>Ga0123334_1005599_pt1 | contig 12058 bp, 8 predicted proteins | sample BiotimSIPDNA_FD_89706 | JGI IMG/M metagenome (GOLD analysis project Ga0123334, IMG submission 89706) | Anaerobic biogas reactor microbial communites from Washington, USA - Biogas_R1 time_0 SIP DNA | ecosystem: Engineered > Bioreactor > Anaerobic > Unclassified | place: Washington, USA | collected... | reverse complement strand
TTATAAAAATAATACCAATGTTCAGCAATTCTTTCCATTAAAGTTTGGGCAGAAGATGAAGATTTCCAATTCTTTCTAATTTCTTCAATTAATATATTTTTTGCAATAACTTGGGTCTCTATGGCATTGTCTGTAATATGTAGTGTGTGTTTCCCCTGTCCATATAGGTTGCGTATTCGTTCCTTGATGGACAAAACATTTTCAAGGCTATCTGACGTAAAAAAAACGAAATGAATATCACCTTTAAAATCAAAACATTGCAACGCTTTATCATTGACGCTTTCAGGTTCATTTACCCATGGTTGACCAGCATAGATAATAGAAATGAGTTGCTTAAAATCTGTAAGATTACAGGATATGTTTTTCTCGTATGCGATAGGGAATTCGCTCTTTAAAGTGGAAATGGCTTGTGATTTTTCTTTCATCTTTGGCCAAAGGCAGGCTACATATATATTGGGTATATCTTTAACCATCTCATTGGCAATGATATCCATCGTATTCCACGCAAGTCCTCTGTTCTTGAAGTATTGATAGTCAAATCTAGCTTTGGGTTGAACTCCTTCGCAAACTACTACATTTACTTTTTTATTAAAGCAGGCCAATGCTGCTATACGATGTGCTCCATCTAATATGACATTATCTTCCGTAATTGGAACAAGAGATATTTTGTTGTCAAAATCATTTCGACTAAAATTATCTATGAGTGTATCAAAAGTTTGAACAAAATCTTCGTATCCGTTTTTGTCCTCTCTGCCAGGCTCCTTTAGACTCGGATTGAAAGCTTTTATATGTTCATAATAAACTTGCTTTGCTTTTGCTTTTTCATCATGTCTATTTTTTGCATAATACAATTTGGCAAATAAATCAAAACGCTCTGGGGAAAGCAAATCTACGGCATTGATGATCTTTTCTCTCAAGATATCCTCCCGTAAATTATAAATATCAACAGTATGAGCTTGCAGCCTCTCTATAATATTTTTCATTTCTGTCCCAATAAGAAATGTTTAATCTCTACAAGAAATTCAATAACTTTTACTTTTGTATCAAATTTCCAATGGGAAAACGCAAGTGCTATATTCATCTCAAGTAGTTCTTTGTCTATGAACTCTGTTCTGAGTGGGACAAATGTATCTGTAGGATATACGAAGCAGTATTTGTTTTCCCTCATATAGTTTTGAAGCAAAGTTATAAATTCATGTATAGAATGTTCTTTCAACTCTATACCTAATTCACTACACATTTTTGACAATCTTCCCTTGTATTCACTAGAGAATTTGTTCTTTTGTAAAATGGCGTGATGAATTAAGGAATATAAATAGTCATATTTATCCATTACATAGAAACCTTCATGCAGAACACGTCTCTGTAACATTTCTTCCTGCCATTTTTTGCAATAGTATCCATCTCCAACACTTCTCAAGTCCAAACTCACATGTTCACTATTGATCAATATATAATAGTGGACCCCGTCATTGCAAACTTCTTTCGTCTTATTCGTATAGGACTTCGCTCCTATTGCTTTTGCTAATGCCCGACTGTCTTCGCAAAGAATATCCACATCTCCATGTCCATTCAGATAGAAATCAGGAGAAAGTAAATTCTCATAGTTCCTAAGTATCAAATACGAGATCCCGCTTTTGTTGAGTGCATCAAGAAAGGCTGTAGGATTAACGAAAATACCTTTCATATATTGATGGTTATGTATTTATTAGGACTTAGACGCCCTTTAATCTTTAATAGAAAACGATTGATTCTGTATTTCAACCCTCTTTTTGGATAAAATTGATCGTATAATTCTTCGTATTTTTGCAACATTATTGGGTATAAATTAGGATAAATTCTTTGTATGAAATCTAATCTTTGTTTATTACCCTCCAATAAGTCTTTTAGCTTATTCGAAGGAGTTCCAGATATGCTGTCTTCTCTTTGACGATAATAATATAAAGGTTCATCAATAATTCCATATCTGTTTACTTTATCAATCACATAGTGTTGCCAAAAGCTATCTTCAAAATATTTACCTTTAGGGAAAGCTAAGTCTTTAATTAATTCTGCCTTGTATAGTTTTCCCCATGCGAAGTTTTTCACTCGGTCATTAATGATCAACTCACGCATAGCATCATTCCGATCTAATATGGTTTTGTAAAGTTCTCTTGTACTTGCTTTTCGATATAGCATATTCTCTCTATATACATAATACATGTTCTCTTGAACCACGTCACAATCATGTTCAATGGCAAACTGATGAAGTTTTAGAATGGCATCCTTATCAAGCCAATCATCTGAATCTACAAAATAGATCCATTTACCTGTTGCTGTCTCCACCCCTTTGTTTCTCGCATCGCTCAAACCTCCATTTTTCTTATGAATAACTTTTATACGAGAATCTTTTATGGCATAATCATCACATAATTGCGGACAACCATCTGTACTCCCATCATCAACAAGGATGATTTCCAAATTTCTATGTGATTGATTTAATATACTATCCAAACACATAGGCAGGTATGGCATAACATTATATATAGGGATAATCACTGATATCATAAAAATTTCATAATGCCTTCTGCTATGTTTTCTGGATCCATCCCCGTTATTATACTGTTAGGATGTTCCTTCAATTGTTCTTCTGCACCAGTGAAATTGGTTGTAACAATTGGCACAGGAAAGCACCGTGCCTCTGCCAATGTAATACAATAACCCTCATGGCGAGACGGTTGCACATATATATTGCAGTCACGCATATACGGATATGGATTTGTCTTCAAACCCATAAAAGATACCCTATTGGATATGCCTAAATCTTCTGTCAACCGTTCACAAGAGACACGTTCTTTTCCATCCCCAATAAAATACCATTTTATATCATAGCCTTTTTCTAAAAGGATTCTTAAAGCTTTTATCGCCTCTTCTTGCCCTTTCTCTCGTGTCATCCTACCAACCGTCAGAATTCGTGTTCCATTGAAATCATCTGTAAAACTCTCACCATTATTAGCCAAGGATATTATTTCTTCTTTAGGAATCACACTATATCTAACTTCCGTCTTATTATGAAATTCTGGAAATAATTCATCAAACTTTTCTTTTGCTGTTTCCGAAACTATATATATATTCTTGTAGTTCTTATAAAGTTTGCGAGTCATTCCCTTATCTATTCCAAATTTCGTCACATCGAAATGTATCCATCCATATTTTTCCTTTGCCTTTATCTTTTCACAGACATAGTAATCTATCATTTGAGAAGGACCCGCATACGCTATAGCAACATCGTATTCCTCTTTTACTACAGGAATATTTCTTGATATATATTTGTAAAAAAGATAACGATTTCCACTAAATTTGAATAATACATACAAAAAAAGATGGATAAGTGCCTCTATAAAATGCCCCTGCAAAAGAATTTCCTTTATATAAGATAGAGGTGGATCATTTATAACCCTTTTCAAAGAAGAATAACAATCTATTTGATGAACATGGACATGTTCTGGAATGCACTCCATAAATCCTCCCTTGGCACTTAATAAACCTAGGTGAATTTCATATTTAGTTTGTGACAAGGTGGTGAGCAATCCTAAAAAAGATTTCTCCACACCACCAACATTCATTGCACCTAATTGAAAGTATATCTTTTTCATTCTATTCTAAGCAATACATAACATAAGAATTCCTCAAAAAACATATAACATCAAGCATTTTTACCTTGACAACATGGCATAAAGGATTCTCTTTTCTCCAACAGACCTTATCAAAGTCTCTATAAAATCATTATAAGCACGTAATTTTAATGTACGTAATACATATATATATATACTTAACGAAAGTAACCCACCTACGAATACTATCATAAAAGATGAAAGCATTTCACCAAGAACAAAATAATCAACAAATAAGGTTAAGCCCCATTTAATGACCCACATACACACACACATGACCACAGCCAACAAGACATATGGAGCTATGTCCCTGACTATTTGAAAAAAATCATATTGTATCAAATCTTTAATATAATGAGAGAGCAAAAGAAACACTAAAAAGAAGGTAATCGTTTGTCCCCATATCATATAGATAAGTCCCATTTTCCATGTAAGCATAACAAACAATATCGTCAAAAACTTATCAGCAATGGAAAGATACAGAAACCTATCAGATCGTCCTTTCGCTGAAATCAAATCCTCATACAATGCACGAATAGGATAGAAAACCACTGAGACACAAACAACCTGAAAAAGAGGAATTGCAGCATTCCACTTTGAAGAATACATGAAATGAAAAATAGGAGTAGCAAAAACCATTGCTATAGACATAACCACAGAAGCTAACATAGTAAGAATCTTCGTGAATTTGCGCACATTGAATCTCAACCTTTGATTATCGTCCTGAATCTGTGACATGACAGGAAATGAAACGCTACCCAATACACCAACAGTGGTATCCTTAAAGATAGCCGCAGTCGTATAAGATCTGTTATAAACGGCCAACGATGACGGTAAATAAAATTTACCAATAATAATATCATAAACCTTCGAAAATCCATATCCAAGTAAGCATGACATTAAAATATTGGAACCATATTTAAAAAGAAGACGAACACGATTAAAGGAAAAACATAGCGTAGGTTTCCATGTAGACATAAAAATATTCAAGAGGCTATTACCTAACGTCTGAATAAGTCCCTGATAAACCAAAGCCCATACTCCAAAACCTGTAAATGCCATAACAACAGACACAATCATAGACACCAACTGTACATACATATTACGAATGGTGATCTTCTTAAACTGGAGCGTTTTCTTAAATATCACACCCTGGACCTGTCCAATTGACAAAAAAACCAAATTCAATCCTGAAACACGTAAAATATCTGTTAATTCTTCTTTACCCAAAAAAGAGGAACACAAAGGGGATAAAAAATACAACAATATATATAACAGGATTGATACTACAATATTAAAATAAAAGATGCTACAAAAGTCCAAATGATCAGCATTTTTTTTCTGAATCAAAGCATTTACAAATCCGCCATCTGAAAGTTGGAATGCCAATCCTGTAAAGATTCCTGCCATAGCAATCAATCCATACTCTGAAGGATCCAGCAAGCGTGACAACACCATGGCAGGAACAATAGCAATAATCTGTCCTCCAAATTTGTTTACATAACTCCATACTACCCCCCAAAAAGCTTGCGATTTTAGATTCTCAGTTTCTGACATTGGAGTTGAATAGAATATCTATTATAAAAGTTATAAAATAGACTTTGAGGCATTGTATATAATATCACCAATATATAATCCGAGAAGAAAGGCTTCATCCATTTTATGTGTAGTGGTATTAGTTCATCAATAGATTCTCCACAGGAACCATCAATGCCTCAATATCGAAGTCCCATCCACGTGCCTCACCCTTCTGGCGATATTGCTCAAGAAGTTCAGGTTCATCTAACATACGCTTGATACCTGTATAAAGGTCTTCTTCTGTATCAGGAGTGATAAGGGCAGACTCGCCATTCTTGAGAAGTTCATTAAGTTCGGGCGTGTCAGTGGCAACAATGGGCAGGCCTAAGATAAGAGCTTTTATCACTCCAGACCCACAAACAGAGCATACAAAGAGGTCTCCCTGAACCATGTAACGATAGGGATTAGGGTGAGCTCCAAAGAGTTTCACACGCTTCTGAAGGTCATTCTTACGGATGTAGTGATCAAGAATGCCATGCTCAGAACCTTCACCAAAAATCCAAAGACCAAGGTCATAACCTTCTTTGATCAACCTTTCAACAATACGAATAAGACGGGCATACTCATAACGAGATTCAAGACGACCTTGAGTAACGATACGTGTTTTGACAGGCTCTTCATCTCCGCTGCTTGCATTTAAGGATTTTAGACGAACAGATAGAGAGTCAATAGGATCATAGATGGTTTCTACAGGAACTTTGACATCTGGGAACTGATTCCTGAATGATTTCGTGATGATTCCAGTAGCACCTATCACCTTGTCAAATTTGTTATAGGCCACGGTTTCCTCTTTCACACTATTAAAGATTTCCTTTGTCCAGTGGTTCTTCTCAAAGTCTGTATGAGTCAAGGCATACCGCTTGACATTGCCTTTGGACGCATGACTCAATAGTTTGGTTACAAAACCTTCTGAACATGCCACCTCCACATCATTGCCATGAGGAATGTAGAAACTATAGACCAATGACAATGGAAGAGTACGATAGACCATCTTTCGTTTGAGACCTCCTGGTTCTGTCAGGACTGCTTTATAATTTGCATTTTCTCGAATGACCGCTTCGTAAGCTCCACCTCCGTTGATGGCACAAACGGTGACATCAAACTTTGACTTGTCTATATACTGCACTATTACAGAGAGTGCTCTCCCCACTCTTCCCTCGTCTAAAGACTCGACGACAAAAAGAACCTTTCTTTTTGAATCACTCATATTGCCTGTTTTTTTTCTTAGTTAGTTGAATACACTCTTTATTTTTGTCTCCCACAAAGGGTAAAAGGATAAAAGTCTGTCCTCTTGTTTGAAGAACACTTTCGACTTTTCGAATAAAAGTTGAAAGTAAAGGCTAAAAGCCATGCGGATTGGTTGCTAATTCATACGAGGATCATTATTCAAACCAACAACAACCCTACCGAATTGTCTTTTATAAAAACCTTTTAATCTTTTATTCTTCGTGGGAGTTTTTAATGATCCGTATTGGAATGTTATATTTCCTTCAAATTTACTGGATCTAATTTCTTTGAGCAACCTTGGCTGCACCTCAGCAAATCTCAAGCAAACTTGGTTCTGCATTCGGTTTGCACAAGGGTTTCCTCCGCATTTACTTATAATTTACTTTCAGTGCGAGAATTACAAAGCATTTCTTGTAAAAACTTGTTGGTCGCAAGCGACTTTTTCTCGGAAAGTAAATACGGAGTAAATTTTTAGTAAATTAATTCCAGTAAATTACTACTTTTTTTATGTAATCGAGATAGTTCGTTCCCTTCAGGAGAACGAAATCGTCTGACTCATCTTGATATAAATATCGCTCTGCTGCAAAAATCCTTCCTCCAAAATTCATGAGAACACCTCGTTTCTGCTGGGTAATTCGCATGTAGTTGAATAACTGAGCACGATGTTCGCTATCAAACATTGAAACGGATTTCAATTCGACTATAATTCCATTAACAACAAAGTCTGCTTTATATTGTTTTTTTAGCTTTATACCTTTATAATATGTGTCTAGCCAAACTTCACGTTCCGAAATTATATTCCTTGACTTCAATTCTAATTCAAGAGCTTCTTGGTAGATTGGTTCCTCCATACCACGCCCCAGCTCATTATAAACTTCCATGGCAGCACCAACAACCTCATACATTTGTTTATATTCTTCAGCGCAGATCAAACTTCTCATCTTATCTTATAAATATAATTCACTTTCAGTGCAAGAATTACAAAGAAATTCTTGTAAGAACATGTTGGTTGCAAGCGACTTTTTCTCAGAAAGTAAATGCGGAGTAAATTATCAGTAAATTCTTTTCAGTAAATTCCTATTATTTAGATAATATACTATAAATACACATTCTAAACAATATTAATTTAATTTACTGGACTTTATTTACTCCGCATTTACTTAGAATTTACTTTCAGTGCAAGAATTACAAAGAAATTCTTGTATAATGATTGATGTTTTTGCCTTAATCGACACCGATGTTCGTTCGCCTTTCGCTTCGGCTTCGTATCCTAGCCTTGCAGAAGGCTACTGCCATCCCCCGACTAGTCAATAACGATTATCAAGGTCTTTAATCGACACCGATGTTCGTTCGCCTTTCGCTTCGGCTTCTTTCATTGCCTCCCGAAACACTACTACCATCCCCCGACTATGCGAAAAAGACACTCAGTCTTTTTCTTTAGTCGTCATCCTTGGTGTAGCCGCCATAAGCAGAACCACCATAGTATCCATAACGGGAGCCATAGCGATGGTAGCCATAGTATGAGAAGGAGTCGGATGTGCCATTGAGAATGATGGACATCTTTGGAAGACGATTCTCCTCATAATACTGTTGAAGGTCAGGAAGAAGACTACGATCCATCACATCTGCACGAATGATGAAGAGTGTCGTGTCTGCACAACGACCAACAATGGTTGCATCTGCCACAATATCAATTGGAGGACAGTCAAGAAGAATATACGCATATTCATCTCGCAACTCGTCCAAAAGTTTTGCCAGACGATCATCAAACAACAATTCTGTTGGGTTGGGAGGAATCGTTCCTACAGGTACAACGTCAAGATATTCGTGAGTGGCATCCCTAACTACAATATCATCAAAACTATCAGTCACACCTGAGAGGTAGTCCGCTATACCAATCTTAGGTTTATCCACCATGGCAGAGAGTGAAGCCTTACGAAGGTCGAGGTCGATAGCCAGCACTCTTTGCTTCTTGATGGCAAACGATGTAATCAAGTTGATCACAATAAATGTCTTACCTGAGTTCGGGTTAAAGGAAGTGAGCATGATTACCTTTCCTCTGCTCACTTTGGCAGACATAAACTCTATATTAGTACGAATCACACGGAATGCCTCATTAATGGCATTACGAGAGTGGTCTTTCACCAAAATATGCAATGTCTTATCTTCTGTGACAGTACCTATCTTCAGGAAAGACTTAACATTGTTCCAGAACTTCTGCCACGGAGCCAGCAACTTCTCTTTGAAGGTACGATGATGACGATGAATAGGAATCTCACCAATGAAAGGAATGGAAACCTCATTCAAATCCTTGCGTCCACGAACCTTATTATTGATTGCCTCAAGCAAGAAGATGATCAAGCCTGGCACAACGAGGCCCAAAAATGCTCCAATAGCCCACACCATCTTAGGGACAGGGAATGTTGGCACATTAGAGCCTGATGCAGGCGTGATGAGACGGTTGTTATAAGCCGTGAAGGCCTGAGAGAGCGCATTCTCCTCGCGTTTCTGCAACAGATACAAATATAGATTCTCTTTCACCTTCTGCTGGCGCTCCACATTCAACAGATATTTGGACTGGGAGGGCGAAGATGCAATCCTGCTGTTCGCCTGTCCGCGAATGGACTGAGCCGAACGAAGTTCCACATTCAACGATGCGATGTGATTATCAACAGATGCAATCAACGCACTGCGAAGTTGCGCCAACTGGATGTCTTTCTCCTGAATGAGAGGATTCTGTAAAGAACTTGCACTCAAAAGATTATTTCTTGACAGCAACAATGCATTATACTCTGCAATCTGACCGCTAATATTGGGGCTATTCACACCCTGATTAGCAGGAATCAGCGTATATTTATTAGCATCATTCGTCAGATAGTTGCGCACATAACGTGCCATGTGCAACTGGTTGCTGATTTCAGTGGACTGGGCTGTAGCCGAAGTTGCCTGACCCACGTAGATACTCGCCACATCGCTCTGACCTGCAGGAATCAGATTTTCAGATTTGAAGGTTGATATATCATTTTCCACACTGCCCAACTCCTTTTCAATGACGTCCAAGCGTTCGCTAATAAATTCAGAAGTTGAGACAGAACGACGATTGATGTCTTTCACCCAATTCTCGTTATACACCGCTATGATGGTGGACAACACATCTTCTGCACGTTGCGGACTCGGATCATTGTAAGAGAGTTTGATGATGGTGGACATATCACTGGCAGCCCTCACCTCCAAATTTGCAGTCAGATTGGCTTTAGCGGCATCAATAGGAAGACGCTCCACTCGGTAAGTAGCCTCACCAGGAACATAATTGATAGATTTGTTCACTTCAATCTGACCGATTGGGGTTCTAACAGTCCTGCCCACTTTCCCCGAGACAGTTCCACTGACAGCCTGTCCTCCACGAATAAAGCTGTGCATGGTGTAAGAGCCATCACCCTTCAACTCAAACATGAATTCAGCCGATTCAGAATCATTCAGGTCTAAAGGAATGATTTGCACACTCAAGTTTGTGCCGTACACAATCTCTTCATGGAAGCGTCCCTGGGCATAGCAGTTCACCTCCAGATGGAGATTCCTCACTGTTGACTCGGCAAGGCTCGAAGACTGCAACGTGAACAATTCGTTCTGCACATCCACATTACCACCAAGCATATTGAATCCCGAACTGTTTCCACCTGTTCCTGAAGTCTGGAAATCATTTCTGATCATGATAGATGCAGTACGGGTGTAGATGGGAGGAGTTATTTGCAGATAGAAATAGGAGCCTGCAAGACCTAAGCCAAGGCAGATGATAAACCAATACCATTTTGACAGAAACACCATCAGCATGTCCATCACCTTTGCGTATGTAGAGGGACCTTTCTGAGCCATAGGCAGAGAGGTATTCGCCTTAGGAGCGACACTCGTCGCTGTTTGACTATTATCAAGAGGTAACATAAGAGTCTTTCTTAAATGATTGAATGAATATTATTTGAACCATGCAATAGCACCCACGATGAAAGTGGCGAGACCTATCCAGAATGATGGCTGAACAGTAGAGTTGCCCATGACGGTTGCATTACGCTTTTCCTTCTTGTTCATCTCCACATAAATCACATCGTTCTGCTGCAGGTAATAGACAGGAGAAGAGTAAAGATCCTCCGCAGAACAGAGATTCACTTCATAGACAGTCTTCTTTCCATAGTTCTCACGAATCACCTTTACATTGGTACGCTGACCACTGATATCCAAGTCGCCCTGTGAACCGATTGCATCCAAGATGGTGAATTTATCTCTATCTATCTTCAGACGACCTGCACCTGCTGCACCCAAGACAATCACATACAAATTGGAATAATCAACAGTAACGATTGGGTCTCTGATCAATCCTTTCTCCATGATCTGATCACGTATGGCTTCTTGAAGTTCCTGACGGTTCAGACCAGCCACATGAATCTTTCCCAACATTGGGAAGCGTATGCAACCCTCCGAGTCTATCGTATAACGTGAGCCCTCACTACCAGTTGTTGTTCCAGTAGTAAGACTAAACTGCTCTGCAAGTTCCTTTCTATCAGAACTTACTAAGATTCTGATTTCATCATCGGCCTTAAACTTGATTTCCACAGGATTCTGAACAACGATGGATTTTCCAGGATTAAAGTCCTGGAAATAGGCAACATCCTTTGGTACTGAACATGAGCTCAGCAAGGCTATCACAGCCATCATGGCTACTACAAGCAATGAATACGCTTTTTTCATATGAGTCTTGTTTTGTTTTTGCTGTTTGGATTTATGTTTTGTTTTTGTGATTCTATTTGTTTGATGATGGATGCCTTCTTTTTCTTTTGTCTCCCACAAAGGGTGAAAGGATAAAAGATCGTCCTCTTGTTTGAAGAACACTTTTGACTTTTCGAATAAAAGTTGAAAGTAAAGGATAAAAGCCATGCGGATTGGTTGCTAATTCATACGAGGATCATTATTCAAACCAACAGCAACTCTACCGAATTGTCTTTTATAAATAAACACCTTTTAATCTTTTATTCTTCGTGGGAGACTATATAAAAAAAATGAGTCCGTTTTGTTTTTCTCTTTTTACCCGAAGTAGGGTATAGTACATATCTTTACTTCACGCCTCCTTTTGCAAAAAGGTGTCAATCAAGTCGTTAGGAGCAAAGGCAGAATAAATAGGACTTAGGAACGTCATTTCTTACGAATGCTTTTATTCAAAAACGTTCCAAAATTACGAAAAACTTAGTACAAAAAAAAGAAAAAGTAAGAAAAATTAATTAATGTCAATAAAATAACGTGAGTTCAACGAATTCCATTTGTTTTTAATGGGAGGTTCTGCGCTCAGACACTTCTACAACGAGGACAGACCTCACAGAAGCATCGGACATAAGGTGCCCTCAGAGGTGCACAATGAGAAGGGGCCACAGTCACGCATGTGGAGGTGAGGCCAACCATATCAGTATGGATAGTAATGTGTCAATTTACAAGGCCTAAAAAGAGTCAATCTTATTCAGGAAAAGACAGACAAGCACACTGATTTTATAACTTATAACTTTTTAGTTTTTACTATTTAGTAGGGTAGCATATACCTGCTCACATGGGTTGGTATA
>Ga0123334_1005598_pt1 | contig 12059 bp, 10 predicted proteins | sample BiotimSIPDNA_FD_89706 | JGI IMG/M metagenome (GOLD analysis project Ga0123334, IMG submission 89706) | Anaerobic biogas reactor microbial communites from Washington, USA - Biogas_R1 time_0 SIP DNA | ecosystem: Engineered > Bioreactor > Anaerobic > Unclassified | place: Washington, USA... | reverse complement strand
TGAAGGAATGTGTTTTTCCCGTTAATCTTTGTTCTGATATTTGCTCTACGTGCTTGGAAGTCTTCAAAATTCGAGCAGGAGCTGACTTCGAGCCATTTCTTTTCGACAGGAGCATAAACTTCAAGATCATAACATTTGGCAGCACCAAAACCTAAGTCTCCTTTACAAAGCAAAAGGCGACGATAAGGAAGGCCTAGCTTTTCAAGTAGAATTTCTCCAAAGCGGGTTAGGTTTTCATGCTCTTCGTAGCTCTTTTCAGGATGAGCAAAGTAAACCATCTCGACTTTATTAAACTGATGAAGGCGAAGTAAACCACGAGTGTCTTTACCGTAACTACCAGCTTCTCTTCTAAAGCAAGCAGAATAAGCACAGAGACGTTTTGGAAGTTCTGCTTCAGGAATCACTTCGCCAGCATAAAGATTGGTGACAGGTACTTCTGCTGTTGGAATTAAGAAAAGATCATCGTCTTTATCGCAACGATACATGTCTTCTTCAAATTTTGGAAGTTGTCCTGTGCCACGCATGGTGTTTCGAGTGACTAAATAAGGAGGAATGATTTCTTCAAAACCAGCTTCTCGATGAGAATCTAAGAACCATTGGATTAAAGCCCGTTCAAGTCTAGCGCCAAGGCCACGATAAACAGGAAAACCACTGCCAGAAATTTTGGCCCCACGTTCAAAATCAAATAGGCCTAATTTTTCGCCAAGAGTTTTATGGTCAACGGCATTAAAAGAATGCTCTTTTGGAGTACCCCAAGAAGATTGAACGACGTTGTCGCTACTGTCTTTGCCTTCAGGAGTGGAGGAGTGAGGTACGTTTGGAATGTGCATTAACTTTTCAGTTTGCTCATTATCCAATTCTTTCATTTCGTTATCTAATGCAGCAATTTTATCTCCAAGAACTCGCATCGCTTGAACAGCTTCATCTGCATTTTCACCTCTTTTTTTTGCTTCTCCAATTCGTTTGGATTCGGCGTTGCGTTCGCTTTTTAATTTTTCGACTTCAGTGAGTAGTGTTCTACGTTTTTCGTCGATCGCAAGGACGCTCATTAGATCAATAGAAGAGCCTTTTTTTTGTGTTTCACTGTGATAGAATTCAGGATTTTCACGAATTTTACGAATATCAAGCATGGAGAAGCCTCTTTTGGTAAAAAAATCAATCAAAATTTAGTTAATATTACAAAAATACGGGAATATCTCTTTTATTGAATGGGTGTTCTCAACACTGTTTTCACTCCTTTTTAGGGGTTCTTTCATTATGACAAATCGTTATCAAGTATTCTTTCTTTTTATTCCTTCTCTTGGCTTTGTTCTTCGTCATGTTCAGAAGGCTTTTTTTAAGAGTCCCATTTTATTAGGCTTTCTATGTTTGATTTTATCTGGGTGTTATAGTTTTACTGCAAGTACTTTACCTAGCCATATTAAAACGGTTCATATTTATGAGGTGGAAGATAAAACGCTTGATCCCGTTCTTGCCAATAATCTACGTGCAGGCATATTAGAATTGTTTAGAAAAAATGCTGGTTCTGTACGCATTGTTAATGATGAAGCTTCAGCTGATTTTAAGGTGACTCTATTAAACTATTCTAATAGACCAGATAATTATAATAGTGCAGATCAAGTGGAAACTTATCGTGTCACGATTCGTGTGAGTGTTCTTTTTTATGATAATGTGAAAGAACGAGTGATTTATGAAGAAAAGAATCTTTCTGCCGATGGCATGTACGATGTTCAAGCCAATGAGACAGAAGATCGACATGGCCAATCTAGAGCTATAGAAAAATTACAAGACTTGATTATTACAAATGCTTTAGCCAAGTGGTAAAGTATTTGCTACTCGAGATTAATCGTGAATCTCTGCTTTTAAATTTTCAATCGTTCTTTCAAAAGAGGGCGTTGCTTCCATTTCTTTTTTAATCGTTTTGATGGCGTGAACAACCGTGGAATGGTCTTTTCCACCAAAGCGTGTTCCAATACTTTGTAAACTAAGAGTTGTTAATTCTTTCATCAAGAACATGGCGACTTGCCTTGCATGAGCGATTTCCTTTGTACCACGTCCAGGGGCAAGGAGCTTTTCTTCTGGAACTTCGAAATGCCTAGAAACAGCACTTACGATGGAATCCATACTTACTCTTCGACGAATGGTAGGAACAATATCAGCAACCACTTTTCGAGCGAGGTGGATGTCAATATCGTGATGCATAATGCTTGCTTGAACCGTTAATTTAATGACCGCACTTTCTAAGAAACGGACATTGCTTTCAATGTTTTCTGCGAGATATAAAATGACTTCATCATCAATATCAATATGCTTTTCTTCGGCTTTTTTTCTAAGAATGGCTTCTCTAGTTTCCAAATTAGGCGGTTGAATGTCTACGGTAAGACCCCATGAAAATCGGCTCACAAGACGATCTGAAAGACTCTTAACCTCGACTGCTGGTGCATCAGAGGTTAAAACGATTTGTTTGCCAGCTTGGTGGAGCGCATTGAAAATGTGGAAAAACTCATTTTGAGTTTCATCTTTTCCGCTCCAGTTTTGAATATCATCGATTAATAGAACATCCACTTCATTACGATAATAAGCCGACATTTCAGTAATTCGCTGATCACGAACACTTTTAATGTACTGCTGCTGGAAGTCATAAGCTGTTAAATAACGAGCTCTTTTTGTACTATCGCTTTCTAGTACATAATTTCCAATTGCCTGAAGTAGGTGAGTCTTTCCTAGCCCCGAGGCTCCATAAATAAATAGTGGATTATACTTGTTTCCGTCTGGATTTTCTGCGACAGCAAAGGCGGCATTAAAAGCCAATTGAGCCTTATCCCCTGGAATAAAATTTTCAAACCGATAAATGCTATTTAAGGGAACGCTAGGGGTGAATTCTTTAATGGAACTATTACTATAAGTGGATGGTTCTCTGGGAATGGATGAATGTCGAAAATCAAGATCAATATGCTTGCCGTTAGCTTCTTCCCAGCTGATTTCAGTTAAAAGCTTGTAAGGAGCAATTTCTTTAAGGTCTAAATCAGATGGAGCTATAATTGTAGCGTGATTGTTGTTGAGAGAAGCGATTTTAAGTTTGGAAAATAGATTTGTAAAAATGTTGCTAGATATTTTATTTCGTAATACGTTTAAGCTTTTTTCCCATTGGGTCTGCATTTCAAGTGCCTCTCGCTCTATGAAGTGAATAGAACGCTTTTAAATTAAACAATTAATGAAGTATTTTCTCTACAATTTAGTATTATTGGGTCATGATTTCGTGGATAAAAATATTTGGTCAGTACTTTTGGCTTGGATTGCTTTTTTGGGCAGGTGTTTTCGTTTGGTTTCGTTATAGAGCGTATCCTCTCTATCTTAAAAAAATGCTCCGAAAAGGCAAAAAGTGGGTTTATATCCCTTTGTGGTGGAAGATGAACCCTAAAAAACATATCCAAATTAAGACAATCGGTGTATCGCTCATTTTTCTTGCCATATTTTTTAGTGCCTCGTCACTTTATTGGCTCTTACCTTTAAGTCCTTATGTTTTTCTCATTGGCTTAATTCTTTTTTCTATTGTGGCTTTTTTCTTTGTTCGCTGGTCTATCCGGTTTGTAGGAGATTTAGAGGAAGATTGTTATTTTTTTGAATATCGTCATCAGGTCATTAAGGATGAAAAAGAAGGGAAAAAATATCAAGATACGGATGTTCGTAATCGAACGACTTGGGCCTTTCAAAGTCATGTAAAGAGAGCTGATGAACATGGTCGTTTTTTACCATTTATAGTATCGATGGCTCATTCTCAAAAAAAACCAAAAGATCTTTATGCTGAGGCCACTCATAATGATCAATAAAAGATTTTCAGATTACTCTTTTGCTGAGAATATTTTACTACAGGTTTCTCGTACTTTTGCATTAAATATTAATGTCTTATCTGGTATTTTACATCAATCCGTCTTATATGCATATTTATTTTTAAGAATTGCTGATACTATCGAGGATGATCCTGATTTACCTGCCAGAGAAAAGGAAAAGTTATTAAAGTATTTTTCTTCTATTTTTGAGTCTCCAGATATCGATTTCAAAAGAGTCGATCATTTTTTGAGTAAGCTTCCTTTAGCTTGGTTAAAATCTGAAGATCCAAACCATCTTTTATGTCGTCGAACGGGAGTAATCATAAACTTATGGCGAAAGCTTCCTTTAGGGAATAAAAAGATTATTCAGAAAGTAATTATTGAGATGTGTCAAGGAATGGCAAAGTTTGCCTTAAGGCAAGAACAACAGCTGGCTATGGGTTGGTTTACCCTAAAAAAAGTTTCTGATTTAGATGAGTATTGTTATTATGTTGCAGGCATCGTGGGAAAAATGCTTTCGCAACTATTCTTTATTGATAGTCGTTTTATTGATTCTCAAGTATTTGAAGACTTAAAAAAATGGGATGTGAGTTTTGGACTTGCTTTACAAGTAACTAATATTATTAAAGACGTCCGAGAAGATGCTACTCGAAAAGTCTGTTTTATTCCTGAAGAAATTGCTTGGCGCCATGGCTTGAAACATTCCTATGATATTTTTCAATCTAATGTAGATCCAGAAGTACGTGCCGCTATTATTAAAGAGTTAATAGATAAGGCTTGGTCTCATTTAGATGACTCTATTCGTTATGTTTTAAGGTTGCCTCGTTTAGAACGTCGAATTCGTCTTTTCTGCTTATGGCCTCTTTTTATGGCCGCTGAAAATTTGCGTTTAATTGGAGATGGACATATTATTTTTGACTCCGAAAATAAAGCCAAAATTTCACGTGATTTGGTTAAAAAAATTATTAAAGGTACGTCTTTTCATTTTTATTCAAATCATTGGATTGAAAAGGAATATGCAAGGTTACGCCCATGATTAATAAGTTGCTAGAGAAGTTTAAAACGTTATCATTTCAAATAGGTTTAGGCGTTTTTGGAGTGATTGCGGATCAATTGACAAAATTATGGGCTGTACTTCGATTCACAAGTGAAAGTGGAGTTCAAACTCGCGAAATTATACCCGTCATTGGTTCAGGCAATGGAGCCTGGGTACGTTTCCAATTAGTGTATAATGAGGGGGCTGCTTTTAGTTCTAGGCCACAAGATTTAATACCATTTTTACCTCCCGTTTTATTCTATCTATTGATGTCCATTGTGGCATTAACTGTTTTGATTTGGTTTTTCCGTTCCATTGATCATCGAGATTGGATTTCTCGCCTAGGAGTGATTATGATTATTTCTGGGGCTTTAGGCAATTTTATTGATCGGATGCGTATACAAAAAGTAGTTGATTTTATTGATTGCGATTTCCCTGATTTTATTATGACGCGTTTCCCTACTTTTAATGTGGCGGATAGTTTTGTGACTGTTGGTGTAATTCTCGTTTTTCTATCTCCAGTATTACTGAAAAAGATTCATCAGCAAATTAAATTGGAGAAGGAAATAAAAAAATGATTTGTGTCAAAGTAGGTGAGTCTCAAGCGGAAGAACGAATTGATCGTTTTCTTCAAGCTCAGTTAAAGGATTTTTCTCGTACCGATATACAAAAGATTATCGCTGCGGGTTCAGTTCTTGTGAATGGACTTTCGATTTCAAAGAATTTCAGATTAGAACCTGGTATGGAAATTCAGGTGTTAACACTTCCTGAAAAAGAAGATTCCAATTTAGAACCTGAAAATATTCCCTTAAACATTATATATGAAGATGATGATATTGTCATAATTAATAAACCAAGGAAACTTGTTGTTCATCCTGGTAGTGGCGTTCGTACAGGAACTTTAGCTGCTGGGTTACTCTATCATTTTAAAGAAAATTTATCTCGAGTGAATGGTTCTTTGCGCCCAGGAATTGTGCATCGTTTAGATAAAGATACTCCTGGTTTGATGGTGGTTGCAAAAAATGATAAAGCTCATTTGTCTTTAGCTTCTCAATTAGAAAATCGTACAATTCATCGAACATATAAAGCTTTAGTTTGGGGGCATCCTCGTGATTTAGAAGGGATGATAGATGCTCCAATAGAACGAGATCCTCGAAACCGTTTAAAAATGGCCGTCGTTCCTAATGGAAAAGAAGCAAGAACGCATTATAAAATTCTAGAATTTTTCACATTTGCTTCTTTACTTGAATTAGAACTAGAAACAGGACGAACACATCAAATACGTGTGCATAATCGCTATATGGGTAATCCCGTTTTTGGAGATCCAACTTATGATGGGCGAGATGCTTGTCTTATGCGAGTTCCTCCTTTAGTAAGAGACATCGCGGTAGAAGCTTTAGAAAAAAGTCCTGCTCAATTATTGCAAGCCGTTAAGTTGACTTTACGTCATCCACGTACAGGCAAAATAGTGACTTTTGAAGCACCACTTGAAAAAACTTTTGAAGATGTTTTAAAGTACCTTCGAAAAGAAGCTCCTTGTAAAACCCCTAGCTTTGATCAAACATTTTTTAGAGATTTTGAATCGGATAGGCGTTACATTGATGAAGAAGAAGTGGTTGAAGAAGACTTGTATCCTTACGAAGAAGAGCCTGTAAAAGAACGCATGACGAGAGCGGAGCGTTTACTTAAAAAGAAAGATCGCATTGCTCGTAAAAAAGAAATTGAATTAGAAAAACGTCGTAAAAAAGAAGAACGTGAAGCGATTCGTCGAGGAGAGATTCCTTCTGAAATTGTTTTACCAGGGTATGAACCCACGATTGATCCGAATTTATTAGGTTAAATATGAGTTCACTCCAGTTATCAGAGTCTTATTTTTTTGTTGGTTTAGCTGGCGCTGGAATGAGTGCCATTGCTCAATATTTAGCTGGGAAGGGATATTCTATAGGTGGTTCTGACCGTCAGTTTTCTGATACGACTCCTCCTTTAGTTCAAAAACAATTAGAACAAATGGGGATTCAGTGCTTTTTACAAAATGGATCAGGTGTTTCTAAAGCTTATTCTGCAGTGGTGGTAAGTACTGCTATCGAAGAAACAAACCCTGATATTATTAAAGCCAAAACACTTGGTCTAAAAATTTTTCATAGAAGTGAAATACTTTCACTCATTTCCAAAAGTGTAAAGACGATTGCTGTAAGTGGTACGAGTGGTAAAAGTACGGTTACGGCAATGATTTTTCATGTTTTAGATTATGCAGGCTTATCTCCTTCAATGATTACTGGTGCTGGCTTAGTTTCTCTTGAAAAAAAAGGTAAGATAGGGAATGCCGTTGCAGGCAATGGTGAATGGTTAGTTGTTGAAGCTGATGAAAGTGACGGGACTTTAGTTCGATATGAGCCAGAAATAGGAGTCATTCTTAATCTCGATAAAGATCATAAAGAATTAACCGAGTTAAATCAAATATTCTCTACTTTTGCGCATCAAATTTTAGATCGTGGTAAGTTTTTAATCGTCAATGACGCTCATTCAGGAGCTAATCAATTTAGTGCTGGACGAGAGTTTGATTTTGGTTTTGAAAACCATGTTGCCGTTCAAGGAACCGATTTTTCTGCGATAGGGACGGGGATTCGTTTTCGAGTTCGATATGGGAATGAGTTAGTTCGTTTTGAATTACCTTTTCCAGGACGTCATAATATGGAAAATGCGCTTGCAGCAATTGCAGTGGCTCTTCGTGTAGGCGTTTCTTTGCGTACAATTGCAGAAGCATTAACTTCTTTTTCAGGTATTTACCGTCGGCATCAAATTTTAGGCTCTTTTTCTGGAATCACGTTAATAGATGATTTTGCTCATAATCCAGCAAAAATAGCGGCTAGTTTACGTAGCGTTCAAGCATTTACAGAAGGTCGTGTCATTGCTTGGTTTCAACCACATGGCTTTGGACCAACTCGCTTCTTACGAAAAGAGTTTGTCTCTGAAATAAAAGCGGCATTACGTGTTTCAAACACCGATTCTCAGAACGACTGCATTTTCTTTAGTGATATATATTATGCGGGTGGCACTGTTGTCAAAGACATTTCCAGTGCTGATTTAGTAGATGATCTATTGGAAGAAGGTGTAGAAGCCTATTATTTAGGAAATCGTAATGAATGTGCTAAACGAATGGTCAGTTTAGCCAATTCTTCAGATTGTATTTTATTAATGGGCGCGCGAGATCCTAGTTTAGGTGATTTTGCAAACCATGTAAAAGAGCTTCTTCAAGGCTTAAAATAAAAATGTTTCGTCTTTACTAACATACATGCAGATACGATTTCTATTGTGTTGCTTTGCTTGATAAAGAGCTTTATCTGCTTTATCAATTAATGATTCAACCGTATCTGATTTTTCTCTTTCAGCAAAGCCAACACTTACAGTCACGTGAACTATAGCGCCAGAAGGTAATCGTATTTGCCTTTTTTCAACATTAGCTCTAATACGCTCGGCAATAGTTTTAGCATTTTCAGTTGTTGTTCCTGGAAGAAATACGGAAAACTCTTCTCCACCAAAACGAACAGGCATATCGGAAGGTCTTAAGCTTTCATTCAAGCAAGTAGCGACCTCCATTAACACAACATCACCTGCTAAATGGCCATAGGTATCATTAATTCTTTTGAAAAAATCAATGTCAATCATAAAGGCACACAGCCTAAAATCTCCGGCTTGACTTCGCTTGAGTTCTCTAGTGTACATTTCTTGAAGCCAGCGTCTATTATGAAGGCCTGTTAAGGAGTCTATTTGAGAATGCTTTTCAATACAACGAATATGGTATTGATCTTCACAAACCACTTTATTGCTATAACGTACTCGTTGACTTAAGAGATGTAAAAAATTAAGGCATAAATCGTGAGAGGTGTTAAGCATTGCTAAGGTAGTAGATGCTGGTATAATTAAAACTTTTGATTTTTTACTTGCAATAACCCAAGCACTTGGATTACAGTTATCAAAAATGGACATTTCACCTGCACAACCCCCTTCTTGAATGTTATCAACTAAAATACCATTTTTGGAATCAATCCGGACTTCAAGCTGGCCTTCAAGTAATATGATGAGCCTTTTTTCTGATTTAGCGGGGTCTATTAGAACATAATCTTTTTCAACTTCATCAATAGTAGAATGAAGTAAATAGCCAACAATACTTTCATAAGAAACATTATGAAATAAGCTTAGACGGGAAAATTCCTGTCTAGATAGAGGTGGCTTTTCTAAATCTTGTTGAAACATATATATATATTATACTCTTTAGTTTCATTAAAGTATTTATTTTTAAATTAAAATGCAAAAAAAGAATGTTTTTTAATTCGCTTGCACTATAGAATCAAATATTTTTATTGAATGGAGATTGATGTGCCCTCTATTTTAATTAAGTCCGTTTACAAAGGCAATGTTTTAGTCGATGTCTTTATTAATGGTCATTTTTTTAAGAAAATAGCAAAAGAGATTTCTTTAGAAGAGCTTCCTTTGAATACAAAAGTGATTGATGGGGCAAATAAAGCGATTATTCCTCCTTTTTATAATGCTCATACTCATGCCGCGATGACACTTTTAAGAGGCTATGCCGATGATATGAATCTTTTTAAGTGGCTTTCTGAATATGTTTGGCCGCTAGAGGCAAAGATGACCCCAGAAGATGTGTACTGGGGATCTCGTTTAGCCATTTTAGAAATGATTAAATCAGGGACCGTTTTTTTTGCCGATATGTATTGGAATCGGGAAGAAACGATTCGAGCCGTAATAGAAATGGGCGTTCGGGCCACTATCGGAGTCACTTTTGCAGAAAACTTAATGTCAAAAGAGAGTATTGAAAAAAACTTTGATTTTTTAGAACAAAATGTAGCTTGTCATGAACGAATTCAACTTGCCGTGATGCCTCATTCGATATACACTGTTGGAGATGCTTTATGGAAACGGTGTGCAGAGACTGCTCAAAGATTAGGCCTTATTTTACACACCCATATTGCGGAAACTGCAGAAGAAGTCGAAAATTGCATAAAAAAAACAGGGAAAACACCTGTTCAATACCTTGATTCTCTAGGCGTTTTAGACAACAATGTGGTGTTAGCTCATGCGATTCATTTAACTTCAGAGGATATTGCTATTCTTGAAAAACGAAAAGTGACACTCGTTCATAATCCTGCATCTAATATGAAATTATCGAGTGGAAAAATGAATATTTCTGCTTTAATGAAGGCGGGTATTTCCATTGCTTTAGGTACAGATGGCGCTTCTTCTAATAATAATTTAGATATGGGTGAAGAAATGAAACTGGCTGCCTTACTTGCAAAATTAGAGGGTAACCCAGAATTGTTAAATGCAGGAGAAGCTTTTCAGATGGCAACGGTTCGTGGGGCAAAAGCATATCGTGTGAACGCGGGTGAGATTAAAGAAGGAATGCTTGCGGATGCCTTACTTATTGATTTGAACAATGAAAGATTAATTCCTAATCATCATTTCCTCTCCAACTGGGTTTATTCTGCTGACGCACGCTCTATAGATAAAGTGATTTGCCATGGTAAGATTATAATGGAAAACGGAGCGGTTGAAAATGAAAGCGAGATATTAGAGAATGTTAAAAAATTTGCAATGAAAAAATAACGCTCGATTTCGATGTTTTTTATTCGTATAACGATAGATTTTAATTTTTAGAAATCTTTAAATTACTTCTTTTTGGATGCCAAAGAATCTGATTTTTCAGGTGTATACTTTTGAATTTTTTTTACTTCTTCAGAGGCTTTATTTTGAATTACAGAAATCTGTGCACTAATATCATTTGCTGCAAACTCAGAATAGAGACTATAGGCGATAGAAGAAGAACGTGTTTGATAGAAGGAACCAGAAAAAGGTAAAAAGCGAATAATCGTTAAGAGCACAAAGCAAATAATCAAACTTTTCGCTAGGCCAAAAAGAGCGCCTCCTAGCCTGTTTATTCCGTTTAAGGGGGTTTTCTTAATCCATCGGTCTAAAATAAAGATAAGGGCGTAGATAGAAAAAAGAGGAATTAAAAAGCCTCCAATGACACAGATCATTCGAATAGATGTTTGAGAAAGATCAAAATTCGAAGAGATAAAGGCGCCAGCGATATCGTAGCCAAAATAAGCTCCAAGAGCAGCAATCAGCCAAGCAATTAGCTTAAATACACTCTTAAATAAACCAGCCCATATTCCAAGAAAGGTAAATAAAGCAATAATAATTAGGCAAGTAATATCAATCCAATTCATAGGTTAGTGTAGTAATAAGAATGTGGTAGAGGCTGCGGCAATAGCGCCTGAGATTAGGCCAATGACTAAAAATAAAAATGACTTATTCTTTTTTTGAGTAGGAGGTTCGAATTTGGGTTCTGATTGGCTTAATGAATTCAGCCATTGCGCCATACTTACATCTAGTTGACGAGGGAATCCTTCCATAATTTTGGAAAGTTCATCAGCCGCTTCCTGAGCCGATTGGAATCGTTTAGCTGGCTTTTTCTCAAGCATTTTACAAACAAAACGACGCAAAGCGTAAGGAACCTGTTTTGGAAATAAGTTTTTGTGAATTTTCACATTTAAAATATATTGGGTCGTTAGCTCCATGGTTTCACCGCGAAACGGGTGCTTCCCAGTGAGCATTTCAAAAGCAATAATCCCAAGACTAAATAGATCGGAATGTAATGTTACTTTTTTTCCAGTAATTTGTTCTGGACTCATATAAGCAGCTGTCCCGAGAACGCTTCCTGGGAGAGTCATATCTTGGGTAGCCCCTGCGTTACGGGCAATGCCAAAATCTAAAAGCTTAATTCGCCCGATTTTATTAATCATCATATTACTAGGTTTTAAATCTCGATGGATAATTTTTCTTTGATGGGCGTATGATAAAACTTGTAAAATCTCATGTAAAAAATAAAGCGTGGCAAATAACGGAGGAATAGGGGAGACATCTAAAACTTCACGTAGTGTTTTTCCATGAACAAATTCCATGGCTAAAGATAAACGACCTGTACGTTCTTGCCAAAGGGAATAGGCATGGACAATATTTGGATGTTTAAGATGAGCTAAAAGAGAGGCTTCCCTTTGAAAACGCAAATTGAGTTCTTCATAAGCGGTTAGATTAGGAATCATTTGTTTTACAACGACCATTCGATCTAAAGAAGGATCGTGACAAAGCCAAATATCTCCCATGGCTCCTTG
>Ga0123334_1005596_pt1 | contig 12060 bp, 8 predicted proteins | sample BiotimSIPDNA_FD_89706 | JGI IMG/M metagenome (GOLD analysis project Ga0123334, IMG submission 89706) | Anaerobic biogas reactor microbial communites from Washington, USA - Biogas_R1 time_0 SIP DNA | ecosystem: Engineered > Bioreactor > Anaerobic > Unclassified | place: Washington, USA | collected... | reverse complement strand
ATGTTTCAATCCACGCTCCCGCGGGGGGAGCGACTGTGTGTGCTGCTCTTTTATGGTATTCTTTAATTGTTTCAATCCACGCTCCCGCGGGGGGAGCGACCCAGCAAATATGGCTATTTTCAGCATATCAGATTTGTTTCAATCCACGCTCCCGCGGGGGGAGCGACCATAAAATATTTAACAACAGCTAAGTGCAAAGGATGTTTCAATCCACGCTCCCGCGGGGGGAGCGACTGTGTGTGCTGCTCTTTTATGGTATTCTTTAATTGTTTCAATCCACGCTCCCGCGGGGGGAGCGACTAAGAAGATTTTTTGATATTGGTTCAACCTCATGGTTTCAATCCACGCTCCCGCGGGGGGAGCGACCTTATAACTTCATTAGTTTTCAAGCCCCATTCTGGTGTTTCAATCCACGCTCCCGCGGGGGGAGCGACGCAATCTCACTTGTATTGTCTGCTATCTTTGCAAGTTTCAATCCACGCTCCCGCGGGGGGAGCGACTTGGGTTTTATTTCTGTATTCTTGCCTACAGAAACGTTTCAATCCACGCTCCCGCGGGGGGAGCGACTTTGATTACCTTTCTAATACCCCACACGGTCGCCAGTTTCAATCCACGCTCCCGCGGGGGGAGCGACTGGATGTTTGTAATACCTGTAATGGAATTATATGTTTCAATCCACGCTCCCGCGGGGGGAGCGACGATACAGGAAAATGGGGTTAATGGCTGCCAGAATGTTTCAATCCACGCTCCCGCGGGGGGAGCGACCATATGCACTTTCGTAGTCTGTATAATATCCACGTTTCAATCCACGCTCCCGCGGGGGGAGCGACATTGATATGGTATGCAATCATCGAGGCTATATGTTTCAATCCACGCTCCCGCGGGGGGAGCGACGTTTAAGTACTTTCTTAAAAGATTTATTGGTTTTTGTTTCAATCCACGCTCCCGCGGGGGGAGCGACTATGGGATCAGGTGGCATAATGGGAGCCTGTTGTTTCAATCCACGCTCCCGCGGGGGGAGCGACGTGTCTATAACAAAGTTACAAAAGAAAAAAGAATGTTTCAATCCACGCTCCCGCGGGGGGAGCGACATCATTAGGTCATAGCCGTTGCCGATAATATCGAGTTTCAATCCACGCTCCCGCGGGGGGAGCGACCTGTAGATTTGGGCAATCCAAATGCAACCGATTCAGGTTTCAATCCACGCTCCCGCGGGGGGAGCGACGCCTAAAACTATACAGGTGGGCTCTTTCACCAGTTTCAATCCACGCTCCCGCGGGGGGAGCGACATCCCCTATCTTGAGATACAATGCCCCCTGGTATGTTTCAATCCACGCTCCCGCGGGGGGAGCGACTGCCTTACCCCACCTTAAACCTACTCCCCAATTAGTTTCAATCCACGCTCCCGCGGGGGGAGCGACACTTCATACATCAATATTGAGGCGGACGTGTTTTGTTTCAATCCACGCTCCCGCGGGGGGAGCGACGATGAGCCTTAATTTCAATGATCAATTATCAGTGTTTCAATCCACGCTCCCGCGGGGGGAGCGACCCCTCATGATGGCGGGGCATGCCTGGACATAGTTGTAGTTTCAATCCACGCTCCCGCGGGGGGAGCGACCTGGCTGCGCTGAAAGCTATGAAAATTGATGCTGAGTTTCAATCCACGCTCCCGCGGGGGGAGCGACGAAGTATTATCGGCAATTTTTCCTAGTAACTCAGTTTCAATCCACGCTCCCGCGGGGGGAGCGACAACTACTAAAGGAACAAATAACCACCTCAACAAGTTTCAATCCACGCTCCCGCGGGGGGAGCGACTTGACTGTAACAATGATGATATAACAGCCTGTGAGTTTCAATCCACGCTCCCGCGGGGGGAGCGACACTTGTCTCTATTTCTTGATCTTCTGGCTTGCTTGTTTCAATCCACGCTCCCGCGGGGGGAGCGACTGTACAACTATAAACTACTGATATTTCATAAATATACAACCATATTCTGCGAACCCTTTTTAAAATGGTAAAAAAATAATCAGTTTTCAAAGAGCTTATCAATAACCTGTTAATATTACAGCTCATTTCCCCTTGCGAACCACTCTCTCATAAAAACCTTTCAAACCCTTGCCCCTCAAGGGTTTTCATCATTATCCCTTTTTTGAACTACAGGTTCGCAGAACCATCAGACAATCATTGGTTCATCAGGGTCATAGGATTTTTTCAACCCCACCTGCTCTACCCTGTTCCGCCAGTTTGCGCCCAAAAAATAAAACCGCAGGCTATCTGTACTCTCATCTATCTTATCTATCAGCTTCTGTTTAAGCGCTGTCCACTGTGCCGGGTCTACCTGGCATTCAAAAACAGAAAACTGCACCCTCTGCCCATAATCCTTGCAGGTCTTTGCTACACGCCTTAACCGGCGAGGCCCTTCAGGATCGGTTGTATCTACATCATAACAAACCACCACAAGCATACTCTTTCACCTCCAAATAAAAGGCGGATATCCGTCTATATCACCGCGCAAGAATCTAGCCATAAGCAGGGCCTGGGTATAAAACAAAATACCAATAGTCACCTTTTCATTCAGATAAGGGTGGTCAATAGTATCCTGTTTTCGTTTCTGGTAAGTGGTAAGAAGCGTCTTTCTGGTTTCATCATCCATGATTACCGCGCCTGACTCTACAGTGGTAAAACCTTCGGGTTTAAGCTGGTTGAGATTAATCAAGGATAGAGCCATTCGATCTGCCAAAAATGGCCTGAACTCCTCCATCATATCAAGGGCAAGTCCTGGCCTGCCTGGCCTGTCCCTGTGCAAAAAGCCCACTGCCGGGTCAAGCCCGGTTGTCTCAAGGGCAGACCTCACATCATGCATCACGATTGTGTATATAAATGAAAGCAGGCAGTTAACACGGTCAAGGGGCGGTCTTCTGTTACGTTCCCTGAAATAAAATTCCTGTTTTTGTGCAATTATCAGGTGATCAAATACGCTGAAATAGGCCCTTGCAGCCTCGCCCTCTATGCCCCTTAACACATCAAGAGGTAGATCCTCCTGCAATCGATCAAGAGAGTATCCTAATTTGTCTGCGACTTCTTTTACTGCCTCCACATTTATTTTATCAGGGTGATCCCTTAATGCCCTTTTGAGCACTGTTCGGCAGTTGGCAAGCTTTCCGGTCAATATGGATTTTACTATATGAGCGGTTGCCTCCGGGTTATCTGCCCTTCGATACTGCTCCCTTCTTAAGAGCACATTACCTGATACCGGCCCCTGGACCCTGGCAAGAAACCTGCCATTTTCAGTGAGAAAGCTGACAGCAACATCCTTTTCAGCGCAAAAACCCAATAGATAAGGGCTGCACATCACATTGCCAAAACAGATGATTCCACCAATGGTGTGTATGGGGAGCCTGAGCTTTACCTCCTTTTCCACATTCACAACCACTGTCTCACCTTCTTTGTTGAGGTAAGCCCCTTGGGTTGTTACAAACAGGGTGTTCAAATGTTTTTTCATTTCTCAAGCACCATCTCTTTCAAGAAATTATTTATCCTTCGGTTTTTACTGACTGTCTTTGGCAGACACAGTTCATAAAGGGAACAATTGTCACATTTTTTTGAATACACCCCCTTTGGTGTAATCCCGCTCAATACGAGTTCATGAAACTCCATTGCCACACCCTGGGTAAATTGCCTTAACTCATCATCAAAAACAACATCCTCTCTCCTTCTGACAGCCCCATAAAACAAGGCCCCCTGCCCTACCCTGACGTTAAGCATCTCTTCAAGACACATTGCCTGGCCGCATAACTGCACCTTATCAGAATTATCTTTTTTGGGTTTGCCATGCTTATACTCCACAGGAAAGGGCTGCCATTTTATCACCTTACCATCTTCAGGGTTATTCACCCTGTGAAACTCAACAACATCAGCCTTGGCTATTAACCCCAGCTTAAGAGAACGCAAAGGCATTGCATACTCAACCCGGACATCCCCCCTTGATTCGCTCCCCCCTTCGTGCACCTTGTCATGCATGATCCTGCCTTCGGCAGTAAGCAGGTTTTCTGCCCATGCCTGCTCAATATGAATAAGGGCAGCCTGCCTTTTGCAGAAGATAATATGCTGCAAACCTGAAAGTGGCAAAAGGTCATCCTCGGAGTATATTATTTGCTCTTGTTCCATTTTCTCGCCTCTGTTCTTACCCGGTGTAACCGCTCAGTAAAACCGCCCTCATTAACAAAATCCTTTTCAAGGGTTCTTAACTGCTGGTCAAGCAGGTAGTTGGTCTGGTGGATAACACAGATGACTGTGTTAGCTGCGATCTCCTCAGAATCAACTTCAATATAAGTCCTATAGGTCTTATAAGACCTATTCTCCTGGTAGCAAAGCCCCCTAACCTTTTTAGCAACCGGGTTTTCCTTTTCCCAGAGAAGCAGCCCCTTTTGCCTGAGAAAATCCTGGTAATCCAAAAGCAGCTCTTCAAGGCTTGCCCTTGCAACATTAACCAGTTTAAGCTCTGTCTTTTTTGATGTGCCGCTTGCCATGCACCCCTCTGCAATGTTCTGCTTACCGCTTCGCGCTGCCTGAACCATCTGGTCATGGGTGCGTGAAAACTTTGAGATAAACCTGTCACAGAAGGCCACAGTGGCATCATAAACAATCTCGGACATCTGATAAGACTTGAGGTCACGGTATCCGCCGTGTGCCGGGATGAGCCTTAAAGGATCATTCTCTTTTTGATCGGGCATGGTTACCTCGTTTTCAAGCAACTTTTTTAACTAATTTGTTAAAACAGTTGCAAATCTATGAGGTTAAACTAATTAATATAAATTATCTTCAGGCCAACTCATGATCTTAATTCCAGTTGGTGGATTCGATTTATCCACAGTGATCGTGTAATCCTCTATTTTTCTTGGCAGATCATTATTCTTGGTAATAACAACCCTTTTGAATAACCGCCCAGAAAGCTCATTTCCTAAATGGTGCTCATGTTTAAAAACCACCAGTTTTATTGGATTCATTTCCCCTCGTGCAGCAGCCCGGTCATTTTCAAAGGCATTAATTAAAGACTTCCAAAGCAACTTTAGATCATCTTCATTAAATTTTGTCTTTGCAGCATCAACAGCAGAAATAAAGCCATGCATCCTGTAAAGAGCATATGGTACAGTTGATTTACGGCCAAATGTTGAAGCAAATTCGCGTTTCTCCTGCTTTTTTGCCTCTTCTTCAGTTGTTACCGCACACCTTGTAATAGAATGCTCTGCCTGATATATCCGGTCTTCAGATCGTGAAAAGGTGAACTGTACAGGGCCTCGAACAGTACCTGCCCCTTTTTCACCTACTGAAAGTACAGCACCAAATGCCCTGATATCATAAAACCTTTCACATAATGAACTCTTACGTGCTTCAATTGTATCTCCCTGAGCCGAATCTATGATTCTGTTTAAGACCTGTTCCTGTCTGATAAAAATATCATATGGGTCTTTTAAGCGCTTTTCCAGCATTACAAAATTCCTTACTTTTCTCTTGATACATACATCTGTTACAAGACCGTGCTGATCTTCTGCATCGACCCTTGGGAGGTTAACCTGATCAGGGTCACCATTGGGGTTGCCATCTTTAACGTCAAACAAAAACACAAAATCATATCTGTTCTTTACTATTTCACTCATGTTATTTTTCCTCCTGATTTTCCTTTGATTTATTGGCGCTGTATTGCGCCTGTTTCTGATGATAATATCCGATTGCAAACTGCCCTTTTTCCTCAAGCTTAAAGGTAACCGGCAGGTTATTGATATTAATATCCCTGCATAGCTCCTGAAGTTCTTTATCAAGCGTGATTGCAAGACCCGGTTTCTCATTTTTCATCTTTGTGTAATGTTTTGAGTTCAGATCAAAAAGCCTTCCAAAGGCCGCAGAAGGCAAGGTCATGGCATAGGTAAAATATCTTTCTCTGATACCTGCATTCAGATCGCCCAAGGCAGCTTTCTGGATGCTCTCTAGTTTTGCAAAAACCTGCCCGCACACATATGCCACCGGTTTATTCTCCTCATTTAGTTTTTCTGAAATCATAAAATCACCTCCTTTATTTTGTCGATTCAATATGATTTTTATTAAGGCTGCTCTCTCAGCCATTACTCCATTTTTATCCATACGTGAACGCTCAATAACCTTTGTTAAAAGACTCATGGGTAATATGGTATTCTTCAAAGCGGCATTCCACAGATACCCTGCCACCCTTGATAAAGAGACATCATCCTTATCATAGCTGCCATCGTTGTTAATCCTCTGGCAGCACCTTGCCAAGTCATACAATCTGGGATAGTGCGTTTTAAGGCTGCCGGAATCCTGATCATATTTAACTATAGCGATATCTCTGAACCATTTTGCTATTGAGAGTTTGAAATCATACAGGCTGGTTTCAATCCAGTCCCGCACAACCACCCTGGCTGCTGAACCTGACAGGATGAAAGAGTAGAACTGATCCGGTTCAAGGTAACGGCTTTCTTTTTCTGAACCGGTTGTTAAGGATTCAATAAGACGAGTGATATCTTCCGGATTAGGGGATTCAAGATAGTCAATCTCCGGCAACCCCTTGTTGCTGCGGGTCCAGTAAACCATTGCCGTATCGGCGCCGAAACTCTTTCTGTTTGTATAACGAAAGGAGGTTTTTTCTTTTCCTTTTTTATCCCTTTCGATTATTTCATTGCCTGATGACAATAGCCAGTTCAGTCCCTCCACATATGTTTTGGCGCAGTTTGTACAAATCGAAGAATTCTCGTTACCCTTTAACGTATATGATTCATAGGCATTTTCGTTATATGAAACAAGGGCACAGCCTGATGACTGGCCATCAGGGACTTTCTTTATCATTCCATGTGGTATATCTTCTACCGGATAGGTACTCTCCCCACAAAGAGAACATTTTTTACTTTGGTTTTGTAATTTTTCTTTTTGGAGCAAGTCATATCTGTTGATTATTTCCTTCAATACAGCAGTTTTTTCATGAATGCGTTCTCCTTCATTTTTCAACCTAAACCCGATATTTCCCTTTCTGTCTTTCTCTTCAGGGAAAGCTACTTCAAATTCCTGTAATGCCTTGTTAACACCATTGTCTTTATTATCATTATAGAAACGTATTATGGGTTCCAGTTCAGGCAGGTTACTATATCCATTCAGTTTCTTTAGAAACAGTTGATGTTTTTTTTCGGATTTTTTGCCCCCATGGCACAATACCTCTTCTGCTTTATCCAGTAATAACCTTGCCTTACCTTTTTTTGCTGTTATTGCCTCTGCAATAGTAGGCATTTTGTTTACCGGTACAAAACTATGAAAGGTGCCATCTTTGGTTATGACAAGCTCAATTGATATAAATTCCTTCTGGATTGCATTATGGATAAATTCATTATCAGCCTTCTTTTCCCTGAGGCTTTTTCCTAATTCGCTAAGTTCCCTGATCATAAGGCTGCCTCCTCTTCCTGCGCAGTGAAGTCATAGATCAATGCAGAGGTCTCACTGTCTATTAGTGGCCGTAAATGGCTTGAATCCAGCATTTTCTTGCTTTCAGGGGCTTCTTCACAGTCTAGGATTCCATCCCTTATAGCTACATCATGAAAAAACAGTGGCTGTGGTTTTCCATTCTCGTCATAGAAGATATCAAAAAGCATGCTGCCGATCGGAATGGTCTCCTGAATTGGAGTTTCACTTTCATCAGGCAGGGTGAATTCTGCTGAAAATTCACGCGTCCCCAGATAAGGCCTTCTCCAGCACTGCCCTTTTTTCAGACGTCTGGTAAAAATTCCATCATTTTCAGCATCAATACCTTTTCTTCCTATATATTTTTCAGGTCTGTTCTTATTGTCCTTTTCTTTCTGGTAAATAGAGGCTTCAATAATATAGGCAACATCCCTTAACACAATGCTGTTTCGTTGGGCACGCTTATCTTCTATCAAAATCGGTGTTCTTCCCTGCTTTGTTTTGATCTCATTACGCTTGATTGCAGCAAATCTAACCGGTTTTAAAACCTGAATGCGCCTTACAAACCACTGGAATTCCGGTTTCCAGAGTATAGAATCCAATATACCCCTGGCTGCAGATGGTGTCATACAGGGGTATGACATCCTCTCGACCTTCAGATCAGGCCTTGTAAAACATGCATAATCTCCCTGAACCTTTACTTTTACAATCCTGTTATCAAGCATATCACCCTCCTTGATTAGATAATCAAATTTTCAGTATCTACAGGGTTAACCGAAACACCTGTTTCCCTGTCATAACCTCCATACCAGACCATAAAACCCTGTGGCATCAATTTACACGTTTCAGGGTTTTTAAAGATAAAATCCCTGTACACCTGAACTGTGAACGGCTGCATCTTTCTGTAATCTTCTTTGGATAAAAATTCCTTGTGCTCTATTGAATGAAATAAATTTTTACTTTCCTCACTGTAAAAATATGCAAACAGACCTTGTGTGGCATTTTCAATTATGCGGTAGCTGTCATTTACTGTCTGGAAATTAAAATCTTCTCTGGCTTGGGCAATGTTATATTTATCAGGGGTTACATACAGGTTTAATATCTGGGTGTAATATTTCTTGAAGACCCCATAATCATAAAGCTGGTCAATATCAGTTCCAATGAATTCTATTGCATGCCGGGAGCACGCTGCGTATGTCTTGTCCGGCATCCCGCCATCCCTCAAATCAAATAAGAATACCTTTCCTCCTGATGCGCCAAGCCTGTTTTCACGGTTACACCGACCGGCGGCCTGGATTATTGATTCAAGAGGAGCCATTGCGCGAAATACAACAGGAAAATCAAAATCCACTCCCGCTTCAATCAGTTGCGTTGAGACCACCAAAATTTTCCTTTCATCTGCAAGATCTTCTCTTATGGCTCTAATTACCTGCTTTCTATGATGGGGGCACATAGCCGTTGACAGATGATAAATCCTTTCCCTGTTTTGAGATTCTTTTATAGAATTAAAAAATTTAAGAGCTGCCTTTTTGGTATTGAAAACAACAAGGGTTGATGTTTTTTCCGTTAAAACAGTATCAAGGAGCACAAGCATCACTATTGGCTCCAGGTCATTTAATAAATGATACCTTACCCGTCTTGTTTTTTTATACAATTCATCAGGGTTATCGATTAGCGGATAAATGCTATCTATACCCTCAAATCCTTCTCTCTTTTCAAAAGCCGGCATCGTAGCCGTGCAAAAGAGAAAGGAGGTATTCATTATTCTCTGAACATCTTTAAGCATTTTAAGGGTCGGCAAAATGACCTCTTTAGGGAAGGTCTGCACCTCATCAAATATAACTACCGATTCAGAAACATTATGGATTTTTCGGCACCTGGAAGGTTTGTTGCTGAAGAGTGATTCAAAAAACTGTACGGTGGTGGTTACTATGATCGGGTAGTTCCAGTTCTCGGATGCAAGTCTTTTTTTCTTTATTAAATCAGTGGAATTATCGTTTTCATCAGAAACCAACTCCGAATCTTCGATTATATTTGAATGGTGTTCCAGAACCCATTCCTCGCCAAAGATACTTCTGAGTATCTCCGCTGTCTGGTCTATTATGTTGATATAGGGCAGTACTATAATAATGCGCTTTAGTTTATTTTCTTTTGAATGTTTTAATGCCCATGCAACAGAAGCAAGGGTTTTACCCATACCAGTGGGCAGTGTAAGCGAATAAAATCCACAGGGCATTGAGGCCTTTTGCATCACTTGATTCAATGCATTATTCCGCAACCTGTTGATCTCGCCATCTTTGGGTTTGGCGGAGATTTCCATTTCCAGCTTTTTTAACATCTCATCAACTGGTAAGACCGGGGTGAGTCGTTTATCAAAGGTTCCCCTATCAAAGTGATGTTCGGTTGAAAGCCAGTCAGCATCAGTTAAGGCACTGAAGAGATACCTTATAAAAAATTCACGTTCGGAATGCTCTTGCCATGTCAGTGGCCTGTTACTAATTATGGCCTCTTCTATATTATTTTCGGTTTTAAAGATTTTAAAAACATCTTCAAAGTTATTGACCTCCCCTCTTTTAAATGGTTCTGTGTCGCTCTTCCACAGGCTTATGTTAGGCAAACCTTTATGGTGCCCGTCAACAGCAATAGATGTTTCCAGTAAACTGTTTAAACGGGCATACCCTGCTCCCCATGATGCATGCGGGACACTGCCTTTATGCCCACCATGTTCAAGATAGAGTTGAAATGCCTTTTGGTATTTCCCCAAGTCATGAATTAATCCGGCCAGATAGAAAAGATGCCGATATTCAGTTCTACATGCAAACGATTCTGCAAGGTTTGCGGTTTCATGCAGATGTTTTTCCAAATCATGTTTTTCATTATTTTTATTTTCTGAATGCGCATAATACTTTGAACCCATATGAAATCTCCAAAATCCATGTTCCTATCAAGACTTCTAATCACATCATAAAATCAATACCATCCGGCATGAGCGATATAAATTACCGAATAAATATTTAAACTACTGCAAAAGATATATGAAAAATCAGGCTTCATTTTTTAGCATTTGGCGGAAATGCCAATACTGGCATTTCCGCCAAATAGCTGATTCAGGGTGAAAATATTTTCTTATTTCAAATCCATTCAGCCAAAATGCCAGCATTGGCAAAATGGCTAAATGGCATAATCAAAAGTCAAAACAATGGCTTTTTGTGTATTTTAAGATCAGGCTTTTTGGTTGTATTACCACTAAAATAATGTAACAGGCAAATAAAAGTTTGATAAAATGGTTTTTCATTTTAACCATGATTTATTTTCTTTTTTATGGGATTGTCTTTATTTTACTCCACATGGAGAAAACAGAGTTATTAAAACAGTAACAGGAGCGCTCCTTTGAATCTGATAATTAATGATCTATTGATTCCCTTTGAAGATGATGGCATTGATGCATATGTGAATACCATTTCCCAAAGGCTTGAGATTGGGGTAGAGGACATCACTATATTCAAGATTCTCAGCAAATCACTTGATCTGAGTAACAAAGAGCAGTTCTATTACAAGCTTACACTGGTGGTAAGCGTTCATGACAGTTTCGAAAACAGGCATAACATACCCCTGTACCATGAGCCTGTAATTGAAGAGAAAAAAATCATAAACACAAAGGAGAGGCCAATAATAGTGGGTTTTGGGCCGGCCGGTATGTTCGCAGCCATTGAGTTGCTGGATTGCGGAGTCAGGCCCATAATATTTGAAAGGGGTAAACAGATAGAGGAGCGCTCCCTTGATATAAGCAGATTCATGACAGAGAGGGTATTAAACCCTGAATCAAATATCCAGTTCGGCGAAGGGGGGGCAGGGGCCTATTCTGACGGCAAGCTCTTTTCAAGGAGAAATAATAATACGAGCTATGTAAACCGGGTTTTGAAGACCTTCGTCAGATTTGGAGCACCTTGCGAAATAGAGTACATGGGCAAGCCACATCTTGGTACGGATGTGTTGTGCCGGATCGTGAGCAATATAAGGCTCCATATACTTCAGAGAGGCGGTGAGATTTATTACAACTCAAAGATGACAGATCTTTTAATATCCAAAGGTAATGCAACAGGGATTGTCATAAATAATGAAAAGGAATATATTTCTTCACGCATTTTTATCGCTTTGGGGCATTCTGCCCGAGACACATTTGAGATGTTGCATAAAAAAGGTGTTGCAATGGAGCAGCGCCCCATCTCTGTCGGGGTGAGGATAGAGCATCCTGCGCAGACCATCAACCTTATGCGGTATGGTGAAAAATATTTCAATTATAACACACTTGGGGCAGCCACATATTCCCTGAATTATACCAACAGAAACAACCGGAGAGGGGTTTATACATTCTGCATGTGCCCTGGAGGTGAGGTTGCTAACGCCTCATCTGAGCCGGGCATGATGGTTCTTAACGGCATGAGTTACTCACACAGATCTTCAGCCTTTTCAAATGCAGCCCTGGTTGTAACTGTAAAGAGAGATGATTATAAATCAGCAAACCCCCTGGCTGGCATTAAGTTCCAAAGGGATATAGAGCAAAAAGCGTTTATTGCGGGGGGTGAAAACTGGCAT
>Ga0123334_1005593_pt1 | contig 12061 bp, 10 predicted proteins | sample BiotimSIPDNA_FD_89706 | JGI IMG/M metagenome (GOLD analysis project Ga0123334, IMG submission 89706) | Anaerobic biogas reactor microbial communites from Washington, USA - Biogas_R1 time_0 SIP DNA | ecosystem: Engineered > Bioreactor > Anaerobic > Unclassified | place: Washington, USA... | reverse complement strand
GACAATCATCGGAGTCTATTGTTGCGTTTTCCCGGTGGGGTTTCGGTTGAGTTCCGCGCCTATGACAATGGAGGGGCTTATCGCTTTTTGTTGGATCGCGCCGGTGAGGTCAGGATTGACAGGGAACGGTTCGAGCTGCGTCTCCCGAAAGGCTCCTCCATATGGTTTCCGGAAGAGGAAAGCATGGTGTCTCACAATGAACGGTTCTTCGATCGGATGTCGTGGGATGGCATTGTTCCTGGCAGGTATTGTTCATTACCTGTGCTTGTCGAGACTCCGGATGGGGTGAAGCTGTGGTACTCGGAATCCGACTTGTTTGACTATCCGGCCATGTATTTGGAGAAGGGCGAGGATGGCGGATTGAACGGTAAGCATTCGCGATACGTGATCCAGGCGGTTCCGAAAGAAGGAGACAGCGGGGATAGGAATGAAGTAATCGTGGAGGAGGCTCCTTATATTGCGCTGACTTCCGGGAGACGGGCTTTCCCTTGGCGGGTTTGTGTGGTGGGAGCGCTCGACACGGTGCTTCCCGAAAGCGATCTTGTCTACTTGCTCGCTGCACCGTCCAATGCCCGGGATGTGTCCTGGGTGAAGCCTGGCCGGGCGGTTTGGGACTGGTATCATGCGAACAACTTGTTCGGGGTGGATTTCGAGGCGGGGATCAATACGGAGACCTACATGCATGGGATCGATTTTGCGGCTGAACATGGCCTCGAGTACGTGATTCTTGACGAAGGCTGGTCGGTTTCTCCCACCGAGCTATTTCAGCCGTCTCCGACGGTCGATCTTTCAGCGATTGTCTCCTATGCAAAGACGAAGGGAGTCGGCGTCATCCTCTGGTGCCTGTGGAAGCCTGTTGCCGGGGACATGGAGCGCTTGTTTGACCTCTACCGCAGGTGGGGGATTGCCGGGGTTAAGATCGATTTTATGCAACGTTCGGATCAGGCCATGGTCAACTTCTACAATCAGGTGGCGGAGTGTGCATTTCGAAATCATTTGTTGGTGGATTTCCATGGTAGTTTTAAACCAACGGGTTTGATCCGTACCTACCCGAATGTCTTGAGTTATGAGGGCGTGAAGGGAAACGAGAACAACAAATGGAGCAGCGACATCACACCCCGCCATAATGTGACGCTCCCCTTTACCCGGATGGTGGCGGGTCCGATGGATTACACCCCCGGAGCCATGTCGAATGCGCAACCTGAACACCACCGAATCTCGTTCGAACACCCGATGAGCATCGGTACCCGGTGTCACGAATTGGCCAAGTATGTGGTGTATGAAAGCCCGCTTCAGATGCTGTGCGACTCTCCTTCCAAGTATAGGCAGGAGCGTGATTCGCTGGATATGATTGCCCGGATCCCGAGCGTGTGGGACGACACTTTGGTATTGGATGGCAGGATTGGAGAGTTCATTGTCACTGCTCGTCGCAAAGGGGAGTCGTGGTATGTCGGGGCAATGAGCAACGAGAACGCGCGTATACTCGAGCTTGAGCTTGGGTTTTTGTCGGATGGGGTTTCATACAGTGTCCATGGCATGGAGGATGGGGTGAATGCGCACCGTCATGCTGAGGACTACCGCATGGTTTCCGACACGGTAACCCGTGCGGACCAACTGCGACTTAAGCTGGCGCCTGGAGGTGGCTGGGTGGGTGTGCTTTCGCCAATAGCCCAGAATAATCCGGATTAAACGATTGGTTTGCGGAATCGGGATCAATCGACATCTCCGGGTGGCTGAATACGGTCCCTGAAAGACATTGCCGGTCGCCGCATTCGGGATAGGCAAGCGTCTCGATTACGATCCAAATAGCGGTAGATCAGTTTCTTGTCCTTCAGGAAGGTGCAATAATATGACTCGCCAGGACTCGATCATGAATCCCGGCGACACTCAAAAAAACAATCCCTTGAGAGTGTTCCTGCCCGATCGTGTCAGCGCTTGTATGTGCGCACGGTCTGAATGAAACTCCTGAGGTTGCCACTGCTAACACCCGGAGGGACTCCTCCTCCACACGACATGAGGATGCGGCGTGTGTCGGGCAGGCTGTCAAGGATCGCCCGGGTTTGATCGGCCACTTCTTCCGGGCTTGCTGCAGCGAGGACATCGCGGGGTGGCAGATTGCCCATAAGGGTGACCTTGTGTTGGGTTAGCTCCTGAAGCTCCGGAAGGCTCACCTCGAAGCCCATGTTGAATAGGTTGACGCCCATTTCCGGCAGAATCGGTGCGCAGACGCGGCAAGGTGCATCGTTGTGGAGGAACTTGACTGATACCGGTGCGGAGTAGAGTTCCTGGAAGTAGGGAAGTCCGAACTCGCGGAATTCCGGCTCACCCATGAATCCGATGATGTCATCCAAGAGAAAGATACCGTCGATAGTCGGGAATGTCTTGCGTTGCAGATCCAGCCAGGACTTGAGAAAGCCGGTGACCTTGCGCATGAGCTCGTGAGCCTTATCCGGAGTCATCATCATCATGGTGATAAATTCGGTTGAGCCCATCAGGAAGCTTGCAATATTCAGCGGTCCGCGCGCCACGGCGAACCGAATGGAATGTCCGGCCTTTTCGATTGCCGGTTGAGCGCGTTTCAGCCGGTTGAGAACGAAAGGAAGCAGCCCGTCTGTCTCCGGATTGGGAAGTTCAAGCTCATCAATGTCGTCGGCCGACCGGATAACCCGGTGCGCATGCGGGAAGTCGTTTTCCGGGAAGTTGCACCTTGCTCCGAAGGCGGAAGGCTCTGTGCACATGCCGAACTCCGACCAGAAGCCTGGAAGAAACATGGTCTCGGGAAATTCCCGGATAGCGGTCAAATTCGCATCCAGCCACAACTGCTGATCGGTGAAGTAGTCGATGATACGAGCCCCATGCCAGTTTGGGAGCCACGGACAATCGATAATGAAAGCGGTTGGGATCGGATCGACGCGTTCTCCCCGGATGACATTGAGGAGGGTTTGCCACTGGATTTGATTCATAATTCTGATGGTTTAGGATAAATGGTTTACAAATGCTCTTGACCGAAGCCCGGCTTCTTTCCGGCTATTCTGCGCCTTTCGAATCGCACGATAGGTGCAGTCTGGATGGCGGCATGCATCACAGTTGTGTTCGCTGAAGCGAACTTTCGAACCGAGAGCGACCATTCCACTCACAGACTTGATCGGAAGCATCAGCGCTGAATCTGTCAACGTGATGCCGCAGAATTGGTTTGGGAATAATCCGAACAACTTGTGCTGATCGATGACCGACCAGTCGCAGTAACCCGGGCTGTAGCGATTCGAAATCGAGAGGGATTGCTTTTGCGCTACGGAGTTGATGTGGCCGTGGAGTATCTCAACCGCACCCTCAGCAACGGCGGATGCGACTGCATTCGCCATATACGATCCGGTGTAGTCTTGCTGGAAGGTCAGATCGCGGATCCATGTGTCTATCGATGGCCCGAGGGTGAGTGCGAAAAAACACAGCGCTGATGCCCCTTTCATGAAAGAAGCGATTCGAGAGCCTGTTTCGAAAATGGTTTCGGAGTCGATCCGGATTTGCTGGCTTTTTCCGGAAGGTGTTTGAGGTGGAGTAATTAAACGATATCCTGCCTGGATTGAGGCGATCGATATTGCGTGTCTGGCCGCATCGTCGAGCATCTCCCGGAAATGCGGTGGCATGGCCCCGGGTCCGTATCCCATGGATTGGGCAATCGCGTCCGGGTCAAGAGTGATCCGGGTAGCAGGAACGGAAACCGAGAATAGGTTTTCAGACAGTGCCTGCTCAGGAAGTAATCCGGCAGCGATCATCCCCGGATCTTGCGGACCATGGCTTGAATGTGAGATGGAGTGGTTCCACAACAGCCGCCCACAATGTTGGCCCCGCTGTTAACCAGTTCTGTAACCCTTCCCGCCATGTCATCAGGCGTTTCCGGAAATACGGTCTCTCCGTCCCGGAAGACCGGTTTCCCGGCGTTGGCGTGGATCAGGATCGGAGTTGTACGGTCCATGGTGCGAAGCTCTCTAACGATCTCGATCATTTGCTCGAACCCGTTGCCGCAATTGCTCCCGATGATAGATGCACCAGCTGATTTCACGGCCTCCAGCATTTCTCCAGGAGATACTCCCATCATGGTTCGGAAAGCGCCTCCAGCGGTCTTTTCAAAAGTGAAGGTGCAGGCAATCGGAAGGTTACAAGCCGCTTTGGCTGCCTGAATTGCGATCACCGCTTCGTCGAGTGCTGACATCGTTTCAATGCACAGGCCATCTGCGCCGCCTTTTGCCAATGCCATTGCCTGCTGTTTGAAGCCCTCGAAAAGATCTTCTTCCGATGCGGTGCCCATCATGAGCATCACTCCGGTGGGGCCCATTGATCCTAGTACGAAGCGATCATTTCCCGCGGCCTGTCTCGAGATACTGGCGGCGGCCTCATTAAGCTCGACGGTTTTGTCTTCGAGTCCAAAGTGGGACAGCTTTGTGGGATTGGCTCCGAAACTATTGGTCAAGATGATGTCGGACCCCGCATCGATGTATCCCTTTGCGATTGCATAGACATCGTCACGGTGAGTGAGGTTCCACATCTCAGGGCATTCGCCGGCTTCGAGTCCACTGAGATGCAAAAGGGTCCCCCAAGCCCCGTCGGATACCAGAATGCGGCCGGATTGGATCGTTTGGAGCAGGTTTCTCTTCATCGGGCAAATGGGGTTTGGGATCTAGGCTGCTTTGTTCAGAAAGGCAACAGCACCCTGCGGATCGGGTGCATAGCCATCGGCACCCATGTCATCGGCGTGCTTCTGGTTGAGCGGAGCACCTCCCACGAGGACTTTGACATCCGGCAATTGGCTTTTGATCTCTTTAACCGTCTTCGCCATGTTCGCCATCGTGGTAGTGAGCAGGGCACTCAAGCCGACAATACATCCGGGATTTTGTCGAATGGCGTCCAGAAACTTGGCAGGCTTTACATCGACACCCAGGTCGACCACCTTCCAGCCATTTCCAGCCACCACCATGCTGACCAGGTTCTTCCCAATGTCATGAAGGTCCCCCGAGACGGTCCCGAGCACGAAGGTGCCTTTTTCCTTCACTGTGCCTGCCTGAAAATGCGGTTTCAGATGGGCCATCACGGCATTCATGGCTTTTGCGGCCATCAGCAATTCCGGAACAAAGACCTCATTGCGGCCAAATTTAGCTCCAACCCTTTCCATGCCGGTGTTGCATGCGGCCAATATGTCTTCCGGAGCGAGTCCTTGAGTGAGTGCGTCTTTGGCCCATTCATCCGCTCCGGGTTGTCCCTTCAGGTCGGGTGGGTAAGGCGAGCGGATGTCCACTTTTCCGCGTTCGATGCAAAGACTGATATGATCAATGATTGAGTTCATCAGGAGTGACTAGTGAATGGCAGTTATCAAATCTATTGCCCGACCCGGAATAGACTGCGACACCGAAACGGGATCCGGTATTTGGTCGATCGCCTCGAAAACGGGAATCCAACGCGGGACCGTCATTCGGGGTATGGCATCTCAAACGTTTTCTAACAATTGAAACGTAGAATCTGGAGCCACTGTGGGTCAAGAATAAACACACACTGCAGCACACAGCCGGAGGCATTTCCAGGATGACCGGTTTTCCCTCATTACATTCAGTTTTCAGACATAAACTATCCGGAATCAACCAGGGCGCGATTTCCGGTCCGGTGGTCGAACCGGGCTTTGAGGGTTCCCTCAGGATTTTCGGTTTCAGGCATGAGATATCTTCTACCCGGGATGCGGCTTCGCGTCTTCCAACCGGAAAACGCAAGCACATGCCCGTCACTATTATCAAGGATATCGATTGTTCGACACCTTTGCTCCATAAGTTGAGCTGGTGGGATCACCTGAGCGGAATAATGGCTCACGAATGCAGGATTGATGAGGATTACGATGGGTCTTGGATGGTGGTGTCGGTCCCACTGTTTGATGAGGATCTTGTTTTGGGAACAAATCCATCGCGTTGGGGTTGGCATTGAGGCAGAACGATGGACTGATCGATGGAATCGCCGGCCATTGGGAAAGGGCTCCGGTTGATTTTCACTTTTCTTGGTTGGCAAAGACCAAACAATTCCCTAGACGGGGGCAAGTGGGGAACTGTATTTCCTGTATTTAGATAACCTATCAATATCATGACAACTATCCTTGATATCAGAGCCAGAGAGATCATCGACTCGCGCGGAAATCCGACAGTCGAAGTATGCGTTGAGCTTGAAGGCGGCGCAGTCGGCCGTGCAGCTGTTCCTTCGGGAGCCAGCACCGGAGAAAACGAAGCGCTTGAATTGCGTGACGGCGACAAGAGCCGCTACCTCGGGAAAGGGGTTTTGAAGGCGGTTGAGAACGTAAACGAAATCATCTGCCCGGCTTTGGTTGGCATGGATGCTCTCGAGCAGATCGCTGTGGACGCCAAGCTTTTGGAGCTGGACGGCACGGTGAACAAGTCGAAGCTCGGTGCCAATGCAATGTTGGGCGTTTCAATGGCGGTTGCTCATGCTGCCGCTGACATGGTCGGCCAGCCACTTTTCCGTTACTTGGGTGGACCAAATGCCAAGGTGTTGCCGGTTCCGATGATGAACATCATGAATGGTGGGGCTCACTCCGATGCTCCGATCGACATTCAGGAATTCATGATTATGCCGAAGGGTCTGCCGAGTTTCCGCGAAGCGATCCGTTGCGGTGCTGAGATTTTCCACACCCTTAAGAAGGTGCTTCACGACAAGGGTTTGTCGACGGCTGTTGGTGATGAAGGCGGTTTTGCTCCGAAGCTTGATTCGAATGAGCATGCGCTTCAGGTCATCAAGGAAGCGGTTGAAAAGTCGGGATACAAGTTCGGCGAACAGGTCTTCATCGCTCTCGATGTGGCGTCTTCCGAGTTCTACAAGAATGGCAAGTATGTCTTCTCGAAGAGCGATAAGTCGGAAAAGACTTCTGCCCAGATGGTGGATTTCCTCGCAGACCTTTGCTCGCGCTATCCTATTATCTCCATTGAAGATGGATGTGCTGAAGGCGACTGGGAAGGTTGGAAGCTGTTGACCGATCGTTTGGGCGACAAGATTCAGCTCGTTGGAGATGACCTTTTCGTCACCAACACCACCTATCTCAAGAAGGGGATCGAGCTTGGTGTGGCAAATTCGATTCTGGTTAAGGTTAACCAAATCGGAACCCTCACCGAAACCCTCGACGCGGTTGAACTCGCCAAGGAAAACCGCTACACCAGCGTGTTGTCGCACCGTTCCGGTGAAACAGAGGACACCACGATTGCGGATATCGCGGTTGCCACCAATTGCGGACAGATCAAGACCGGTTCGATGAGCCGTTCGGATCGTATCGCAAAATACAACCAGCTCCTGCGCATTGAAGAATTGCTCGGCGAGCAGGCGGTATACGGCGGCAAGATGCGCTGATTTAAGGCTTCGGCCACAATGTTTTCATGCAAAGGCGGGCACCTTCGGGTGCCCGCCTTTTTTTCCCGGTCCGGACATGAGACGAACGTATCGGCTCTCTCCGGACCGGCGAAAAAGATGTAAACCGGAAGGTGTTTGTTCAAGAAAACGTTTGAGTTAGCGATCTATGGAATCGTCAGAGCTAACCTTACTTAGAAAACTAAACATACCATGAGACTATTCCATTCACTATTGGCAATCGCATCCGTCTTTGCAGTGGCTCAGCTGCACGCCACCTTCTCAGATGAGGAGATGGCATCGAGCTACTCTATCAAGGATGTGGACAAGCCTCCTGCCCCGATCAAGCAAGATGCCCCTGTGTTGCCCAAGGATCTCACAAATGCATCGGGCATGGTTCACGTGGCGTTCATCATCGGAGAGGATGGAAAAGTAACGGGCGTTAGGGTTGTGCGTTCGACTTCGGACGAACTGGTTCCAATCGTCCTGCAGACCGTTGAGAAATGGTTGTTTGAAGCTGCCACCAAAGAGGGAAAGCCGGTGGCGATCCGGGCGGTGGTTCCGGTTCGAGTGAATTCCTGATCAGGAACTACTGGTTCGATTTCATGATAAGCCTTCCTTCGCCGGAAGGCTTTTTTGTGCCGGTCAGGTGTTGTTGCGGAGTATGCGCATGTGAACGCGGCCCGAATCCTGTTCTAGGCTAACCGGTGCACCGAAAACGGCAGACATAAGCGGGTCGGTCATGACTTGTTTTCTCGGCCCAGCTGCTAGAACTTTTCCGGCGCGCAGAAGCATTACGTGTGAGAACATTGGAAGTATTTCTTCGACATGATGGGTGACGAGAATGCACGGGATTCGAAACTCCACCGTGAGAGTATCTTGAAGGAAACCGAGAAAAGACTCTCTGGCAACGGGGTCCAATCCAGCCCATGGTTCATCCAGAATCAGTAGCTTGGGCCTTCCTATGAGCGCCCGGGCAATCAGTACCCGTTGGCGTTCTCCCTGAGAGATCACTGCCCATGGCCGTTTGGCTATGTGTTCGCACCCTACCAGGTAGAGCCACCGTCCGGCTTCAGCCAGCTCTTTCTCCGTTGGATCTCCCCAGTAATTGATCGTGGCCCTTTTTCCGCTGAGAACCGCGTGAAGGCTGGTTTCAGCCGGCTGGATTCTGCGCGAGACTGCACTGCTTACGACTCCGATTTGTTGGCGAATGGTGTCCCACGGGCAAGTACCGTAAGGCTGGTTCAACACCATGAAACGTCCGCTTGAAGGCGGTTCAAATCCAAGAATGGTGTTGATGAGGGACGTTTTTCCTGAGCCGTTTGCACCCAGAATCACCCAATGCTCACCTTCTTGCATCTCCCAGCGAATGTCCTGAAGAATGACCTGCTGGTTTCTGCTGAGGTTGATTCCATTGAACTGCACGAGCATAGCAGCCAATGAAAACAGGCCCACGGTCAGAATTCAACCCATATCACTGCACCGATCCAAGACCCAATGGTGTAAACGGATCTCTTTTCCTTAATATCCGTATTGGCCCTGACTCTATTCTGGCTTTGACTGAAAAAGGTCAAGATAGACTGCGAAACCTTCTTCCTTTAGCTTGTCTTTTGGCACAAACCTCAGGGATGCAGAGTTGATGCAGTAACGCAGGCCAGAGGGGTCGGGCCCATCCGGAAATACATGACCCAAATGAGAATCTGCACTTTTTGATCGAACCTCAACTCTTCGCATTCCGTGACTCAAATCTTCTATCTCGACCACAGCCTCGGATGAAATGGGTGCATAGAAACTCGGCCATCCGCTTCCGGAGTCGAACTTCGTGGTGGAGCTGAATAAGGGCTCTCCCGAAACGACATCCACGTATATTCCCTCCGCTTTGTGGTTCCAGTAAGCGTTGTCGAAGGGTCTTTCGGTCCCATTAAGCCTTACAATTCTGTATTGCTCGGGAGAGAGTAGTCGCCTTAGGGATTCATCATCCTGTGGTAGTCCGCAGCCTGTCGGGGTGCAGGATGCCTTGTTGTCTCCGGCCTGTTCAGAATAAGAGGATGCAAACGTCATAAGCAACAAGAGGATCATTAAGCAGGGTTTCATTATGGTGAGAAGCGTTCACGCATTTATCACAAATCCATGAATGCGATGCATTTCAAAGCAACTACTGAGTCGGATGAATCAAGATGCTCGGAGAAATGCAGATTCCAAACGACCTTTGAACTTCGACTAGTCGTATGGTGCGAGTCTGTCTGTAATGATTTATTGTGTAAATGATATGCGTAACACCTTGATTGGCCAACCCCTATTCATCGGTAGAAGAATGCCATCAAAAAACGATGGCCTGAACGACAACGGCATTTGAGGAGATTACAGGAACTCGGAAACCAATTCAATTAATGATGGTCGACATCTTGAAGATCGGAAGAAATATTGCCATCACCATGCCTCCGATGATGACCCCAAGGACGACAATCAAAATTGGTTCAATCAGAGAAGTAAGTGCGGCAACTTGATTCTGGATTTCCACATCGTAATAGTCGGAAACCTTAATCAACATCCCATCAACGTTTCCCGTTTGTTCTCCGGCAAGGATCATGTGTTTGATCATTCCAAAAAAGAACGGATCGGCAGCGATGACCTCCGAAATCTGTCCCCCCTGAGCCACGTTCTTTGCAACGTTACTGCATGCTTTCTCGATGAAGGTGTTGTTGCTTGCTGATGCAACAATATCCAGACATTCAAGAATGGGAACTCCACTTTTCAAGAGGATAGCGAATGTCCTTGTAAAACGGGTGATAGCGATTTTCTTTATCAAATCTCCGAATATTGGCATTCGAGTCAAAATTGTATCTTTTACGACACGTCCTTTTGGTGTCTTGATGAAACGACTGATTATCTTCCAGATGACAAATGCACCAATAAGAACCAGAAAGATGTATTTTTTCAGAAATTTGCTTAACGCAATTAATGCAAGTGTCGGCCCAGGAAGCTCAGTGTCGAAATCCTCAAACATTTGGGCGAGAACCGGAATAACGAAAATCAAAATTACGTTAACAAGAAGGATTGCAAACAGGATTACAACTGTAGGGTAAACCATAGCACCTTTTATTTTTTTAGTGAGTTTGACCGACTCTTCGAAGTAAGATGCTGTCTGCATGAGAATCCCTGAGAGATTGCCACTGGCTTCACCTGCGGATGTCATCGCGACAAACAACTTATTGAATGCGTTGGGGAATTTGGCACAGGCCTCCGAGAAAGCAGTTCCCGCTGAAACGTCCAGCTTGACTTCCCGAATGATCACTTGGAACACCGGTTCCGTTACCTGTTCCTGTAGCGCCTCGAGACAGGTTACAAGTGGCAAGCCGGCTTCCAGCATGGATGCCAATTGCTGGGTGAATATCAACAGATCATCGAGTTTGATACGCTTTTTGTGAGCCTTTTTCTCCAGCGCTTTGCGTTTAGCGATTTTTTGTGAATCAAGAAAGGTTGAGGCCTTTGTGCCGAACTCTTTACCTTGGTTTTTGCTAGGAGACGCTAATGAGGGCATGATTGGTATGGGCTTTAGTAATCAGAATAGTCGGAACAACAGAATACAGATAGGATTTGCCTCCGGATTTGCAACCCTGATTTGGATTCGGGTGACACAAAGAGGAAGAAAGCTGGATCCTTCTCGATGGATACAGCCGTCTGATTGGATTGAACGAAGAATAGGGTTGTTTCGGGGGAGGGTTCATTCTAACATATTTTCCTTTTACTCGCACAGAAAACGTGCATCCGATTTTACCATGAAACAGATGAATCCATTGGAGGAGCTTAGGCACTCATGCTCCCATGTCTTGGCCACAGCCGTATTGAGACTGTTCCCTGAAACGCAGTTGGACATTGGCCCTCCCACGGACCAGGGGTTCTACTACGACTTCGATCTGGATCATCGGTTCACGCAGGAGGATCTGGAGAAGATTGAGGCCGAGATGAAAAAGGTCATCGAGGAGAATCAGCGCTTCGAGCGCTTCGAGGTTTCCCGGGAAGAAGCAACAAAGATCATAACGGATTTTGGCCAGACCCGGTACAAATTGGGTCGCTTGGCAGACATTCCCGCTGGTGAGACGATTTCGTTCTATCGGAATGGGGAGTTTCTTGACCTGTGTGCGGGCACACACGTGTCCTACACTAAGAAAATCAAGGCAGTGAAACTGCTCTCAATCGCCGGGGCTTATCATCGCGGGGATGAGGCGAACAAGCAGCTCCAGCGCATTTATGGCACCGCTTTTCCGTCGAAGCAGGAACTCGAAGACCATCTCCGGATGCTGGAGGAGTCCAAAAAACGCGATCACCGCAAGGTTGGCCGTGAGATGAATTTGTTTGCCTTCGATCCGGAGATGGTTGGACCAGGTCTTGCCCTATGGCTTCCCAAGGGAACCGTGCTGGTCGAGGAGCTTGAAAAGCTCGCGAAGGAGGCAGAGTTTGATGCGGGTTACGAGAGGGTGAGAAGTCCGAATCTTGCCAAGGAGAACCTCTATCACACCAGTGGGCATCTTCCATACTACGAAGACTCCATGTATCCGCCGATGGAACTCGTCGAGGACGAAGGCGGCCAGAAGGTGAAATATTACCTCAAGGCGATGAACTGTCCGCATCATCACCTGATCTATGCGGCTACTCCCAAGAGCTATCGTGATCT
>Ga0123334_1005592_pt1 | contig 12063 bp, 8 predicted proteins | sample BiotimSIPDNA_FD_89706 | JGI IMG/M metagenome (GOLD analysis project Ga0123334, IMG submission 89706) | Anaerobic biogas reactor microbial communites from Washington, USA - Biogas_R1 time_0 SIP DNA | ecosystem: Engineered > Bioreactor > Anaerobic > Unclassified | place: Washington, USA | collected... | reverse complement strand
GAAACTCAACCATCCCCAGCGCAGATACTTATCAACCTTCTTGCCTAACCTCAAATACATCTCCGTCCTAGTAGGACGAGCCCTCAAAGCAGTTTTAATCTCAAAATATTGTTTTTGCAGTTTATTCATCAAACCCATCCTTCCCATACAAGCCCAATTAGTTATGTAGTTCTATTTAAACCTACATTTTCCTGCAATAATAAACCAAAACCCGCAGCCAGACAGTATATCAAACAAGTCTATGTGTAATATCGATTAATTCGGGCCGATGGAAGGCCTTTCCCCGGCCTCCCACACCCTCCAGGTCCAAGGGTATACCGCCATACCCTTTGGAATCCCAGCGCCAGGGGTTTCACCCCTTGGAACCCCTTATTCCCGGCCATCCATAGCCGGGATTATAAAAAAAAACATTATAAGTAAATCCTCCGCCCCCAATGCAGTCTTCGAACCTCGTGTTCTCAGCCTACCAGGCCAAACCTATCCCGCCGACGGCTTTGATACATCCATGTATCCAATCCGCGTCCCGGCATCCCTGCCGGGGTTTCTATCATTCTTTGAACTCTAAAACAAACACCACAAAACCGGGCTACAAGGATGTAGCCTGCGCGGCACGAGAACAGGAAGTTCTACGCCGTCGGCCCAATATAACACCCCTGAAGACGACTGCACGGATGCAGGCGTCCAACTAAAATGGCGATAGCCTTACCTCCGAAGGTTCATGGATGAACCGGAGCTATTGCAGGAGGTCCGGAACCACGCGGTTTCGGCGACTTTTTGGATACTTTTTGGTCGCTCAAAAAGTATCACGCCGTCGGAACAGTGGACCAACAGAAATACAAAGACCGATTTTCAAATTTAAAAATGCTTAACCAACAAAAAATCCTCCACTTTCCTAAAGCAAAGGATTCACTAGTATTTTTAATTATCTATTTTTCTCAATATCCTTTTTGTTTTTCGTCTAACTTTCTTCTTATTTTTCAACTCCCTCGCCGCCTGAGCAAATCCTAGCTCCAACTGCTTCTTTACCCAAACTTTCATTTCTCCATCGCCATTTTCCCAAATTTCAATAATCTGCGAAAATAGCGCCGCAAGTTCCAAATTAGGGACTGTTAATTTAATACTATTATCGTTTATTTCTCCATTTTCATCAACTTGATCTCCAAATAAAATCCAATCTGCGGATACACCGTAAAATTCGGATAGCCGAACTAAATTAATTTTTCCTGGATTATTTATATTATTTTCAAGATCGCTCAAGCTACCTTTCCCCACCCCGGTAAACTTAGCAACTTGTGGGATAGTAAGGTTTCTTGCATTTCTAAGCGTTCTTAGCCTTTCTCCAACAGATTCCATCTTGGGTTCCAAATCTCGAAAATCTCCTTGATTTTAATTCGGAATTCCGATATAATATATTTAACAAATGGTAATATCTCCAAACCAAAACAATCAATAACACCGAAAACAAAAACTGTTTCGCGTGTTATTCGATTGCCGGACGAAAACGCGCCCAACCCAAAACCACTGACCAGAAGGCTACCAACCCTATCAGTCGTTTTGTCAAAACAAAGCGTTTTCGTCCCCTAAAAAACATAGACAGGAATATTATACCATGCGCAGCGCAACCGCGCAAATCCTAAAGGGCAAAGGTAAAGGATAACCAAAATATAGACAAATGAACCAAACCAAAGAACCAACCAAGGACCAAAAAACCGAACTAAAAACAAAAATCGCCGCAGCCCGGAGCAGCCTCAGCACTCTCTGGGACGCCAAAGGTCACATCGACCGGGAAGTCCTAAAGGTCAGCACCGAACTGGACCTGCTCGTCACCGAATACACCCGCCTGGCCCAAAAACAACCCCCCCAAAAGAAATCCAGTTAATCCTGTTAATCCTGTCAAATGATTTTTATTGGCACGATTACCGACCAAACCCTTATCTTAGATAGGATTAACAAACACTAAAGCTGAAATCCTGCCAATTAGTTACGCCTTAAAAAAAGAAAAACCCCCGTCGCTTAACGGAGGTTTTAATTATCTTATTTGGTGCCGAAGGCGGGATTTGAACCCGCACGCCCTCACGGACACTGCGCCCTGAACACAGCGCGTCTGCCAGTTCCGCCACTTCGGCATCTCATGCACCCATTATTATACTCGATCCTAACCTTTCTGTAAAGTAGGTTAATTCCTCCAGGAGAACATTATGAAGTATGGGATATGAGGTATGAGGCCTTAGGCGGGAGTTATTAAATATAACGTTAAACTGTAAATAATTAATTGAAATAACCGCCCAATTTGATATAATTACAATTAAAACTTAATAAAAACTAAAAATTAGACATAAACTCTAACTAATCAAAACCATTATTAAGCGAGATCGAGCAAATCAGTTAAATGTTAGCGTCGCACCTCATGCCTATTCATAAAGCAAGCCTGCGACTCAAACCGCTCCATCCCCAACTTTAAGGAGGATTCCCCCCGTGCCAATTTCTACCAAAGTACATGACTTTCTGACCCGCTCTTCCTGGATCCGTAAAATGTTCGAAGAAGGCGACCGGCTCCGCGCCATCCACGGCGCTGCAAATGTATATGACTTCACCCTCGGTAACCCCGACCTGGAACCGCCGGAGGAGTTCAAAACTCGCCTCCGAGAACTAGCCAACAACCCCGTCCCCGGAATGCACAAATACATGAGTAATGCCGGTTACCCCGAAACCAGGAAAGCGGTGGCTGCTCATCTCAACCGGGAAACCGGGCTCAAACTGACCGAAAATAACGTAATCATGACCGTCGGCGCCGGCGGTGGCCTAAATGTCGTCTTGAAAGCCATCCTAAACCCCGGCGACGAAGTGATCGTCTCCGCCCCCTACTTTGTCGAATACGGATTTTACACCGATAATCACCAAGGCAAGCTGGTGGTGGTCAATTCCCGTCCTGATTTTCAATTGGACTTGGAAGCCATTGAACAAGCGATCACCCCCAAAACCAAAGGGATCCTAATCAACTCGCCCAACAACCCGACCGGCGTAGTCTATACCGCCACAACTTTAAAGGGCTTGGCCGAAGTCATCGCCCGCAAAGAAGCCGAGCTGGGGTCGGTCATTTACCTGATCTCCGACGAACCATACTCCGCCTTGATCTATGACGGAGTCAAAGCCCCTCAAATATTAAGCATCTTTGACCACAGTTTACTGGTTACTTCTCATAGCAAGGATTTGGCCCTTCCGGGAGAGCGTATCGGCTACATTGCCTTTAACCCCAACAACCCCGAAGCGGAGCTCCTCTTCGACGGCCTGGTCTTCGCCAACCGGGTGCTGGGTTTCGTCAACGCCCCGTCCTTAATGCAACGTCTAGTAGCCGAATTACAGGGAAAAGCGGTTGGAGTCGAAATCTATCGCAAACGCCGGGACCTCCTCTATGATCATTTGACGACCAACGGCTTTGAAGTCGTCAAACCCCAAGGCGCTTTTTACTTCTTCCCAAAAAGCCCGATCCCCGATGATGTGGCCTTTGTCCAAGCGGCGGTCAAATACAACCTATTGCTGGTGCCCGGGACTGGTTTCGGAATGCCCGGCTATTTCCGGATCGCCTATTGCGTCTCCGAAGAAACCATCCTCAACTCATTCCCGGCCTTCACCGCCCTAGCCGAAGAGTATCAGTTAAAATGATGTGAAGTAGAGGCCTACTTCACATCCGATGCTTCACTTTCTCATAATAATAGATCGCCTTTTTGTGTTCATTGGGATAGGCAGTGGGTGTATAAACTTTCAATGATTCCTCTAAAGCCGTGAGCGCACTGGCTAAGTTTTCTTTTCGATCCTGAAGCTCAGCCAGTATCGTATAGCTCTCTCCCATATAAAATTGGACCATGGCGAAATCATAAGGATATTTATCAACAGTGAACACCCGTAATGCTCCTTGAAAAGCGCCCATCGCATTCAACAGCCGGTCCACCCGAAATTCGTTATACTCGGCAATACTATTGAAATACATATTCTTAATGTTTTCCGCCATTGTCTTATAAGTAATGCCAATCTCTAAAGTATTGTCGGCAAACTCCTTGGGAAACTTATCGATGGTGAAATACTGCAAAACCCCTTCATAGGCGGCGATTGACTTCCGATACGCTTCCCTTTTCGCGCCAATCTCATTAGACGTCTCCGCCAAGATCCGGTACAGATCTCCCAAACGGCTTTGCAAACGGCTACCCTGTTCCGGGCTACCAACAACCGCCAGGATCGGCCCGGTCTCTTCCAAAGTTTTAACCGCTAGACTCACATAATGTTCCTTTTGATTAATTTCGGCCCGTTCAAGATAAGTTTCAGCTAACGCTTCATTTAGCTCCGCAAATTCCAGAGGATGATGATCCAGATCCATAATCCGTTGCGCGTCCCGAAAATACTTTTCCGCCTTTTGCAGATTAGTCTCCTTGCTGATTACCTTGGCAAAATCGCAATAAGCGAAGCCCAGCTTTTCCATTACTTCAGCTTCTTGGGTAGATAGCTGTTTGGCGCCGACTACCTTTAAAGCCTCCTCCAAAGCCGCAATAGCTTTCCCAAAATAGTCCCCTTGACGTTTGATTAATCCTAAAAATTGATAGGCTCCACCCAAACCCATTTGGAGTTTTCCATACTCAACCGGCATCTCTTCCGGATTACAGACTTGAAGCGCCGCGGAATAATCTTGAAACCCTCGCTCAACCATCTCTGCTTCAAAACAGTTCTGGGCCCATCGTAACCTGGCCTTGCCCAAAAAAATACTACTTTCAATGAATTGGGCTTTGTTAGCGCTGGGGTCCAGCAGTTGGAGCGCTTCCTCAAAAGCAGCCACCGCTTTTTGATAATTCTCGCCGTCATTATCATTTTCAGCAAGGGCCAAATAAGTTTGGCCCAGGTTAGTCTGGGTAATAGACCGCCGTAAAATGTTTTGCCGGTCAACATAGATCCGGAGGGCTTTATTAAACTGAGTAACTGCTTCAGCCAAATTTTGGTCTCGGTCCCGGATTGGGGCGATAACATTATGAATTACCCCTAAATTCAAATGAGTGGAAGCAACTATTTCTGAAGCCAACGAAAGATTATCAATTTCTAAAATCCTTTTAAAATAATGGATCGCCTTATCCAAATAAGAATCCCGGTTTCGAATTTTCGAATATAATTTACAAGCCGACCCTAAGTTATGTAGTATAAAAGCATAACCTAACGGATATTCGGCTGTTGTAGTCAATGCGTTTAAGACTTTTTTACAAATTTCCATTGCTTGGTTTAAGTTGGCTTCTTCATTATTAAGCCGCGCCAAATCAATATAAATATTAGCCAGGCTATTTAGAGTATGGGAATACTCGAACGGATAAGTTTGAAGGTCATAGACCTGCAAAGCGCTTTCATAGGCCTGAATCGCCTGTTGATAATCAGCGGCAGAATCCCGTAGATCCGCCAGAGAACTAAGACCATGCCCCAGTTGAAACTGGAGCGACGCATAAATCGAGGACCTCTCTTCTTCCTTGACTAACAGTACCGCTTCTTGAAGCAACTTGACCCCTTGCCCCAAGTTCCGCTCCCGGTCCTGAAAATCCGCCAAACAATTATAAATAGTACCTAAGTATAAGGATAACAACGGATATTCATTAGAACCCTTGTTCTTGCTAACACTAGCCCAAGCTTTTTCCAATACCCCTTTAGCCTTTTCAAAGGCGCTCAAAGCTTTACCGGTATTGGATTCCCGTTCCTCATGTTCCGCCAGAAAATTTAGCGTGACCCCCAAATTAAGTTGGACGATACCAAACTCCCAATCTGGTTCTTTAAAAAAGCCAAGAGCTTTTTCAAAAACCGCCGCCGCTTTCTTCAAACTCTCGTTTTCCCCATTGAAAAAAGCCATCTTCCGGTAACAAATTCCTTGCGAAAGATGGAAATACCCATATAGTTTACTGTCCCGGCCTTTGGAAAATTTTTCGATCAGCCCGGCAATATAAGCCAGTGCCTCATCAAAACGGTTTTCATCCAGTAATTGATCGGCATTCTTTAAATGCACCGCCATCTCCGGTTGGGTCTTGGGTTTGGGATACTCCAATCTTTTAATGGCAAAACAAATATTTCTGGAAAATTTCATCGCGGTTCTCCGTTGTTTTGATCATCGTTATACTTATTTCATCCCTTGGATTAACCCATCCTCATGCCTCAATCTGGGCCTTCAACACCTTAACCGATTTTTTGGACCATAACTTGGCTACAACCTCATTAACAACTTCAGGGTCGCCACTGGTGTAAAAAGTCTCCTCCCCCACTCTTGGCCGCGGGTTTAAAATCCGGTTTTGCTCCAATACCCGGACCGTCTGCTTGGCTACAGCCAAACCCGTATCTAAAATAGTGACCTTCGGGCCGCAGATGTTTCTGATCATCGGAATTAAAAAAGGATAATGAGTGCAACCCAAAACCAAAGTATCGATTTGCTTTTCCAATAAAGGATCAAGATATTGATGTAATAAAGTTTCGGTCTCGGGAGTATCTAGTTTACCGGCTTCCACCAATTCAACCAATCCCGGAGCCGGCTTAGTGTATACCTCCACATCAGCCCCAAACTGTTCAACCAAGACTGAAAAGCGGTCCCCTTTCAAGGTCAGACTGGTTGCCAATACTCCAATCTTCCCATTACGAGTCAGACCATGAGCAGGCTTAAGCGCCGGTTCCACTCCAATAACCGGAATTAACGGATAAGCCTCCCTAACTTGATCTAGTCCGGCTATGGAAGCAGTATTACAAGCCACCACAATCGCCTTGACACCTAGTCCGATTAAAAAAGCGGCTACCTTCAAAATCCGGGCCCGTATTTCGGAGACCGGTTTGGTCCCATAGGGGCAGTAAGCCGAATCCGCCAAATAGGTCAGATCCTCTCCGGGAAGCAACTGCCTGATCTCCTTTAAAATTGAAAGTCCTCCCACTCCGGAATCAAAAACCCCGATCGCGGCTATCTCAGACACTCCCAACACTCCGTTCCCTTTATCGAATCCTCATTTTTATTTCAAATAGTCATCCTAATCAATAATCCTAATCAGATCATCCCCAAAAAATTCGTACCTGCCAAAAGCCCACCTAACTTAACAACGCCTTAATGATTTTAATCGCTTGATCAGCCTCAAAAGGTTTTACTAAAAAATGTTTGGCCCCGGCTTCGATAGCTTCCATAATTACTTCTTTCTGGCCTAAAGCGCTACAGACAATAATGTTGGCATTAGGGTCAATCTCTCTGATTTTTTTTATCGCGGTTATTCCATCCATCTCCGGCATCGTAATATCCATAGTCACCAACGCCGGATGGTGTTCTTGATAAAGGTCGATGGCTTCCATTCCGCTGGCAGCTTCCAACACTTCCTTAAAACCGTTATCTTCAAGTATCTTTCTGAGCATTGCTCGGGCTAAGTTAGCATCGTCAACTACTAAGATCTTCATAGCACACCTCTTTTCCAGGGATCAAAAATAAAAAAGGGGGGGATAAAATATGTCGGTTTCATAATTGGATAATTATCATATTTATGAAACCAGCTTCTATAATCTTTTTTATGATAATGATACTTCGCAGTCTTCCTTAAGTCAAACACTAAATTTCTCCCGCAACTCTAGTTGTTCTCCCCCATTGATTAATCTCCATCGCTATTCTATCTAAAGGAACGATTTTAAGCGCTCCGCCAAGTTCCGCGGCTTTTTGGGGCATTCCATACACTACCGAACTTTTTTCATCCTGAGCGATGGTAAAAGACCCTTGATCACGCATGGCCTTTAATCCTTTGGCCCCATCGGCCCCCATACCCGTAAGAACCACTCCCATTGCTTCTTTTCCCAACCGGGCCAAAGATAAAAAAGTATAATCAATTGAAGGGGTATAAAAAGTATTGTTCACCGGTTGCCCAAGTTTCACTCGGTATCCTTGCCCCAGTCTAACCAGGGCCAAATTTTTTCCTCCGGGAGCTACTAAGGCTTTCCCTCCAGTGATCTCCTCCCCGTCCTCAGCCTCTTTGACCCGGATTGCCCCGTTTTGGTCTAACGTCTGGGCGAAAGCGCCGGTAAACATCGCCGGCATATGCTGAATAATCAATATTCCCGGTAAATCCGGATCCAGCATTTTAATAATTTCCCCGATCGCGGTAGTCCCTCCGGTGGAAGCGCCAATGGCTATAATACGTTTCGAAAGTAGATTTTGGGGTAGTTCCCCGACCCGTACGGAAGAAGCCGGGGTCCAAGCTGAAGGCTTTCCCACCTTGGCTCTGACTGCCGTCCTTAATTTAGTAAGAATTTCCTTCTCTAGCAGCCTAATTCCTTCCTGATAATTGTTTTGGGGTTTGGCGATGATATCCACCGCTCCTAATTCCAAGGACTTAATCCCTATTTGACTATTGACCTGAGTCCAAGAGCTAATCATGATCACCGGCAATGGTTTAAATTCCATTATTCGTGCTAACAATTCCAGCCCGTCCATTTTGGGCATTACCACGTCCAAGGTCACCACGTCAAACTTTTCATTTTTGATCAGTTCCAAAGCTTCGACCGGATTTCCCAAGGACGCCGCCACTTCCAGATCAGGGGAGGAGTTAATTATATCGGTGAGTATTTTTCGGAATAATGCCGAATCATCAATTACTAAAACACGATTCTTTGTCCCCATCGCCATCTCCTCTTACATCTTCCGGTAAATACTTTTTTTTAAAGGTATCCATCTTTGGTCTTCATAATTTAATGATTCCGAATGGCCCAGAAATAAATAGCCCTTATCTTTTAAATAATAATAAAAACTGTTGATCGCTTTCTCTTGATATCTGGGAGTCAAATAAATAAACACATTTCTACATAAAATCAAGTCAAACCGGATCCGGTCCGGGACATCCATTGCTTCGACCAGATTAAGCTTGCGAAAGCAAATTTGGTCACGCAAGCCCGGTTTCACTTGATAATATCCTGGATTCCTGATCAACGGTGTGAAATATTTCCCCTGCAATTCTTGGGGTATTCTTACCATCCTTTCCTGCGGGTATATTCCAGCCATCCCTTCCTTTAACTTAACGGTACTGATATCAGAAGCAAGGACCCGAAGGTCCCATCCCTTTTCAAGGGTTTCATTAATCACAATCGCCAGCGTATATGCTTCCTCGCCGGAAGAGCATCCTGCCGACCAGCACCTAATCTTGTTATCTTTTTTGATATTAGCCAATATATTAGGAAGTAATTCTTGCCGTAAGATCTGAAATTGGTCCGCTTCCCTAAAGAAACTGGTTACATTAGTGGTTACTAAAGATACCAGCTTATTAAATTCCCCCAGATCTTGCTTTACCAGATCCATATAGGCTTGATAACTATTCAGGTTAAGATCGTTCAGCCTTTTGTTGAGACGGGATTGGACCAAATATTTTTTTTGTAAGGTATAATTAAAGCCCAGTCTTTGATTAAGTACCCGGCAAATTTCTTCGATTTCCCGATCAGTTGCTTCCCGAGACTGATTAATCATGATAGTTCTCCTCGGCTAAACTCTGCGTTACTTGTTCCGCCTTCATCAGAGCAGCTTCAGAATCATCGCTAGATCGATCCGGAACCGTCTCACCAGTACCTTCCAAATCTTTTTTCGCCTCATTTATTGCAGGCGTCGGCTCCCATTTTTCTTCCGGTTTAGGTTCAAGCTCCTTCAAAAGGTCATCTAGTTCTTGCTGATCAACTAAATAAGCGGCTGGTTTTTCGTCCCCCATTTGATTAACCTCAGGTATAGTCTCCTCGACTCCTGCAATACTTGGGGCTCCCTCCGCAATACTTGACATCTCAAGTTTAGCTGGGTATTGAACAACTGTCTCAAGGCCGGGTTGTTCCTGCTTGAGTTCAAGCATTTTTTCAGGATCAATCAATAAGATTAATCGTCCGTCGATATTCGCAACACTCTTTAAATACTCGGTTTTCTCCCCCAAATTATAACTAGCTACTGTCTTGATGGAGGTAACGGGAAAATAACTGAGATCCATTACTTGCTCGGCGATGATTCCAAAATCACTAATCATCGACTCAACCATGATTATTACTGTATGGTCATTATAGGCCGGCTGTTCTAAGCCAAATACCATTCGCAGATCTACTATGGGGACCATTTTTCCGCGAAAAACCGTCATTCCGAAGGCGTTATAATAATTATTGGTTATCGATAATGGAGGCATATACTTTACCAGTTCCAATACTTTTTTGGCCTCAACCCCGAATTCTTCAGTATTAACCCTAAAGATAACATGCGGTTCGGTCCGGCTCTCTTTCACAGCGCCGGAACTATCTTCCATAACCGAATGATTAATTTTAATCATTAGACAATCCTCCCGGCATGATAACGGCTTGGATTAATTTGATTGAATACTATGAACATTGATCATTAATGCGATTTCACCGTCGCCTAAAATTGCGGCCCCGGCAATAGTCGGGTTATTGGGAAAAGCCGGATTAATTTGCTTAATCACCACTTCTTCCTGACCGATCAATTCATCCACAATCAAACCCATCTTACCGTAGCCGTTTTTAAACACTACCAAAGGAATTTGATCCGCTTCCGTATCATTTTGGACCCCGAATCGCTTCCGCAGATCAATTATGGGAAAAGCATCCTGACGCCAGTTATAAATCATTTGATCGGCAACAGTATGGACCTCATTTCCTTGAATAATCAGGCTTTCCAGTACATCACCGGAAGGAATCCCGAAAGATTGATCGCCGATCTTAACTAATAAAGTCTGAATAATAGCCAAGGTCAAAGGCACTTTAAGTAGAAAAGTCGTTCCCCGGTTAAGTTGAGTATTTACTTCAATGTCCCCTTTTAAAAGATTAATACTGTTTGCAACCACATCCATTCCCACGCCGCGGCCTGAAATGTCACTGACCTTTGTAGCGGTGGAGAACCCAGGAGCAAACACCAGTTTAATTAGTTCATCCTCACTCAATTGCTGATCATTTTTGATCAGACCGTTCTTAACCGCCTTATCTCTGATCAGCTTTGGGTTAAGCCCTTTTCCGTCATCGCCGATACTAATCACAATATAGTCACCGTCTTGATAGGCCCCTAATTTAATCCGGCCAACCTCCGGTTTACCGGCGGCGATTCTTTCAGCGCCATTTTCCAACCCATGGTCAACCGCATTACGGATCATATGGGTTAACGGATCTACCAAATTCTCAGCGATTTGTTTATCAATCTCCGTATCTTCACCAAAAATAATCAATTCTACTTGTTTATTATTCCTCTTAGCAACATCCCGGATTATTTTGGGAAACCGCGCAAACAGCTGCCGTACCGGTACCATCCGTAAATCCATAACATCTTCATGAAAAATGGCAATCAGTTGATCGAGTTTTTGGACGGCTTTCGTTAATTGCTCCCAGGTAGTCCGTCCTTGATACCCTAGTTGGGTTAATTGTTTCAAATTAGCCTTAATATTGAGTAATTCTCCAATATTATTGACTAGTTTGTCAATTTTGCCTGGTTCAACTCTTATGGAACGTTCTCCGTATCCCACCGTTACCTGTTCTTGATGCTCTTGGATCTCTTGGAAGGCCTTAGTTTCATTTTTGGCTTCCTCCGGACGATAAACCCATTTGCGAAGCCTTGTTTCCAAAACATCGTTCACTGGGTAAGTGATCACAGTTTGCTCTTGTTCCGGAGTTAAAGAATTTTCCGCAAAGAGAATCGCCTTGAAAATATCGAATTTCTCAGCCGCCAACTCCTTGATGGAGGGGACCATTTTATAGATTGAACCATACTTTTCAAGATATTTGACAAAAACCAATGCTGACGCGGACTTCATATTTGCATCCAACGAAAATTGAAGCTCAACTCCATAGACAGCCTTGCCGGAAGTTTGCCATATGGCGACTTCTTGTTTTTCAGCTTCACTTAAGATCAAATTATTATTATAGCGGTCTTTGGGTAACCCGTCTGGTTCACTTTGAAAATGAAACTTTTCTTTCCAGGGGCTGATTTCTGCCGCCTGGTCCCAGTGTCCCCCATCGATGTACTTAAGGACGCAATCGCTAAATTCAATCAAGTCATCAATCTTTTCT
>Ga0123334_1005586_pt1 | contig 12077 bp, 11 predicted proteins | sample BiotimSIPDNA_FD_89706 | JGI IMG/M metagenome (GOLD analysis project Ga0123334, IMG submission 89706) | Anaerobic biogas reactor microbial communites from Washington, USA - Biogas_R1 time_0 SIP DNA | ecosystem: Engineered > Bioreactor > Anaerobic > Unclassified | place: Washington, USA... | reverse complement strand
GGCCACTGCTGGTGAATGGGTAGAGTACACTGTGGACGTGAAAAATCCTGGGACTTATAATCTAGTGATTCGAGCGGCAAGTGAAAATGCAAATACGATTTCAATTACTTCTGATGGAGAAGATTTGGTGAAAAGTATTTCTATTCCAAGTACAGGTGGATGGCAGCAGTGGCAAGATGTGACAGTAAAGGATGTCGTTTTAAAACAAGGCATTCAGGTGCTTCGATTCACCATTGGCTCAGATTATGTGAATTTAAATTACATTGATTTTGTTCCTATTTCTGTAGCAATACAAGCAAACAATCAAATCCTAAATAACACAACTCCTCAAACTCGTTTATTCTATGATCAAGAAAAGCAGAGTGTCTTTATTCGCATAGAAAAAAATGGGAAGATCGAGTTCTTTGATATGAAAGGAAATAAGGCATTCTTTTGAAGTCGTTCTCTTATAATATCTGAGACATAATTTTAAAACAAAAAGTCCCGGAATTTATTTTCGGACTTTTTTGTTTTGAAGTATTTAAATGCGAAAGTAAAATGAATTCCAGAAAGTTCGACTTCAATTTGGTTTTATTTTGCAGTCCAAAAAAACGCAAATTCCACCGTTTTTGAAAAGGCTAACAATCCATAGGAATCGAGTTTTATTGCTTTTCTGTTGGCGCTTGCCGAACGGTGCTTTTTAATTCACCATGCTTTCTAAACAGGTGCTTTACTAAGGTACCAAAACCTCTCAGAATGCGATAGCGTTCACGGCTGTTACAGAGTGCCATCTTCGCTTGCGTGAGCATATAAGAAGGACGTAAATAAAATTCGCGCCTAGCTCTATCACAAAAATCAACTAGATCTTGGCTAGATAATTTGCCGCGGCGAATCGTGGTGCGGTGGAATCCATCTTTATCAAGCCATTGATTATAATCTTTACTTTCTAAAGCTCCGTTTTCAATAGCCTCTTTGTATGCTTCTGTACCAGGATAAGCCATAATAGGATAAAATTGAGCGGTATTCGGATTTAATTTTTTGGCATATTCGAGAGTCATTTCAAGAGTTTCTTGAGTATCTCCTAGGTTACCTACCATAAAACAGCCATGAACTAATAAGTGTGCTTTTTTAGCATTCTTAGAAAACTCAATGGCCTTCTCCGTATTTTTAATCCCTTTATGAATATTTTGAAGAACATCAGGGCTTGCGCTTTCAAAACCAACGCACATTTCTCGACATCCTGCCTTTTTCATTAACTGAAGTAATGAGGCTGGTACATCTGCGCGAGCATTACAACTCCAAGTGATTTTTAATTCACGTTCTAGAATGATATTGCATATTTGTTTAACATGGTCGTGGTTTGCTGTAAAAGTATCGTCTTCAAAAAAGACTTCGCCTAAATCTTTAAAATGTTCTTGAATATATTCAAGTTCATCTACAACATCTATTGGGTTTCTTGTTCTATAAGTATGCCCATTTAATGTTTGTGGAATCACACAATAACTACAGCGGTGGGGGCAGCCTCTTCCTGTGAGAATCACTATTAAGGGGTTAATATTGGCGCCATAAAAATAACGTTTGTAGCAAGAGAATAAATGCTTGTAATAGGTTTTACTTACCCAGGGAATTTCGTCTAGGTTTTCAATCTTTGGACCTTCGGGTTGAAAATCGATAGAACCATCTTTATCTCGAAATGCGAGTCCAGCAATAGAATGGATGGATTGAATGTCGCCACGAAGATAACGCACTAGTTGAAGCGCGGTATGGTCTGCTTCTCCAATAATGCAATAGTCAAGATTTGGTTCCATTTTTAAGCATTCAAGAGGTTCCGCGGTGGCATGAGTACCCATAATGGCCGTAGGTACGCCAAATAAAACTTTAAGAGCTTTCACGACTTGAAGGTCATTTAAAATACTAGGGGTACTTGTGCTACAGATAATTAGCTCAGGAGAAAAATCTCGAATCTTAGCGACAGTCGCTTCAAGATCAAGATCCATAGCTGGGCTATCAATCAGTTGAATTTCATTTTGATCAGCTTCTACGTTTCCAGCGGCATAACTTAAAAACATGGGCCAATATAAAGTGCTCGATTTAGTAACACAGGGGCTACGAGATTCCCGACTAAACATCGGGTGAAAGGGAGGATTTAAAAAAGTAATACGCATAGGCTCAACCAAAATACATTATAGTGTTAAAATAAACTACATTTGAGCATTATGAAAACGAAAATTTATCTGTTTTTTTTCTGTTTTTTATCTGTAAGCCCCGTTTTGGTTAGGGCTTTAGATTTGGATACTGTTAAAACGCATTTTTCAGATCATTCTTTGGCTCGAGTTTATACGGTTTTAAAAGGCACCGATATTCGTGAAGGGATGTCTATTTCTTATCATCCTAATCAAAAAATAGCTATCGAAGCAAATTATAAAGCAGGAAAGCTCGACGGCGTTTATAAGAGCTTTTATGAAAATGGAAACTTATGGCAAACGATAGGCTATAAAGATGGAGTAGAAGAAGGTTTTTCTATTACGTATTATGAATCTGGTATCAAACAAATTAAAGAGACTTATCGTCTTGGTGTTTTGCATGGTACTACTTTTGAATATGATGAAAAGGGCGTTGTACGACGCGAAATGGTTTATTCTGAGGGGCAACTAAATGGAAAGGCTCGTGTCTTTGATAGTTTAGGAGCTGTAACGGAAGAAATGGATTTTTTGAACGGCATTCGCCATGGCTTTTATAGACGATACAAAAAGGGACTCATGATACTGGAGTCCGAATTTAAAATGAATCGTTGTGTCAAAAATTGCCAATAAGAGATAAAAAAAGAATCCTATTTTTAGGATCCTTTGAAATACAGATTTATTTATGATATAATAAAAATCTATTCACTAATTTTCTTCTTTTTACGAAAAGCGGAGAAGAACATATAGGCAACAAATAAAGCGCCAAGGCCAAGAAGAACTTTAGATAATTCACCAGCATATTGATCAATTAAGTCTTTTTGCCCATGAGCAAAATAACCTAAAAGAGCAAGTAAGATATTCCAAAAAGTGGCACCAATCGTTGTATAAATAATGAAAGGCAAAAGTTTCATACCAGAAAGACCAGCTGGAATAGAAATAAGCTGACGAATGCCTGGGATTAAACGCCCGACTAAAGTGGTGATGGCTCCATGTTTTAAGAAGAAGGCTTCTGCATTTTTAATTTTGCAGGAATCGAGTAAGAAAAAATGACCAATACGACTGTCCGCAAATTTGTATATAATTGGGCGTCCTAAAAACTTGGAAAGGTAGTAGTTAATTAATGCACCAGCTAGGGCACCTACGGATGCAAAGAAAACAACTAAGACTAAGCTTAAATTAGAATTAGGTTGTAATGCTTTATAAGCCGCAGGAGGAACAACTATTTCAGAAGGGAAAGGAACAAATGAACTTTCAATACCCATTAATAGAGTAATTGTTCCATAATTAAGATTTGCATTGTACCATTCAATAATACTTGTATAAATACTAACGTCTTCCACCACGCTTAAATTCCTGGAGAGCTTGTTTTGCTTCAGTGACGTATTTACCTTCAGGGAAACGCTTTAAATAGATTTCATAATCTTTTTTACGGTTACCCTCTTTTACAAGATTAAATATGCCTGTTTCTGCTTCATCACGGAACGCACCTTCTGGATAATCATTAAGGTAAGATAAATACGCTTTAAATGAATTTTCTTTTTGGGCGGCTTTAAAAACTTGATAATCAGAAATAACTTTTATTTTCGCTTCAATGGTTTCGCGATGAGGAGTTTCTGGGTAATATTGTAAGAACATTTGCATCATTTCAAGATCATTAGATGCAATCACTTGTTGATAACGAGAATCTTCTTGTTTGACTTGATATTGCTTTAGATTGACTTTACTACTATCAAGAGCTGCGTATAAATGTTCTTTTGTATTGAGGTCTGCTGGTTTACAGTACGCTAAATAACTTTCTAACACATCGGCAAACTGTACCTTAGTAAAACTAGCACTAACATCAGGTAAATCACCATCTTCAAGGAATAACTTGTAATCTCTTTCGATGGCCATACAATCCCAGTCAGAGAGAGTATCCTTGACTTCGCTATTTTTAATTAAAACGGAATCTCTATCAAATAAAGCAAAACGCACTTTTCGATCACGACGGCTTTCTTTTCCAAATTCAAGAGATAATTCTAGAGCCACACGAACAGGTAATTTGTTTGTAATGGACTCAAATTCAACACCAGAATAGCCATCAGGAATTTCTAAAATATTGTTTGTAGAATTAGTTGCTTTTATGTTTTCTCTTTTTTCAAACTCTTTACGGACGTTGATCCCGATCTTGAGGTCGCCGTCTTGGAAAATTTCGGCTATACGATATTCAAGAGCGCCAGATACAAAGTAGTATTTGAGGTAAGATACTTTTTCACGACCTACATCTAGAAATTCATCTTTAAAAGAATATCGTTGCAGACCAAATCCACCTAAGACTCTTAAGTCAAAATCACCTGCAATATTAAATGAGAAACCAGCAAGAACGGCTGGATTCACCGAATAAAAAGAAAGAATCTCATTACGATTAATTGGACCATCTACAACTTCTAGACCGTTATTGTATTGATATTCTGGATAAGATTGGATCTCTTTAAATTGAAAAGAAGCGGCTTCAATTCCAAGCCAAATAGTAAAAGGAACATCTAGCTTAAAAGCAGGTGTGAAGAGTGGACTCCATAGAATCCCAAAAGATAATGGAATTGTCCAAAGCTCTGTATCAATAGGGTCATTTAATAGTTCACCTTCACCAGAAAACTGAACTAAAGAGTATGGTTCTGCCTGAAAGTACAATTGAGTACGCCAGTTTGACCTCTCAAAATCTGCAGCAGGAGTCGTTAGGGCAATAGCTAAAATTAATATAAAGGCAATTCTTTGCATCGTCGCTAAATTTAACTTTTGTTAAAGAAAAAGCACTAAAGAAATTCATTTTTTAGTCAAATAATGGTTCAAAATAAGATAGTTAGGCCAAATCCAATCATTATTGCTCCTAAGCCAAATAAAGAACCTCCTATGATAAGTTTTTGATCTCCCTTTTCAACAAGGTCACTGTTTTTATCTACGAGTTCTTGAAAATGAGCCCCATCCGCAATACTTGGTTGTTCCAAGTTTTTTTTAATTTTTCTAGCCTCTTCGTAGTCTTTATGGCTTAAATAGGAAAAAATCGCTCCTGTAATGATTGGAGCAATCGCGCTCCCTGTAATGGTGAGTCCCCAAAAACGAACCTTTTTCGCCTTGATCCATTTTTGTTGTTTTTCAATGTCATTGAGGTCTTTTAGAGGAGTTAAATCAATAGAAAGAGGGGTCTTTTCTAGGGTATTTACATGAAATTCGATTAAGGTGTCTTTATAACCTTCTTTCCACAGTCTCATCGAAGCTGGCCCTGGTTCAAAAGCATGAATACGTTTAGGCGTTTGTCCAAGAGGCCGCCTTTTTATTGAAAGAGTATCGTTCCCTTCAAAAATAAGAGCACCCAGTGGATTTGTACTAATTTCAATTTCTGGCTGGACTCGTTTCAGTCTAAGAGAAACTTTGACCGTATCTTCAGGAATCAATTGTATGTATTCTTGATTACCCCATTGATGCTGATTCACATGCCAATACGTTTCTATTAAAACTTTTCCCGTGTCTATAGTTGCAAAAGTACAAGGTGTTTTACAAATAGGCGATTTTCCCCCTTTGCTAACGCTTGCTCCTTCTGGGTCTGTTTCTACAAAAACATAGCTTTTTGGTTTCTTCTTTTTAATCTCTTTATTTTGTACAAATAAAACCCATTTTTCTTCTTTTAATAGACTTTGTAAGGGTGTTTTGGCAGCTATTGTGATTTGAACTTGATCAGGGATTTTTTTAGAAAAAGCCATCCGTTCCATCTTTAGTATTAAGCTATCCTCTGATTTCGCTGGTACAATTTCTCCGTTCCATAATCCTTCGACTCCCTGTTCATTACAAAATCTTCGGATGCATTCCATTTCTTTGCATTCCGAGAAGAAGGAGAGTGGCGTGATTTCTATAGATTTATTTTGTTCTGAAAGTAATTCTACGGTTAAATGTAAAAGACGCTCAGCTAAAACGGAATCAATTCCTCTACGCATTAGTGGGATTATCACGGTCTTATTTTTTAGTGAAATGGGTTCTACTTTTTCTTCAACTAAAGCTTCTGCTTTTTCAACAGTGGAGGCTGTGTCTTTAGAAGAAAATTCGTTTTCAGTTTTAAATAAAGACTGTCCTGTAGAATCTAAAATGCTTTTGAATGCGCTTTTAGGGAGCTTGATCTTGGTGTAGGAATTTTGGATGTAGCCGCCAAGAATAATGGTGTCTTGTATGGAGCCTAAATACTGAGCCTTTTGCTTTGTTCCAGAGTTTAACTCTACATATACAGTAGGGCCTTGTGGATCAATGGCCCATATAAAGGAAACAAAGACTAAGAGAAAAGAGATGTAGAAAGAGCGTTTCATAAGACCTCAAAAGGATAAGGTGCATCCCACAATTAAAAATAAAGAGGTGGCTGCTGCCGAGATTACAGTGCCACGCTTAAAGTTTTCCGCATGGTGCTTGTGATGACGAAATTCGTCTTTTAAAGAATTAAAATGATCGTTTTGTCGAATAATAGTTTCTTCAATTTCTTGCGAGATTTCTTCCGCTTGTCGGATATGATATTGTAAAATGAGGGCGTTGATAATCGTTGCCACAGAGGCTGGAATAGTTCCTAAAAGAACTTTTTTTCCATAGTCTTTTTTTGCTCGCCTAAATAAATCTTTCTTTTGTTGTTCTAATATTTTTTCATTTAGTTCTTGCTTTAGCATTATGGTTATAAAGGCTTCCCCTTTTTCGTTTGGGGATAGTTTAATATCAATCGTGGTGTCTGCATAATCTTTTTTAAATAAAGTCACAAGTACTTGAGTACTATCTAAAGGCAAACGAATGGTCGCTGGAGTGCTATATAGAGGCCTTTGAACAAAAGAACTAGGGCGAGAACCAAGGTAGATATCGGCGTGAGGTGGAAAACTCGATAATTGAAATTGAATGGAGTCTTCAGCAAAAAGACTTGCCGAAAAGAAAAGAAAAATGAGAAGGACTTTTTTCATTGTAATTCCTTTAGAGGGAAAGGCCCTTCAAGTAAAAAGAAAGTATCCTTTGAGGAGAGTGTCCAATGGATTAAACTCGTTTCATTAGCGGCATAATCAAGAGCTTCTATTTCAAGTTCACAAGTGTTATGGCATTGATAGAGCTTTGGAGGAGCAAAGGAAAGAAGCGTATCTGAAAATTGATGTTCAAGGGTGTCGTTGTTTAAGATAACATGAATGTATTTGGCGTTGATTCCAGACCCGAGATCTTTTAGCTTAAAAACAATAGAGTCTTCTGGATTAATCAAATTGGTAAGAGGGGCTCTTTCGGGTGCAATGGAATCAATAAATAGGATTTCAGGAGTTACATTATAAGAACCGGCAATCACGTCCATAGTGACGGATTCTGTTTTATATTCAGGTAGGATAAGATTAGTCGCTTTAATGATTAATCCATTTTGAGGAGGAATATCTTTGAAGTAAAAGGTATCTTGAGATAGCAAAGATATTTTACTTTGTATCGTATCTCCTGAGGCAGAAATCAAATCTACACGAGTATAAGGGCTAGTGTTTTGATCAATTTTATGATATTTAACAGGAACTTCTATAATAGAAAGAGGATTGTCTTTTAGGCGAGTTCTAAAAGAGGAAATGCTTGTGGAATCTCGTTGAGAAGGGTATGTACCATAATCCGTAATGACTTTAATTCCCCAATAATAAACAATTGAGGTATCATGATAAAGAATCAAATTGTTTTGCTCAAAAGGCCCTAGAATAATAATGGGCTCTTCACATTTCACGGTGTCCACTAAATTTTCCCAAGTACTACCTTTGAAACGAGAAGCGTAAAAAAGACAAGTGAGATCTTCCCATGGGTCATTACCAGATATATTCCAATGTAGAGTGATTCCAGCAGAATCAGTGACATCAAGTAAATTATAACCATCTTCAGGAGAGACTGCTTTTATTTTAATAGGGGTGTTTACTTGAATGGTAACGGTATCTTTAAGAGTATCTTGAAAGAAATCAGTGGTGGTGAGAATGGCGTCATATGAACCAGTCTCTTTAAATGTTTTTGTAAAGAAAGGAATGTTATAGGATTCATTTCCTATAGTCCATTCCAGTGCTATTGGATAATTTGCTATTTCATCATTATTGATGACTTTTTCGTTGATTAAATAGCTTGCCCAAAATTTTATGGTTTGGCCTTGATCAATGGTTTGCACGCGTGCAGAAGAATAATTAGATAATAAATTTCCAGTGAAAAACTCAGGGACAATATAAATGCTTTGATAAATCTGATTTGTTTCTGATTTAGAATAAAGGGCATCTTCTCCACACCCAATGAGAGTAAGGAATGCAAAAAATAAGATTATTTTTTTATCAAAAAATGTTGTCATATCTTACTCATTAGATTGGCTCGAGAGGTAATACGTTTTCTTTTTGACATTAGAAGAAAAATCAGTGATTTTAAAACTAAGCAAGTGCAAAAAGTCATTCTGTTTTTCTTTAGGTATCGAAATAGAAATGACTGAGTTGGAAAAAGACCACGAAATGAATAATTGGCTATCAAAATAAACTTGAATGTTGCTTTTTGTTAAAGGAATACCGCCATCGGTAATGTAGAACCAAAGAGAATCTTGAATAGGAATGGTGTCGCTATTAGAATTCAGATTGCTAATGATTGGTGGAATGGAATCGGTGAGAGTGATTGAGTCTAAAACTAAAACATTTTCTTTAATTATTGAAAAAGAGAGAGGACTCATTTTAAAATCATTATACTCGGAGTGGAATACTTCTATGTCGTAAGCCCCTTCTTTTAGGGATCTAAGGTGAAGAACTCCTTTACTTAAAAAGAAATTTTCTTTTTCCGTGATATAGAGTGGTAATGGCTGGTTTTCTTTAGGTGTGATTATATAATCTAAATTCTCATAGAGCGAATTATTTTTGGCAGAAATAGGAATGACTACAGCGCCTTCATCTTTTGAAAAACTTTCAGTAAAAAAAGTAGATTCTATTTTTTGAGGGGCTTTTAAGTTAAAAGAATCAAAAGTTTCTACGCTCCAGAAGATTTGATGTAGCGGAGGGAGTTGGTAAGGGTAATGGAAATAGGGCTCATAAACAATCGTATCCACAAAGGAACTATCGTTATTAAATAAGCGGAAATGATGTTTGAGGGGGTCATTTGAATCTTGGTCACTAGCATTCCAAATAAAAGAAATGCCTTTTTCTGATGAAATGTGCTGAGACTCATTTGCTGGAACAAACACAGAATCATTTAATTCAGGTGGATTGGAAACCCATATAATCAGAGTATCTGTTAAGGTGTCTCCATAAAAATCGACGAGGTGGAAAACGGCAGTTTGTTTGCCTGCATTTGTAAAAGCAGAACGGAAACTAAATTCAGTTCCTCTTTTTTTCTCATTGATTTTCCAGAAGTAGTTTTGGAGTCGAATAGCTTTAGAGGGGTAAACGGAAACTAAAAAGATAACGCTATCTCCAGGAATAAGAGTGTCCGTTTTAACACGTTGCGAAGAGCTATCTAGAGAATGAGTGATATGAGCATCTATCGAAATGGTTTCTGCATATTCAGAACCAGTAAAGAGAGCGTCGTCTCCGCCATTACAACTAATCAGTATTAGTGTGAGAACGAGTGATAAACAAATAAAAAAAAGTTTTTTCATTTGGCAGCTCCCGTGGTATCTCTCACGATAAATGTCTTTGATTCTAAAGTATCGGCATCACCAAAAGAATCAATAACCCAAATTGAAAAAGAGTGCTTTCCAGGAGAAAATCCAGATTGTTGGATAGAAGTCAAAACCCCAGTATAATACGTTGTTTCATCTATTTTAATATAATGACTTAGAGAATCGTCGTGATCTTTGTCATTAGAAGACCAAGAAAAGGTTAGGGCAGAAGAAAGAGACGCATAGACTGTGTCTTGATCGCTAGGAGTTGTTTTAGTGTTTAATTCTGGCGGGTGATTTAAATAGACTTTAAAATCATAAACTAAGGTATTGTTTTTTGAGTCCACTGCTTTTAAACGATTTGGAACATCTATATCGATAAAGGGTGTATCTACAACAAATGTGACAGATTTTTTTAAAAGGCGACCGTCTCGATACCAATAAAATTCCAATTGTTCAGTATAAAGATATGGATCAGCAAAAGCCCTTAAATAAAAGGGCTTGTCAAAATTAGACTTAAAATAGAGAGAGTCTGACTCATTATCTTTAATTAACCAGAGGCCTATCGTTTTGACTTTTAACGAATCCTCTGGCTTAGGTGGAATTTCTAAACAGCCCGTATAAAAAAGAGCAATAAAAACGCCGATGCCTTGGATTAATGTTTTTTTTAATCGCCCAGACAGAGAATGAATTGATTTGTCAGTGAATATTTTTTCGTTGATACTCATTAAAGATAAATGTAGCTATATTCCATTATTATGAGTCAGGCAAATTTAGAATATAAGACAGCGATGGCCGCTTTAGAGGAAATTTTAACCCGTATAGATGATTCTGATATGGGAATCGACGAATTAGCTTCTGAAGTGGAGCGGGCTACCATTCTATTACGAGAATGTCGTAAAATTTTAATGGACACAGAGAAGAAAATACAAGACACATTAGCTTCTTTTGATGGGGATTCTGATTCTGATGGCAACTGATGCCTTAACAATTGAAAATTTGACGGTTCGTTATCCTATGCGGGGTGGCGTTTTAGGTCGTGTTCAACACTTTTTTACAGCAGTAGAAGATTTTTCTTTTTCCTTAAAAACAGGAGAAATTCTTGCTGTCGTGGGTGAGTCTGGGTGCGGGAAATCCACTTTAGCACAAGCATTAGTTGGACTTGCCCCATGGACAAAAGGAGAAATGACTCTTTTAGGGCAAGCGTATAACCCAGCTTCTCGAAAAGACTTGACTTTGATACGAAGACAAATGCAAATGGTCTTTCAAGACCCTTTCTCTAGCTTAAATCCAAGGCAAACCGTTTCTGAAATTTTGATGTATCCATTACTGGCTCGCGGCTTTTCTCGTATAGAGTCCACTCAAAAAATTAAGGAAACACTTTCTTTAGTAGGCCTTTCTACAGAAGCCCTCTCCCGTTTTCCACATGCCTTCTCAGGCGGTCAGCGTCAACGTATTGGAATCGCTCGTTCTCTAGTTTTGTCACCAAAAATTCTCATTTGCGATGAGGTGACTAGTGCTCTAGATGTCTCTGTTCAAGCTCAGGTTATACAAGTTTTAGATGAAATTCGTAGGCAAGCTGGGATCTCTTTGATTTTTATTTCTCATGATATGCAAGTGGTTCGTGCCCTGGCGGACAATGTAATTGTGATGTATTTGGGGCAAATTCAAGAGAAGGGAAGTGTTTCTCAAGTGTTATCTTCTCCTAAACACCCTTACACAAAAGCTCTTATAAAAAGTATTCCCACTTTAGATCGAGAACACCCTCCAGAGATATTAGAGGGCGATTGGGCCTCACAGGGTATCCCTCAAACGGGATGCCGTTTTGCACCTCGTTGCCTTCAAAAAACATCTCTTTGCACAGAAGGCAAAATCCCTTTAGAAATGGTAGATTCTGTCCTTTGCCGTTGTATTTTAAATCGTTCTACTTAGTACAGAGAATATTCAATGAATCCAATCTATGATGAGGAATCCCTTTGTGAAGCTTTCAATTGAAAAAATGGTTCAAGGAGGAGTTGGATTTTCTCGACTTCCCGATGGCCGTGTCTGTTTTGTACCACAAGCATTAGCTGGAGAAGAAGTAGAAGTAGCTATTTCAAAAGAAAGTAAAGACTACGTAGAAGCTCGTGTGATGCAAGTTATCAAGCCTAGCCCCATTCGAATCCAACCGAAATGCCCTTTATATGAAAAATGTGGTGGTTGTTCTTTACAGCACGTTTCTTTAGAATCTCAAGTACTGATTATGAAGGATATTGTCAAAGAAACTTTCTTAAGAATAGGGAAGACAG
>Ga0123334_1005585_pt1 | contig 12078 bp, 10 predicted proteins | sample BiotimSIPDNA_FD_89706 | JGI IMG/M metagenome (GOLD analysis project Ga0123334, IMG submission 89706) | Anaerobic biogas reactor microbial communites from Washington, USA - Biogas_R1 time_0 SIP DNA | ecosystem: Engineered > Bioreactor > Anaerobic > Unclassified | place: Washington, USA... | reverse complement strand
TTGGCAGCATCCACCTTTTTGATTTTCTGCTTCTGACGATTGATTACCTGTCTCTTAAAGAGTTCCGCTCCTCTTGATGCAGTTCCGGTCACAGGTCTTGATGCCTCATACATAATCATTGCTGACTGTTGAAGTTCTTCTCCACCTTCCAACTGGTCTGTGACGGTTTTGCCTCCAACCATTCCTGCATTACGCAGAGAATTGTTATTGACCTTAATCGACTTTGCACTGTTTCGCATAGACTGACGAAATCTTGAAAAACCGGTCTCTCTTGCTGGTGTTATCGGCTTGATAGACTTCTTTTCATGCGTGTGAAGCTTTGTCTTTTGCTTGGTGTGTATCACCATAGGCTTATCATCCACCTTCTTAATCTTCATTATCAACACCTACTCTCTATTAGAGGGTAGCCATTGGCCACCCTCCTCTATTCTTCATCACGCATTCTCTTGTCGCGTTTCTTCTGCTCTGCAATCTTCTCATGGATATTAGTGTTATACAGCTTATAAAGGTCTGTATCCTTACTAATCTGATTATCAAACGGGATAACTACAGAACCACATTTAATCAGACCCATACCCGATGAAGTATTGGTTACGAAACGAAGCTGAGCCTCTGATACACCGACAACCTCTGCCATCTTTGAACTGTCCGTATTTGCCTGCTTAAGAAGTGCCACAAACTCAGAGTTGGCAAGCATGGTTGTTGCAGTATAGTTCTGCAAAAGGTCCACGACATTCTGTGTGATACCAGTACAAAGACCACCCTGCTTACGAACCTTCTTCCAAAGCTGCTGCAAATACTTGGCTGAATACTCGGAATTAAGAAGTACATGGAACTCATCAATATAAAGCCATGTTGCTCTTCCCTTCTTACCATTCTCCACAATTCTCTGCTGGATGGACTCCATCATAACAAGCATTGTGATAGGACTAAGTTCTGCACCAAGGTCTCTGATACCGTAAACAGTGAAACGGTTATCTACATCCACATTTGTCTGATGGTTGAAGATATTAAGGGAACCTGATACGAAAAGCTCTAATGAAAGTGCGATATCCTTTGCTTCTTCCTCCGGCTGTTCCAAAAGCAAATCGTAGAAGTCACTCATAATAGGGATATACTTCTCTCTGCTTCTGGCAATGTCGATATACAGCTTTCTCACACAACGGTCAATGATTGACTTCTGACGTGAGTTCAAACTGTCTCCGATACACTGCTCACAAAGACCAAGCATAAATTCGCCCTTCTCTCTTACCCAGCCCTTTGTATCGTTCTGGTCAAGGTTCCATACATCCATCGCCAACGGATTCACATAGTTATCCGTGTAAGTGGACATATTCACCACCGTACCTCCATAGGTTTCTGCGATGTCAAAGTACTCGTTCATCGGGTCAATGACGATGATTTCATCGTTCCCCGATAAGAACACGCTACCCATTTCCATCTTACAGAAGAAAGATTTACCGGAACCGGGAACACCAAATACGAATCCGTTACCGTTAATCAGCTTCTTACGGTTTCCGACATTGATGTTCTTACTAATCTGGTTAATACCATAGTAATTACCGCCACTGTCATTAAGCTCCTGAACATTAAAAGGCATGAGTACCGCTAATGACTGAGTAAGCATGGTTCTCATGGTCTCAACCTGTCTTACACCAATCGGAAGTGCTGTATTTAAAGCCTCTCTCTGCTTCAGGTAATGTGTGTCAATGGTACAGCTGTTACGCTTTCCAATGGTTTCGATGGTCTCACAAATGCTGTCTAACTCCTTCTTACTCTCAGCCATTACAATAATGGTAACAGCCACATAAAATAAGCACTGGTCGTTTTCCCTGACATCATCCATAATCGCCTCAATCTCTCTTTTCTCCGTTCTCTTTGCATAAGAGATTTCTGTAGAAAAGTCATTATTCTTATTACGGACTCTCTGCTGCTTGATAATATCCGATTCAATACCAAGGTACTTCTTCTGCAAGGTCTTAGTTGTCAAATCCTTCGGCACCGGAACCACATCAATACTGGTAATGGAATGCACCGGAAGGGATGTGATTTCATTGATAAAACGGTCTGAAAGGCTACTTGGATATTTCTTAATAAACAATGCCCTACAGAACTTACTCTCATCCTCAAAATGATCCGGGAAGAACTTAATCATTCCATTACACAAATCATTTTTGAAATCTGCTCCTACCTTCTTTGCTTCCTTAATACTGAAATTGAAGCTGTTCTCATCCCCTAAGTGATAATAATCATAAAGCACCTTGATTCTTTCATCACCGGATAACGGAACAATCTCCGCTCCCAATTCAATAAATGCCTTATGAATGGTTGCTTCCAAGGTTGCAAACTGTGCCTTTGCCTCCTCAAAATTCTTACGTTCAATCGTGATGGTTAAATATCTTTCCTGTTCGATACCCTGTCTTCCCTCACGAATCTTTTCTTCTATGATGTCATTATAAATCTTACGGAAATTGTCATAGCCATCATTACAGTAGGCAAGCAGTACCTTTTCTCTTAAGTCAATCATGTTCTTATTCTTGTTATTCACCGTAATCTTGAAATTACAGTCAATGGAATTTAAGAACTTACAGTAACGCTCAAAAATACCAATCTGCTCATCCTCTGTGGCAGTTGTATAATTGATGTCCTGAAAACGATAGCACTTACTGTACTTGTTTCTTGATACTTCAAAGATACCATTCTCTGCCACTGCCATGATTTCTATGGTTTCCTGAATGGATTTCGGTGTCTTATATAAAGGCTCGCTTGCCTTTTTAAGTTCCTTAAATCCGTCTGCAAATAAACCCATATCTCTTTACCTTCCTTTCCGCTTTACGCTAATTGCATGGATTTACGCACCACGCCGGGAACAACCCGGCTGGCGCACGGATTGCTCCCTAAAGGAAGTCAATCGAATCTGGTTACTATCTGGTTGCCTTAAAAATGGCAACACCTGCTACTGCTGCAATAATCACAGCAATCATTCCAAACAGAATGTTCTTCGTCTTTTTCTTCATAGCCTCAAACTCCTCCTTGTTCTTGTTTGTGTCAGCCGTTTCACCTTCTGCTTTCGGTTTACCCTTTTTCTTTTTACCCGTGTTATTCATTTCAAACTCATAGGCTTTGATTGCAGGCTCCCCTTCCGTAGATATATAAGGCAATGCCTTATTTCCAAACATAAAGTGAATCTTTTTACCCATATACTCATAAAAGTTCATGCCGTTATAGGAATAAAAGCCTCCAAGGGCAATCGGTGCCACACAGGGAATTGCCACATAGGCAGCTCCAGTAAGTCCGATATACTTATACAGCAAAAGCACCATGCCACCGCCTACAACCACACTAGCTGCGGAGAACAATAACTGCTTTGCAGTAAGTCCCATTGCTACTGATTCCTGATAACGGTCAATGTCTTTGTTTATCTCGATTACCAATTACCTCACCTCGCCTTCTCCATAACCTTTACCTGCTTATCCCTGCCAATGCTGTGTTCATAAGCCTGCATCCCCTCAGGACACAGTTCTCTTAACTTATCTACATTGAACAGATAAAGGGGATACTCACAAAATCCGCTTCTCTGCGTAAGTCCTGTAAATTCCCCTAAGTCATTCTCTTCTATGAACTTCTCAAGCTCCGGCATATTGTTTAAGTCCACATAACCACAATAATCCGGTGCTTTCCCGGTAAGGTTTACGGTCAAATCTCCGTAAGGCTCCGGATAACCATCTCCGTAACTTACAAGTCCAATATAAAGACAACCATTATTCATATACTGGTTAATCTCAAGCTGAACTCGCTCCGTGGTTTCCCACTGTGTATTAAGGGTTAATTCCTTCTGACTTTCCTGTTTATCCTCGCTAAGCGCCGAATTGATAAACTCATGCAGACTTCTTCTTGCTTCAATCTGTTCCTCAACAGGTAATTCATCCACATCATACATTCCATCTTCTTTAATCACCATCATGATAATTCCTCCTTACAATCCTAATGCTTTACTTGTGAGGGATTGTGCTCCCTTCACACTTCCTACTGTCATGGCAATGGTAAATGTCATCTCACACAGATAAATCAGTGTTTTTGCCCAGTCTGCATAGGTTCCCGTAAATGTCGGTAAGCCTGCACTGATAAAGGCATTACATACAATGATTGCAAGCGCCATGGTGACTGCTTCCATTACAACTGCTAAGAAGTATTTACAGTAAGTTACTACCGTATGACTGACTGCTCTGTTTCCACCCATAGTGGAAAATGCAATGGCACCAATCGGTACGATAATCAGAATCTTCAGGAATCTGAAATATACTGTGTAGATTACAAAGAACCCACAGATAATGACAATAATCGACAAAAGCGCCGCCAAAATCAGCATCACCAAGCTTTCTCCAAAGCCTAAGTTTTTAATGACATCTGCCTGCGCACTGTCAATGGTAAGCTGCACCGTGGTTCCTGCGGTAAGGGCATTGACCAAGTTACCGATGGTGGTGAAGAACGCCTTCATAATCGTCACATAGTTTGCAACGAACCATTCTGCCAGTGCCAAACGAATCAGCATACGAAGAATGGCTTCAAATCGCATTTCTTCTTTTACATCCACACTCTCCGAACAAAATCCTATGACGAAGAACAGTACCACCAGGGAAGAACCAACCCCTACAAAGATTGGTTCTATTCCCTCAATGATCGCCCACGGTCCACCGCCTTTGAAGTTTACCGGTGACTCACCCAGCATAGAAAATACTAATGCAATCTGGTTATTCCAGAAGCCAAACACAATCTCAAGCAAAGCAAGGATTTTGTCTCCAAGTTTGAATATATCCATACTTGTTACATCTCCTTCCTGTTATTTTAGGGATAACTCCCTTTCCACTGCCTGCTCTTAGAAGCCTAAGAAAGTAAGAACAGTGGAAATACCAGCCATCATGATACCTGCAACAATACCCTTAAGTGCAGAGTTCATAGTGGAAGAATCCTGCTGCTGATAAGCCTGTGCAAACTCCATGACATTCTTTGCAAGAATGATGACACCTACTGCACCGATAACCGCAATTACCAAAGTCTTAAGACTGTCAAGCGGTGCTGTAATGGCAGAAGTGTCTGTTGCTGCAAATGCTGTAATAGGAAGCATGTTGACTGCCATCATGGCACCTGCTGCTCCTGCCACTAACTTCTTCTTAAATCCTGCAATTCTCTTCATTGCTTTTCCCTCCTTGTTATCGTTGTTTACGGTTGCTACTACTTCGTTCTGTCTCATAATCAAAAATCTCCTTTTCTTAAAATGGGCAGAAAATAAGCCGCACACCTAACGGTTGCGGCTATTCCTGCATGATTGGTTTCATCTATTCAAAACGGGACGTCTCCCGATAATAAAAGTTAGGTCGGGAACCTCCCGACATGTGAGTGCATCTCACTACATTCGCTTTACAGCACTAAAAGTCCCTTGTAAAGCTGCGGTTTTCCTGTGTAATACGCCCAGAATTTATCTCCATAATCAAAATGCCACCATTCAGTCGGCAAATTGGTAAAGCCTGCCTGAGTCATGGCATTATAGAGTATTCTTCTGTTATTCCTTACTTCAGGAAATAATACCGTATCTTCAAATTCATCTGTCCAAGCACTTGTAGAAAAATCATCGAATTGTGTACCCATATCCAAGTAATATCCATTATCCGTTATAAGGGTTAAATCTACAGCTCCTCCCGTATTATGAACACTCGGATTATTGATATCATAACTTGGTTTACTTACATATTTGCTTGTCATTTCATCCAGTAGTTCTTCCGTACAAGACCCATAAATCCTCTGTAACTTACGTCTTTCCTTGTTCCACAGGTACTCCTGTACCGCTAATGGTCTGTATCCGTCCATAACAGCAAATTTAAGTCCTTCCGGGAGATATGCCTGTGCTTCCAGTAACTTTTCCTTCACCGTCTCTCTGACATAGCATTCATCTAATGCCCCTTCTATTCCCATTTGATAATAAAATGGTTTCACTACAAAATCTCCTGACAAGGGTACTAATGGTTCATCCACAAAACCTTCCTCCAATTCATTTGGTTTAGGAAATGCTTTGCATGGTATACTTAAATTCAAATTCATAAAAACGCTCCTCCTTATTCATTGTCAGCTAAATACTGACTGATAATCTCTTCCATCTTTGATGCCGGTGTCTCCGGATAGAAAAAGGACAAAACAAGTGACTTCGGAAGCTTATTCTCCATTGCCCTGTGTACCTGAGCCTTCTGCCCGGCACTGTAATTCCAGTGAACCATACGGTTTGCAACGGTATCTTCCCATTCCTGCTTTGTCCTTTTATCTGTCATGGATGGTTTCTCTTCTTCCACAGGCTCCTGTGCATATTCCAGCTCATTATCCTGCATCCGGTGTAACTTCTCTTTTTCACTGGCCTCTTCAAGCTGTGAAAATCTTTTACTCATTTCCAGTTCCCCTAGAAGCATAAACTGGTCATAGGTAAGGTCATCTATATAGATGTTCTCACCTTTTTTCTGAAGCTTTTCATAATGCTCCACTGCCCTTTTTGATAAAATCTCAAAAGGCGGTCCGATCAGATTGCTCTCCTTGGCTATCTGATGCTCATAAGGTTTTCCCTTACCATCAGCAGTCTGGTTAAACATAGGATGAGCAAACGGAATATACTTGTTATCTAAAATCGGGTCAAAACCACGGATAAAAATAATACATTTCTTATTATCCAGCTTTCTCACCTCATCCGGCGTGAATATCTCACGACCAAGTACATCATAATTCCTTGATGAACTTCCCTGTCTGCCCTTTGTTTCACCGCTTGACTTCTTATCAATGGTTCCCTTGCCTAAAAGCTCCGACACATACTTATGAGTACTCTGTTCATTACCTCCAAGATAAATGAAGGTATCACAGTTACCGGGGATGGTTTCCCAAGTGTCCTTAAACAGAGCTTTTAACTGTGCAAAGTTCTGTATGATGATAATGGAACTGATTTCCCTACTTCGCATTGTGGAAAGCAGCGAACAGTAATCATCCGGCAAAGCCACATTTGCAAACTCATCCAGCATAAAAGTTACATGGATAGGGAGCCTGCCCCCACAATTAAAGTCTGCCTGATAATATAGCTCCTGAAAAATCTGCGTATACAACATACCGATAATGAAGTTATAGGACTTGTCACTATCCGGGATTACACAAAACAGTGCTGTCTTGGTTTCCCCGTCTCCATTGACACCGATACCGATATCCGCAAGGTTTAATTCATCCTTGGATAAAAGCCTTAACACCTGCTTATTCTCAAGGAATGCAAGTCTTGAGTTGGCACTGATGATAATGGAACGGACCGTATCTCCGGCACCACGCATACACTTGTTGTACTGCTTTACTGCCGGATGATTTACTCCCATCGGTGAGTTTTCTTCCAAGAACTTCATACGCACATCCAGTCTTGAAGGTTTTCCCTGCTCTGTAACCTCCGCTTCCCCAAGAAGCTTTAGAACGGTTTCAAAGTTTCTCTTGCTTGGTTTTTCCTCCAGCCACACATAATAAAAGATTGCCTGTAAAAACAGCCCTTCCGCTTTCTCCCAGAACGGGTCTGAGGGAGTTGCGCCCTTTGGTGTGGTATTACTGATAAGGTTGGTAATCAGCTTCACTATATCCGTTTCCTCTCTGATATAAGAGAATGGATTGTAACAGTCTGATTTATCCATTTCTAAAAGATTGATAACCTTTACATTATAACCATTGTTCTTAAGCATCTCGCCGCAGCTTCTTAAGATTTCCCCCTTCGGGTCCGTACAGATAAAGGAACAGTTATGTGGCATCTGCATCAGATTCGGTTTTACCTCATAAAAGGTCTTACCTGCACCGGAACCACCACATATCAGAATGTTTCCATTCAGTTTTAGCCTCCTGAAATCAAGAGACATCTTCACATTCTGACTTAAGATACGGTTGAAATTCTCATCCTTATCCATCAGAATCTTATTTACTCTTGCCGGTGTCTCCAACTTGGCTGTACCAAATTCTTTGCCGGGCATATAGTTTCTCTGACTGGTGTAATACATAACAACAGCCATAGCGTAGACAACTACAACTATGGCTATACACTTCACACTATTCTCATTGAAATAATTCGCAAAGGGAGTTTCACATACAACACCAAACTTATCCATAAAGGTCATAAGGTCAATGCCTTCCTCCCATGCTCCGCCTATCAGATATCCTAAATACCCGGCAAGAACTGCACCAAGTAACAAAAACACCACGGATGGTTTCTTCTTACTTGTCTGCATAGGCTGTTACCTCTTCTTTACCGTAGGCGCTGCCGTCTTTGTCTGTGGCTGCTTCACCTTGGTTTCACTCTTGGTCTGGGTCTGCTCGTATCTCTGACGCACAGAGGTCTCTACCTTGTCGTAATGCTTATAAAGCTCGTCTCCACGCTTGGTTTCCACCACACGATTCTGCTCGTCATACAGCTTATAATCCTTACTGTTGTCGATAAAGGTAAGCATGGTCTTTCCGCTGTGAATATCCATGATATTCTCTTTCTTAATCCATACATACCTAGCATTCTCGCCCCAGGTTCCCGGAATCCTTGTCTTAACCGCATGGTCGTTCTCTTTTACAATCAGAGTCTTACTGATAGTAACATCTGAAAGGTTTGTATTCTTGGATGCAGATACAGCCATCATACGCTCCGCAAGATTCTGATACCCCTTAATACGGTTCATAAATGCGTCCTTATCCATAATTACCTTATGCTCGCCCTGCTCGTTTTTCTCTCCAAGCACGCCGATGGTTTCAAGCTGCTTTAACACATTCTCAGCCTGATTATGATCAATGCTGAAATTCTCCTTCACAGCGTCCACACTGATACTCTGCTTCTCCATGGCAAACAGACCAACTTTTTCAATCAGCCCGTCCATTGCCGCACTGGCTCTTGCCCCTTCTGCAGTGTGGACTTTCTCGTTTCCCATCTTCTGACTTTTCAAGAAATCCATCAGCCTTCCAAGCTGCTTTTCATCCCCGTTTTTTAAATAGTCATCGAAAGTGGCAATACGACCAAAGCTAAGCTTCTGAATCATCATATTCACTCTCGGTACCGCCTCTGTGTGGAAGATTACTTCGCTCAGTCCGTCCTTTTTATTCACATCCGGCAACACCGAATATAAAATACCGTACTTCTTAGCCATCTTCTCCACTTTCTTCATATCCTTGGTTTCAAACTGCAATACCTGCAAATCTCCACCCTTCATAAGAAGCTTTCTCATGGAAGTTTTACCAAGGGTTTTCTCATAATCAAGCATACCTTTTAAGAAATCGATCGCCTTCTGCATGGCGTTAATACCGCCACTGCCTACTTTCATGGCAATCTCAATTCCATCGTATGCCACACGGATAATCTGTACCGCTTCCTGAATCTCTTCAGCCATCTAATCACTCCTTCCTACAATACAGGTTCTCTCAAAGAACATTTCGGAGCATATTCTTCAGATTTCGTTTCTTCACGCTCTTCTTCGCGTTCCTCCTCAGCTTCCTGCTCCCTTCTGCTCTCGTTGACCTTTTCCTTAATCTCTTCTGCATCTGCTCTTTTGACCTGTTCTTCGGTCACATCCACACCATAAGCGGCAAGGACCTCTGCCAAACGGTTAATTGCCTTTTCCTCTTCGATACGGTACATCTCAATGGAAACCAGCAGATTTTCAATCTGACTGACCCAATGAGGCTTCATATGAATCTTCTTGGCATAATCTTCCATAACCCTCTGGGACTCCTGACCATCCTCACACTGGATAAGTTCATCAATCAGCTGATTCGTCAGTTCCTTACTGCCACTTTTAAATGCGAACTGTACCACAAACTCTTTCTCACCATCTGAAAAGCTGTGTCTCTGCTTACACATTTCACTCACAGTCTCATTAATAATTGTTAAACCCATAGCTGCCTCCTAATAATCCATACTGTTTTCCAGTACCGCAATGTCGATGATCTCTTTCATCTTCTCTGCGGATACATTGTTATTGATAAGTTCCACAAGCTGACCTTCCGTAAGACCTTTCTCAATGGCACTGCGAATCTGCACAAGCTGGGCAGGAACCAAATCTCCGCTGGCAAGCAGCTTTACAATATCCTGACGGGACTTTTTCATAATACCAAGCTTTCCAAGAAATCCTGTTAATGCACCCTGATTACCCTTTCTGATGGTACGCTCCACCTGCACACGCTGAACCACTCTTCCGTTTGCATCCACAACAGGTAACTGATAATACACTGGTATCTGATATGCTCCCTGTGGTAATGGTCTTTCACTAAAGAAAGTCTGTGCCCCGGTTATCTCATCAGCCTTTACAGTAGGTTTACTACCCTCTGCCGGCTTTTCATCCGGAATATCTGCATTTACAGGTTTCTGAACCGGCTCTGTCGCCTTAGCTGTCGCCATATTCACCAACTTATCCTCTAAGTCACTAATTCGATTCTGCATCCTCTCCATCTCCTTTATCTTTTCATCTATCTGCTCACGAAGTCTTGATATCGTAGCATTTGCACGATTAAGGTTTTCCTGCTGACTGTTCAAGACCTTTTCTGTATCACTAAGTTGCTTAACCAACCCATCATGCACAGCTTCATCCTTTTTGGAATTCTCGAATATTTTAAGCTTCTTGTTAAGCTCATCATATCGCTCTTCCTGAAACTGTATCTTTGCTACCGCCTCTTCAATCTGCTTTACAAGCCCTTTCACATACTCCGGAGCAACTTCTGAGGAAGAGCGTACCTGCTTCACCTTCTCAAGCATCTGTTCAAATGATTTACGCATCATAGCTGGTTTCTCACCATTTGCCACTACCGTCTCGATATTCTCAACAGATATTCCCTTCTCCAAAAATTCAATAGCTACCTGTATCTGATGTCCTGACATATCGTACTTGGTCAAAAGTTCTATAAACTCATCACTAGCACCTTTCCTCAAACACTGTGACATCATTTTCATCTGAGGAAGCTTAATATTCCTCTTCAGATAGAGCTTTGTCTGTTCCTCGGTCAGTCCATATGCTATATCCGACTCCACCAGGTCAATAATCTCCGGACTGTACTTTGCTGCACTACGCAGAGTATCAATATAGCTTCTATTCTTAATAGACTCTTCTACGCTTCGTTCCATAAATACCTCCAATAAAATACAGCCTATCTTCTAGGCTGCTTAGTAATAATTCTGTCATTCGTTTTCTCACGGGTTTTGTTTTCTTCCAGAATTTCAGTATCATCACTGACCATATCCTTCCAGATAGATTTCCCAAGATTAAGTTCCTTCGTGGAAGCTCTCTCTTTACTACTGATATATGCAATCTGCTCTTTATAATACTCACGAAGTTTCTTTATTTCCTCATAAGTATAACCTTCTGCCTCCAATTGCCTTGCCAACTCTATCCACTGGGTATGTTCTTCCAAAAAGAAGTTATCCCCATTTTGAAAACTGATTTCAGCAGTCTGTAAATCATCCATCTGACTTGCTATATCAAATAAACTCTTACATCTCTGCCTTGCTCTAAAAACTCTACTCTTCTCAGATGATGACTCTTTCTTTTTATCTGTCAGATTAAGAACTGTCGAAGCAAGTTCCTCCATGCTATGAACATCATGTCGTACCAAAAACAAATACTGTTGCTGAAGTTTCTCCATCTTCCTAATATCGTTTTTATACTTCCACGCCTGTGAATAAGGCTTTTTCTTAAGCTTTCCTATCCGATACAGCTTTGCATAATAACGCTTCTGTAATCCGGTAAGTCTTGCCCTCTTATACCTCCGCACATAACACTTCACAATCTCAGGCTTAAACTCTTTATTTGACTGATAAAAAGATAAATCCTCTTCTTCGATTCTTCTTCTAATACTTTCCTCGGTATAGTCATCACCCAAAGTTTTGCATCGTCTGTATCGTCCCATTCCGGGAGGCATAATTGCCAAATGCTTTCCTTGTTTGATTTCATATCCTTTATCACGAAGAAGTTCCAAAAATCCATCATAATCGCTTGCCTGCAAAATACAGGCATCCAAATCTCTGATTATCATCTTAGACCAAACAAACTTACCATC
>Ga0123334_1005583_pt1 | contig 12080 bp, 7 predicted proteins | sample BiotimSIPDNA_FD_89706 | JGI IMG/M metagenome (GOLD analysis project Ga0123334, IMG submission 89706) | Anaerobic biogas reactor microbial communites from Washington, USA - Biogas_R1 time_0 SIP DNA | ecosystem: Engineered > Bioreactor > Anaerobic > Unclassified | place: Washington, USA | collected... | reverse complement strand
TGCCGGTGCACAGAAAAAGTACGGTCGGTGGGCGCTCTGGCTACTCCTGGCAGGAGGCATGGTACTCGGTCCGCTGGTGCAGAAGTATGCTTTCGGAGAACTATGGACTGGCATTCCGTTCGGATGGGATCTCACTGACAATAAAACACTTATTGCAGTTTTTGTCTGGATACTGGCGGTGGTAATGAACCGCGGGAAAGATCGTCGCGGATATACAATTGCCGCAGCGCTTATCCTTTTGATTGTTTACTCCATCCCGCACAGTCTCTTCGGCTCGGAACTGGATTATGCAACAGGTGTGGTAACACAGGGTTGAAAAAATTTTCCTCCTCTTAATGCTTTTTTTTACCTTGGATGCAGCATTCACCCACGAGTGTCGTCATTGAATTGAAGAGTTCAAATACGTGGGTGCGGCGTCAAACATACTTAAACCGGATCTTTGGAAAAAGATGGAAAATGTTGAAGCAGCATTCAAAAACATCCACCAGGACCTGATCGACGGTTGTCGTGCAGGAGACCAGCGGGCACAGTTCCAGGTTTACAAGCTTTATTACAAAGCGATGTACAACACCAGCCTGCGTATAGTGAACGATGACATGGAGGCTGAGGATGTAATGCAGGAAGCGTTCCTCTCAGCCTTCGAGAAGATAAACACCTACTCGGGCACCGTCAGCTTCGGCGCATGGCTGAAGCGAATAGTGGTAAACAGATCACTTGACGCCCTGGGGAAAAGGAAGGCGATCTTTGAAGATATTGAAAGTCATGTAGGGATCAGGGACGACAGCACTGACGACGAGGCACACAGGGAAGATGTGGATGCCCGCGTTGAAGAGGTCAAGGCCGCCATCAACCGGCTTCCCGAAGGATACCGTGTGATACTCTCTCTCTATCTCATTGAGGGTTATGACCACGATGAGATAGCAGAGATGCTCAGCATTTCAAGCAGCACCTCAAGATCACAGCTCTCGAGGGCAAAGCAGAAACTGGTGAGTGAACTTAAGAACAGAAAAACTTTTGAAGTATGAACAGGATTGAAGATATAATCAAAAGAGGCAGGAGTGAATTTGACGACAGGGAGCCGTCAGACGGACACTTCGAGAGATTCAGCTTTAAGCTTGCCACAAGGCTTCACTCAGGTGCAGTCAAGAGAAGCATAATACCGCATCTGCTCAAGGCTGCCGTGGTGACACTGCTGATCACCCTTTCATCACTCTGGACCTTTGATCACTTCGTGAGGCCCAACCTGAAGCGGACGATGACACTCAGCGAAGTCTCTCCGGAGTACCGGGAGGTGGAAAGGTACTATGTGCAGCAGGTCAACCTGATGGAAAATGAATTCTCATCACTTGACCTCTCCAATCCGGAGCAGCAAGAGGCCCTGTTGCAGGAGATGGCATCAATGGACTCCGTCTACAGGGATCTGCAGAAGGAGCTCAGGGCTAATCCCAATGACCAGCGCATTATTGACGCAATGATAAAACACTACCAGACAAAACTTGAAGTAATGAGTTATATACTTGACCAGCTCAAAGAGATAAAAGCAGAAACCGCAAATCCAGTCAGCCATGAAAACGTTGTTTACTAACCAGCGGGTGACCCTGTTCGCAGCATTGCTCTGCGCAATCACCCTGTCCGCCTCGGCAGAAGAGGTAAAGAAGGAGTATCACCGTGAGATGGTTCCCACGGATAACTCCACGCTTACGGTCATTAATAAGTTCGGATCGGTGGTTACCGAGACATGGGACAGAAACAATATCGTCATTGATGTCACCGTGAAGATCGAGCATCCTTCTGCTGACCGCGCGAGGAAACTCCTGGAAATGATAACTGTTGAATTCACCGAGGCAGGAGGCAACCTGAAAGCCGAAACCGTTTTCAGCAAGGATTTTTCATCAATAAGCTGGAAAGGATCAAGCAACAACTTCAGCATCAGTTACATTATTAAGATGCCTGCCCGGGTTAACCTTGACGTAAGCAACAGGTACGGGAACATAGTTCTTGATGAGCATTCCGGCTATACAGTGGTGAATGTCAAGTATGGTGACCTGACAGTCAACAAGCTTACCAGAGGCAATAACAAGCCACTCAACACTATCATTCTGGCATACGGCAAAGCCACGGCATATGAGCTGGGCTGGGCTGAGATCAATGCCAGGTATGTGGGTATGCTCAGCATTGAAAGAGCGCAGGCCCTGCTGCTTGACAGCAAGTACTCAAAGGTATCGGTAGGCGAGGTGAGCTCACTTGTGACAGACAGCAAGTATGACGGTTATTCCGTGGGTGCAGCCAATAACATTGTAGCCATGGGCGGTTACACTGATTTTAAATTCAAAAGGGTGAACAGGAAGCTTGAGGTGGAAACAAAGTATGGCAACCTCACCGTTGACGTAATCCCCGCGGAATTTGAATCTGTTAATGTCAAGGCAGGCTACTGCGCAGTGAAGCTGGGTATTGCTCCGGGTGCATGCTACAGGCTTGATGCCAGAACCTCTTACGGGAGTCTGAAGATGGATGACAGTAATTTTGCTCCTGACAGGAGGATACAGGGCAACACATCCACCGAGATGGCCGGCAGGGTGGGCAACTGTGCCAATCCGCGGTCAGAAGTGGTCATCAACACATCATACGGTTCAGTCAGGATAGACTGATCCTCCGGTTTACCTGGAAGGTTCGCGGGCTGATTCCCCGGCGCAGCCTGACCGTCAGCGAAAAGTAATAAAGTATGCGGCGCCCCTGTATGGAGCGCCGCATACTTTTTATTGACAGATTTCATTTGTCACCTCCTGCCGCGCCGGTGGCGGAAAAGTTCAGCTGTCAGTGCCTGTCAGGCTCATCTGAATAGATGAAGACCCCTGTTTTTCCATCGGCAGTCCTGTAGCCGCGGTACATGCCTTCAGTGTTGAAGGGCATGCTGATATTCCCTGTGCCGTCTACCGAGATGACGCCTCCCGTGCCTCCTGCTTTTACGAGCTTCTTATTGACGACCTCCCTGGCTGCCTCATCAAGAGTCAGTCCTTTATATTCCATCAGTGCAGAGATATCATGTGCCACCGTATATCTTATAAAAAACTCCCCGTGGCCTGTGGCTGACACGGCGCATGTAGCGTTGTTGGCGTATGTCCCTGCTCCTATCACCGGGGCATCGCCGATGCGGTTATACCGTTTGTTGGTCATCCCGCCGGTGGAGGTTCCTGCTGCCAGATTGCCGTTCTTGTCAAGGGCCACGCATCCGACCGTTCCGTGCTTTTCTCTTTCCAGCACGCGCTGCAGCTCCCTGAATCGCGACTCCTCCCTGAAGTAAGATGGATCAACTATCTCCAGTCCTTTCTCTGCTGCAAACTCAGATGCTCCCTTCCCGGTGAGCATGACATGTGAAGATTGCTCCATTACAGCCCGTGCGGCGGTTATGGGGTTACGTATGTCAGTTACTCCTGCCACGGCGCCGGCGGCGAGGCTGCTGCCATCCATGACAGAGGCGTCGAGCTCATTGCGGCCCTCGTGGGTAAAGACTGCGCCTTTGCCCGCGTTGAAGAGAGGCGAGTCTTCCATCATTCTGACAGCCCGCTCCACGGCGTCAAGGGCTGAGCCGCCGGCGCTGAGCACGGCGGCGCCGCTGTCAATGACTGCCTGAAGCACCCTCCTGTATTCCGCCTCTGCCTCGGCAGACATGCGCTCACGTGTTATGGTGCCGGCGCCGCCATGCACCACAATAGCCCATGGAGCTCCTGCGGACGGCAGCAACAAATCTATCTCCATGACAGCCTTGATGGCGCGATCAGAGAAATAGTCGCATGCCGGGAATATTGAAAACCGGCCGGCACCCTCATAATTGTCCTTGTCAATAATCAAGACCTCCTGCTGGTCATTACGGTTAACTATCTCACTTAGGGTAAAGGCTGCACGGTAACCGTCAAGCCCGGCAATAACCACCATGCCCTTCTGCAGCACCTCAGGAGTAAGCTTGTAGTAATCCCTGATCAGTTCATTAAGCATGGCTCCGGCAAAGGGTGTAGTGCCATGGATACCCCTGCCGCGGCCGTAGAACACTGTATGATATGTCTGACTGTCCATCCCTTCAGGCAACTCCGTCAGTATATCACGCTGCCTGCCGTTGACACAGAGCCGCATTGTCTCTGAAAACATGGGAGACATTCCCTGTTTGATCGGATAACGGCTGTCAAGTGACCTGACAGTGATCTTTACAGGGTTGCTGATATTGCGTGAAGTGACCAGATCATTTCCGGCAACAATCTTTGTCCCGGTTGGCATTGGCCACAGATCTTTTGACTTGGAAGGAACAATGCGGGCCACTGAGGTGGCTATAAGCAGCCTGTGCCGGTTGTTCGGGTAATATATCTCTCCCCACGAGAAGAGCGCGGTCTCTCCACGGTCATTGGTTATCTCAACATACAGGTCAATGATCGGCGGAAATTCAGCGTCGTTCTTCTTCTTCAGCACAATCCTGTTAAGGATGTCATAGACCGAATAGCCGTCATAACGATAGGCACCGGTAAAACCTACATTACCATCATTCAGGCAGGTCTCCTTGACGGTGATGCTGTGTTTCGGCAGGCGGGTTATGTCAATGGTCATATCCTTCAGCACCTCGCCGGTAACAAGGATCTTTTTTGTGCCCTTAAGCTGCATCGTGGGCTCATCATCGTAAAAATCATTTGTCTGCCCCGTAGCCGGAAGCATCATCAGCATCATCAGGGCGGTAAATAGCAGGGTAAGGTTCTTCATGATTCAGGTTTTCGTTATGCAAATCTATTCATTTCGGTCTGCGAAGAAAATGATATAAAGCAGTTTTGCGAGAATGACGGGTCTTATCATAATTGTCTTGCGGTCTTGTTGGAGCGGAGCGGAAAACCCGACCGGGAGGTCGGGACGGTCTTGCGGTCTTGTTGGAGCGGAGCGGAAATCCCGAACGGGAGGTCGGGACGGTCTTGCGGTCAGGACGGCTGTGCCAGATTTCCCGGTCAGCCATGCCTCTGTCGGGTACCCCGGGGTTCGGTTTCAGCATACAGCAGTCAGATATCCAGCTCCACCAGCGTAATTCCGGCGCCGCCGCGGTCAACATGCTCATCCATGACGTTTTTTACAGCCCCGGTTGACCCGAGGTACTGCCTGATCATTTGTCTCAGTATCCCGTTCCCCTTGCCGTGCAGTATGCGCAGGTTCCGGTACTGGATCATGAGTGCGGTGTCAATGAACTCCTGCACCATCTGCAATGCTTCATCGGTACGCATACCACGCACGTCTATCTCCGGTTTGAACTGGTTGCGGCGGGCAGTAAGTGACCAGTCGACCTTCTGCTGCCTGATGCCGGCTGATGCGGCCTTTCTCTGCTCCTCTACGGTGACCGGTTCGGTCATGCTGATATCGACATTCATCTTAAGGCTTCCGGAGATGACCTGTATTTTCCTGCCGCGTATCTCAGTCACCTGGGCTACCGTATCGGTACCGGTGATCTTTACGTAGTCGCCCGGAGCCAGGGATCCCTTTTTCTTTTTAACCGGATGCGGCGTCTCCTTATTTGCAGTTATTCTTTTGACAATGCTTGCCGCTGGGGTATCTATCCTGCGTTTTGCCACGAGGGGGATTTCAGCATGTTTGTCCTCCTTTTCGAGGTGTTCACGGAAAGTGTCGAGCTCCTCCCGCACCTCCTTTGTCTTCTCCTTCTCTGCCTGCGCCTCGCGGATGGTGCGAATGGTGTTTTCAATCATCCTGTTGGTATCGCGAAGCATCTCTTCCGCTTTAGTCTTCGCCTGGCTGATGATCTCCTTCTTTTGGGTTTTTATATCCCCCAACTGGGTCTCATAGGTGGATATGAGCTCCTCAAGTCTCTTCTCGTGGCGGCGCACTGCCTCGCGTTTCTTCTCCCAGTAGCGTTTGTCTCTTGCAATCTCCCTCAGGTTGCGGTCGAAGTCGACATTCCCCTCTCCCGCCCTTGCAGCAGCGTCTGCAAGTATCTCTTTAGGCAGCCCGATCTTGTTTGCTATCTCGAAGGCGAACGAGCTTCCCGGCTTTCCCTGATCAAGGCGGAAGAGTGGCTGCATCAGCTGGTTATCAAAAGCCATGGCTCCGTTACTGATACCCTCCTGTGATGTTGCGAAGTGCTTAAGGTTGGTATAATGGGTTGTTATCACCCCATAGGCTCCTCTCCTGTTCAGTTCAGCCAGTATTGCTTCCGCCAGTGCCCCTCCGATGACTGGCTCCGTCCCGGTGCCAAACTCGTCAATCATCACCAGCGACAGATCATCGGCGTATCTGAGCATCTGTTTCATATTGATAAGGTGTGAGCTGTAGGTGCTGAGATCATTCTCCAGGCTCTGTTCGTCGCCTATATCAATAAAAAACCGGCCGAATATACCTGTCTCGGTGCCTTCGCCAACAGGGATGGTCATGCCGCACTGAAGCATGTACTGTATGAGCGCTACCGTTTTGAGGCACACTGACTTACCTCCTGCATTGGGTCCTGAGATGACGACTATCCGCTCCTTACTGTCGATGGTGATAGTCAACGGCACCACCTCCCTGCCGGGGGTACGTGCAAAGGCGAGGGTGAGCAGTGGATGCCGGGCATTTACCCAGCGCAGGTGTGGTGTTGTGGCAATGGAGGGCATGATGCACCTCAGCCTGTTGCCAAAAAGGGCTTTGGCCCTGATAAAGTCTATCTCTGCCAGAAATCTGCAGTTCTCCTCAAGGTCATCTATGTAAGGCCGTAATGTATCAGCAAGAGCTGTGAGTATGCGTACTATCTCACGTTTCTCCTGGTGTTCCAGCTCTGTGATCTCGTTATTCAGTTCAACCACTTCTGCCGGCTCTATGAATACCGTTTTCCCGGTTGCTGATTCATCATGTACAAATCCTTTTATGCCTCTCTTGTTGGATGCACTTACGGGGATCACACCCCTTCCATTGCGAACAGCCACAGTTATGTCGCGTTCCACTATGCCGTCAGCCTGGGCCTGGTGTAGCACTGCATGCAGTTTTCTCACTGCTGCAAGGGTTTTTGATGCCAGCCCGGCGCGAATGGTCTTCAGGGCCGGAGAGGCGCCGTCACGGACCTTACCCTCCTTATCGATAATACGGTCAATAGCCTCAGCAACAAATGGATAGTAGACTACCTTCCCGGCCAGTTCTGTCAGCAGCGGATAACGGCCATCCTTCCTGTTCTTAAAGAAACCAATGATCCGTCTTATGGTATCCAGCGAACCACGCAGTGCAACCACTTCCTCAAGCTCCGGGAATGTACCCTCTACCCTGAGCTTTTCCAGCGTTTCATAGGGGTCATTGTAGTTCTCTGACGGAAACTGCTCACCATTGACAAGGATCTGCTGGAACTCAGCTGTACGGGAGACTATCTCCCTTACCTCTTCTGCACTGAAGGCTGCCTGCATTGCAGTAACCTTCCGGATGCCAGCCGTGCTAAGGCAATTGGCAGTCAGCTGTTCCCTGATGCGATCAAAGCCGATTTTTGATTCGTATGTATCCGGATAGATCATCTGGTGGTCATCTCAGCACAAAAGTAAAGTTAATTAATGTTAATGCCACACAGCCTTATAATTTATGACTATATATTTATTCCATCATAATCGAATAAACATGAGAATCCGTTTAGAAAAGTTCAGGATGATACTGGTGGCATCGCTCCTGTTCGTGTTTGTCATTCCGGCTTCAGCCCAGGAGGTTACTGTTGATCTGGAGATGGTTTACAAGATCAGGCAGGAGGGTCAGCGCAACTCTGACATTGAGCGTCTGGCCTATATTATGACTGATCTTGCAGGACCCCGTTTAACGGGCTCAGCCGGCCTTGACCGGGCCAATGAGATTGCCAGGGCCAGGCTGGCCGAATATGGTCTCTTCAATGTCCGTATTGAGGAGGTCGGCGACTTCAGTCGTGGTGGATGGGATTATTCAAAGGCATACGCCGCAATGGTTGTTCCCTACTACAACAATTTTTCTGTTACGCCGGTGGCCTGGACATCCGGCACTGACGGCATTATCCGTGGTGAGGTGATCCTGGTGGACATCAGGACGATTGAAGACATAGAGAAGTATCGAGGTAAGCTGAAAGGCAAGATCATAATGGCTCCTTCAGGCAGCCAGTACGAAGTCAGTTTTGAGCCGTTGGCAAAGAGGCTTACAGACGATGATCTGGAACGTCTTGCAATGACAGATGTTTCCGGCAGGCCGTCGCGCAGGTACATGGGCGACTATATGGCTATGAGGGAGATGAGGAACAGGATAAATGAATTCATAATGGGTGAGGATGTCCTTATGATAATGACGCAGGGCAATGCCTTCAACATACCCAGATCTTCAGGATCATCATATGATGGCAAGAGTACGCCTCCGGTGACAGAGATAAGTGTGCCAATGGAGGTTTATGGCCGAATGGAGAGGCTTATCCGCAACGGTGAGAAGGTGGAGGTGGAGGCTGAGATCAAGGCTGAATTCACTCCTGGCAAGAAGGTTTATAATGTCATTGCCGAGATCCCCGGTACCGATCCGAAACTGAAGGACCAGGTAGTGTTGCTGGGAGCGCACATCGACTCATGGCACGGTGGAACAGGCGCTGCTGACAATGCTTCAGGATGTATGGTCATGATGGAGGCACTGCGCATACTCAAGGCTATTGACGCCAAACCACGCAGGACCATCCGTGTGGCACTATGGGGCGGTGAAGAGCAGGGTCTGATCGGATCAAGGGGTTATGTATCAAAATACCTGTTTGACAGGGAGAAGAACGAAAAGAAGCCGGGGTTTGACAGATTCTCTGTTTATTTCAACATGGACAACGGTACCGGCCGTTACCGCGGCATCTACCTCCAGGAGAACAACCTTGTGAGGCCGTTGTTTGAGAAGTGGATGGAACCTGTCAGGGACATGGGTTTCAGCACCATAGCCATCAGGAATACCGGCGGCACTGACCACCAGAGTTTTGACGGCGTTGGTCTGCCGGGGTTCCAGTTCATTCAGGATGACATAGAATATGGTCGCGGTTACCACACGCTGGCTGACACCCGGGAGCGTCTGCTTGTACCTGATCTGAGGCACAATGCAATAATAACAGCATGGCTGGCGTGGAATGCTGCCACCAGTGACCAGCTTCTTCCCCGCAAGCCTGAGATGAAATCAACGCAACAGAGATCGCCCTTCGGGTTCTGATCTCCGATGCCTCCCTTCGGGTTCCGGGCTGCGGGGCCTACTCCCGGATACTGGTCTCCGATGCCTCCCTTCGGGTTCCGGGATCAGTGATTCAGCTGTCAGTGCAATGGTTCTGATGCAGCGACAGAGTTTCAGCAGGCTTCCGGAACAATAGCCGCCGGGCAGGCTTCATAACTTAATGTTTTTCTATTCTGTTTGAAAAAGCAGAGGCTGACCGGTAAAAAAGGTCAGCCTCTCTTGTTTTATTGAATCCGGGGCGATCACCCTATGCGGCCGGGGTCATCGCCCCCGTTATTCCGGGGTTATGACCACTTCTGTGCCAGGGCCATGGCCCTCAGCTGCAGGGATGATCTCCCCTCTGCCGCCGGATTATTCCGTAATCCGCTCAAGATCAAGCATGAATGCATACTCCAGGGCGGTAGTCTTAAGTCTTTCAAACCTGCCTGAAGCGCCACCGTGTCCAGCTACCATATTTACATCCATGATGAGGATATTGTCATCGGTCTTCATGTCGCGCAGTTTGGCAACCCATTTGGCCGGCTCCCAGTACTGCACCTGCGAATCCCAGTAACCGGTTGTAACCAGCATGTTGGGATAATCCTGTGCCTTTACCTGGTCATAGGGAGAGTAGGAAAGCATGTAGTCATAGTACTCCTGTTTGCGGGGATCACCCCATTCGTCCCATTCGAAGGTAGTAAGGGGGATAGTGGCATCAAGCATTGTGCTGACCACATCCACGAATGGCACCTGTGCAATGATACCATTGTAAAGGGCAGGCTCCATATTGGCTATAGCACCCATGAGCAGGCCGCCGGCGCTGCCGCCCATAGCGTAGAGGTTATCAGCCGAGGTGTATTTCTCATTGATGAGGAACCGTGCGCAGTCATTGAAGTCGGTAAAGGTGTTGATCTTCTTCAGCAGCTTACCGTCCTCGTACCACTGTCGACCCATCTCGCTGCCGCCCCTTATGTGCGCTATGGCATAAACGAAGCCCCTGTCAAGCAGACTTAAGATTGATGAGCGGAACCAGGGATCAGTTGATGAACCGTAAGAGCCATAGGCATAAAGAAGCATCGGTGCGGTGCCGTCCTGCGTGAATCCCTTACGGTATACCAGCGATACCGGAACCAGGGTACCGTCTGTGGCGGTTGCCCAGAGGCGCTTCGACTCATAGTTGTTTTTATCAAATCCGCCCAGCACGCTGTCCTGCTTGAGCAGTGTCTTTGTGCGTGCTGCCATATCATAGTCGTACACCGAGTTGGGAGTTGTCAGTGAGGAATAGCTGTATCTCAGCATAGTCGTATTTGCCTGTGGATTAACGTTTATCCCGGCTGTATATGTCTCCTCGCCGAAATCAAGGAAGTGCTCTGATTTGTCTGCCAGGTTGATGATCCTCAGGTTTGTAAGGCCTTTGATACGCTCATCAGCAACAAGGTAATTGTCAAATACTTCAAAATTCTCAAAGAGCACATCATCACGGTGAGGGATAACCTCTTTCCAGGTGCTCATTCCTGTCCTGCTTTCCAGGCATGACATAAGCTTGAAATTCTTTGCATCGTCAGCATTGGTCCTGATGTAGAATGTTCCGTTAAGATGGTCAATTGAATATTCATGACCCACCTTGCGCGGCTCGAATACCATTATTTTGCCATCAGGATTAGCTGCCTCAATCAACCGTACCTCAGTTGTGAGGGTCTGGCTTGAGGTTAATATGATATACTCCTTGCTTTTGGTTTTACCGAGATAGACAGAGAAGGTCTCGTCATCCTCATTGAAGACTGCTTTATCTTCAGAGGCGGGAGTCCCCAGCACATGTTTCATAACAGTTGCAGCCCTGAGTGTCTCGGGGTCTTTGCTAACATAGAAGATTGTTTTGTTATCGGCAGCCCAGACACTCTGACCGGTGGTATTGAGGATGTTGTCAGGAAGAAGTTCACCTGTGTTCAGATCCTTGAACTGCATCGTATATTGCCGGCGGCTGACATGGTCAATGCCATAAGCCAGGATATTGTTATCAGTTGAAACTGATGCACCGCCCACACCTGTATAGTCATGACCTTCAGCCAGGAGGTTAATATCTAGCATCACCTCGGGATTGTCAGTGCCATCCTTTCTCCTGTAGAGTACAGGGTATTCCTTGCCCGGAAGGTATTTGGTATGGTACCAGTATCCGTTGTCAAGATAAGGAACGGTCTCATCGTCCTGCTTGATACGTCCCTTGATCTCCTCAAAGAGTTTTTCCTGCAGAGGTTCTGTCTTTTTCATCAGGGCGTCAGCATAATTGTTTTCAGCATTGAGGTATGCCAGCACCTTAACTGTCTGCGAATCCGGTGTTTCAGCGTTTTTCTGCTCATCGCTGAGGCGCATCCAGAAGTAGTTGTCTAACCGTTCGTTGCCGTTGCTTTCAACAACGTAGGGGATTTTTTCAGCCACGGGGGGCTGGGGTTTCTTGCCGCATGATGTGATGGCGAGGGCCACGGCGGCGGTGAGTAGGAAAATTGTCTGTTTCATAAATGAATGATTTGTGTTACAATTCTTGTTGGTCTATGACCAACTTCCAATTTATCCGGCTTTCCTGCATAGTCAATTAATGCCTGTAGGGCATTAAGAACTGTATACGCCTGTGTCCGAAAACCTGGAGGGGCGGGTGGGTTGGTCATGTCTGTTACAATTCTTGTTGGTCTACGACCAACTTTTTATATTATATACTCTCTACAATTCTTAATCCCCTACGGGGATCTGTACAATTCTTAATCCCCTACGGGGATCTGTACAATTCTTAATCCCCTACGGGGATCTGCTACAATTCTTAATCCCCTACGGGGATCTGTACAATTCTTAATCCCCTACGGGGATCTGTACAATTCTTAATCCCCTACGGGGATCTGCTACAATTCTTAATCCCC
>Ga0123334_1005576_pt1 | contig 12092 bp, 14 predicted proteins | sample BiotimSIPDNA_FD_89706 | JGI IMG/M metagenome (GOLD analysis project Ga0123334, IMG submission 89706) | Anaerobic biogas reactor microbial communites from Washington, USA - Biogas_R1 time_0 SIP DNA | ecosystem: Engineered > Bioreactor > Anaerobic > Unclassified | place: Washington, USA... | reverse complement strand
TGTATCCCGGCTCATTTTTGTTCTTTGTCTCCAGTGGAAACATGAGGGGATACCCGGAGCGTCACCTCACTCAACGCGGCTTTTCAAAAAAACTTTCCGGAAAACCGGAAAAATCGCCCGGCTTTTGGGCGTAAGGAGGTGAAGCCCCAGCCCAATCAAGTTGTGACCACAATTCCCTCGTCCGGAGCGGTCCAATTCGGACTGTTCCTTCCAGAGAGTAATGGAAAAAGAATTTCCTGAAAAACGTCCCGTTTCGCCGTCTCCCGTGGCTATCCAGGGGAAGGTCATTTTCCAAGTCCAACCGGAAAACGTGTCTGCATAGCCACATAGCCAGTGAAAAACCATCCGGTTTTCCGTCCAAAGACTCCTGTTTCTGCCATTTATGGCAGAGCCCCCATCGACGCATCCCACGCAGATATTTCTGAACGTGGTTGCCGGAAGCCTGAAAACTGTCCTGTGGGATATGAGGGCTTCGATATTGTCCCTGCGCCTGTGAGCTGTCCCTGACGAGGGTGCAAGCAAACAACTGACAGGCGTTCCTCAAACGACCGTAACGGCTTAGTGCTTGGGCCGCTGCAAGACCAAAAGTGGAGAAATTCACGATGGCTGGCAGCGTTATTTCACATGCCCTTTTAAGCCCGCAATTTCTCCACTCACGCAACACACGAGAGGAGAAATTGCAAAATGACAGTCAATCACAGCAAATCAGGTCTTCCGCTTCCTTTCCACAAGGTCAACGCTTGCAGGCAAACCGCCTATGTCTATCACACAGTAACCGGCGACATCAGGATCACCCCGATTGAAGGAGGCAGGCTGCGCGTTGTGGATGACAGCGCGGATGACGGCGCTCACACCTTCATTGTGGAAGGTGATGGCGTCACCGTGGAATTCCTGCAGGACCTGCACCGGATGGACAACAGCGAGGTACAGCAGAACTATCGCCAGGCGCGAAAGCCCATGACCGAAAAGGAAAAAGCGGATATTGATCGCTGGCGACGCGATCCGGATCACCCGGAGCGGCTGCGTGAATACCAGTTCCCCGAAGGCTATCAACGCTGGAATCTTCCCATTGATTCTCAGTCGGATGAAGAGGACGGAACAAACGCTCTGGATCGTGACCCGGTCATGGCGGCGGCTTGGCATGCGGCCCACGATACCGAGGATGAGCAGCGGGATATTGTCCGGGAACATGTGGCCACCCTGTCCGATCGGCAGCAGGAGCTGTATCAGCTGGTGTACATCCAGGGCCTCTCGATCAATGAAGCGGCGGAAGCCATGGGCGTAACGCACCAGCGGGCCACCACGATCAACAAGCAGCTGATGGCGAACCTGATGAAACATTTTCAGAAATAATTTTCACCGCCTGTTGCCGGAACGGCATTTCCCGGTGACTCCTCCGTGAAAGGAGGTGACCAGAATGGTTCTCAAGCACAGGGTTTGCGTCAATATCGCGGACGCAGGCGGAGACAGGGAGCCGGTGATCCGCAGCGGAACGCTCACGCTGCCCCGGCGGCTGATGTACTGGCTGCTGGGCGAGCCCATGGAAGTCCTGGTGCTCAAGCCCGGCAGATCAGTGACATCGGTGGAAATCTATCAGCAAAAGGAAGGAGATACAGACAATGAGCGCAATGAACGAGCTTTCTCAGACTGTGGAAGAGCTGCGGACGGCAGCCCAGGCCCTGATCAGCGCGGCGGACAGCCTTACCCGCCTGTTTAACAGCGTAGAACCCGCAGATCCCGCTGAACCCGTGAAGCCGGAACGCAAGCCCCTGACCCTGGAAGAATTGCGCGGCATTCTCTCCGATATGTGCGCCAAGGGTTTCTCCGCGCAGGTGAAGGCGCTGATCACATCCTATGGAGCGAAAACCCTGAAGGATGTCGCCCCGACGGACTATGACGATCTGGCGCTGGCCGCGCAGGCGCTGGGCGAAGCAAAGGAGGACACCGATGCCTAACCAGCACTCCCTCCTGTCACCATCCTCCAGCGAGCGCTGGCTGCACTGCACACGGTCCGCCAGGGTGTGCGAAAAACTGGCGGATCCCGGTAGCCCCTACGCATCGGAGGGTACAGAAGCGCACGCGTTGTGTGAGCACCTGCTGCTGACCGCCCTGGGGCGCGATTCCACAGATCCCAGTCCGCTGTTCAAGCAGTACAGCCAGGAAATGCAGGAAGCGGCTGAAGGCTATGTCCAGTATGTGATGGAGCAGGTTGCCGCCTTCAAGGCTCAGGGCATTGAACCCGTAGTGTATGTGGAGCAGCGCCTTGACCTTCGCGCCTTCATCCCGGACTGCGTTGGCACATCTGACGCTGTGATCGTCGGCGGCGATACCGTCATTGTATGTGATTTCAAATTCGGAATGCACAAGGTGGCCGCAACCTCCAGCCAGCTTCAGATCTACGCCCTGGGCGTATGCGAATTGCTCTCCTGCCTGTATGACATCTCTCATGTCCGGACGGTGATCTATCAGCCCCGGCTGGGTGAAGTGGATGAAGCGGAAACCACCAGGGAAGCGCTGTACACATGGGCGCATGAAACCCTGGCTCCGAAGGCCCGGCTTGCCTATGAGGGAAAAGGCGAATTCCAGTGCGGCGAGTGGTGCCGCTTCTGCCGGGCGAAAAACCAGTGCCGCGCTCTGGCGAACCGACAGATGGAGCTGGCCCGATACGAATTTGAGCTTCCTCCGTTACTGACGGAAGAAGAGATCGCCGACATCCTGGGCCGGGTGGACGAGCTTGTTTCCTGGGCCAGCGGCATCAAGGATTACGCGCTGCAGGCGGCGCTGAACGGCACAGGTTTTCCCGGATGGAAAATTGTCGAGGGTCGCGCCAACCGCCGCTACACCGATGAAAAAGCCGTGGCGGACAGGGTGGCCGCGACCGGAAAGAACCCCTATGAACAGAAACTGTTGGGTGTCACCGCCATGGAAAAGCTGTTGGGCAAGAAGAAATTTGCCGAACTGCTGAGTGGCCTGGTGGAACGTCCGGAAGGAAAACCCGTACTCGTCCCTGTGGACGACAAGAGACCTGAAATGAATACCGCGAAGCATGACTTCGCCGAAGAATGAAAGTGAGGAAAAACATCATGGCAAATCAGAAGCACACCAATCCCCTGAAGGTGATCACCGGCAAGGATACCCGCTGGAGCTACTGCAATGTGTGGGAGCCGAAGGCCATCAACGGGGGCGCTCCCAAGTTCTCCGTTTCCCTGCTGATCCCCAAGACCGACACCGTGACCGTGAATAAGATCAACGCTGCCATTGAGGCCGCTTACCGCGAGGGCGAATCGAAGCTGAAGGGCAACAGCAAGTCTGTGCCTGCCCTGAGCCTGCTCAAGACCCCGCTGCGTGACGGCGACACGGAACGCCCGGATGATCCGACCTATGCCGGACACTACTTTGTCAACGCCAACTCCGCTACCGCGCCGGGGATCGTGGACGCTGAGCGTCAGCCCATCCTGACCCGCAGCGAAGTGTACAGTGGTGTGTATGGCCGAGCCTCCATCAGCTTCTACGCCTTCAACTCCAATGGCAACCGTGGCATCGCCTGCGGGCTCAATAACCTGCAGAAGATCCGTGACGGTGAGCCTCTGGGCAGCCGCGCCAGCGCCGAGTCCGACTTTGCGGATGACGATGATGAGGATTTCCTGTCCTGACCGATTAATGGGGATGGTGGTTCAACCCGCCATCCCTCCTCCTGGGAGGTGATGACGTGAAAGCGATCTCAATCGATATAGAAACATTTTCCAGCGTGGATCTGAACAAGGCGGGCGTGTATCGGTACTGCGAATCGCCGGATTTTCAGATTCTGCTCTTTGGCTACAGTGTGGATGGCGGGCCGGTGCAAGTGGTCGATCTGGCGTCCGGCGAGGCGATTCCCAGGGAGACCCTTGACGCACTGACGGATGAGAGTGTGACCAAGTGGGCCTTTAACGCGAATTTTGAGCGGGTCTGCCTGTCCCGGTATCTCTTGTCTCAGGGCATCTCTGTTGATCCCACACACGACCAGCATCCCTTGTCTGCCGAATGCGCTCGCTTTCTGAATCCGGAAAGCTGGCGCTGTTCCATGATCTGGTCCGCCTACATGGGTATGCCACTGTCCCTGGCGGAGGTCGGCGCGGTGCTGGGACTTGAAAAGCAGAAGCTGACAGAGGGTAAAGAGCTGATCAAATACTTCTGCCGCCCCTGTGAACCCACGCAGGCGAATGGCGGTCGCATACGCAATCTGCCCGCTGACGCGCCGGACAAATGGGCGACCTTTAAGGCCTATAACCTGCGGGACGTTGAGGTGGAAATGCAAATCCAGCAGAAGCTGTCCAGCTATCCTGTCCCGGACGCTGTGTGGGATCAGTACCACATCGATCAGGAAATCAATGATCGCGGTATCAAAGTGGATATGTCCCTGGTCGAAAACGCCATTGCCATGGACGCCCGCTCCCGCGCGGAGCTCACTGACATGATGCAAAAGCTGACCCATCTGGAAAATCCCAACAGTGTGCAGCAGATGAAGCAGTGGCTGATCAACAACGGTTTGGAGATCGACAGTTTGGGCAAGAAGCAGGTGATCGAGCTGCTGAAGGACGCGCCGCCCCTGCTTCGGGATGTGCTTTTGCTGCGGCAGCAGCTGGCGAAGAGCAGCGTGAAGAAGTATCTGGCCATGAAAAACGCGGTGTGCGCGGATGGCCGGGTGCGCGGGATGTTCCAGTTCTACGGAGCCAATCGATCTGGCAGATGGGCCGGTCGCAATGTGCAGCTGCAGAACCTGCCGCAGAACCACATGCCCGATCTGGCGGCAGCCCGTGGCCTTGTGTGTGAAGGCAACTATGACGCAATTCACATGCTGTATGGCTCTGTGCCGGATGTGCTATCGGAACTGATTCGCACCGCCTTTATACCGTCGGACGGGCAGAAGCTGATCGTTTCCGACTTCTCCGCCATTGAGGCCCGTGTGATTGCCTGGCTGGCCGGAGAACAGTGGCGGATGGATGTTTTCCGGAATGGCGGCGATATCTACTGTGCCTCCGCCAGTCAGATGTTTAAGGTTCCTGTAGAGAAACACGGTGTGAACGGGCATCTGCGGCAAAAAGGCAAGATCGCCGAACTGGCCCTTGGCTACGGCGGCAGCGTTGGCGCGTTGAAGGCCATGGGCGCTCTGGATATGGGGCTCCAGGAAGAGGAACTTGCTCCCTTGGTGCAGGCCTGGCGCACATCCAATCCCAATATCGTGAAGCTCTGGTGGGATGTGGATGACGCCGTCATGACGGCCATTCGGGAGAAAACCACCACCAGGACACATGGGCTCACATTTACGGTTCGCTCCGGCATGCTGTTCATCACCTTGCCCTCGGGCCGCCAGCTTTCCTACGTAAAGCCCCGTATCGGTGAGAATCAGTTTGGCTCACCGGCGGCGACCTACATGGGCGTCGGCGGCATGAAAAAGTGGGAGCGAATCGAATCCTACGGGCCAAAGTTCGTGGAGAACATCGTTCAGGGCATCAGCCGGGACATCCTGTGTTACGCCATGCGTACACTTCACGCCTGCCGCATCGTCGCGCATGTACACGATGAGCTGATCATTGAAGCTGATCCGCGAATATCCCTCGGTGCCGTATGTGAACAGATGGGCAGAACACCGCCATGGGCGGAAGGCTTGCTGCTTCGCGCTGATGGATATGAATGTGAATTCTACAGAAAGGACTGAAGCTGGTCCGCTTCGGGAGGTAATGGCATGAGAGAACTGAAGATTGCGGTGGCCAACAGCCGGACCGCGCTTAAATGGAACAACAGAACGATTACCTGGGAGGCGTTTCTGGAACGCCTCTCCACCACCCAGAAAACGGTGGAAACCATCGAAGAATTTCTCGCGATGAAGAAGAGCGAGCAGGACGCCATCAAGGACGTGGGCGGTTATGTCATGGGTCACCTAAAGCAGGGATACCGGCGCGTCGGCTCCGTCCTGAGCCGCAGTTGCGTCACCCTGGATATGGACTACGCCACGCCCGGCATCATGACACACGTAAAGGAAAAGCTCCCGTACATGGGCTGCGCCTATGGCACTCACAAGAATCGCCCGGAGCAGCCCCGCCTTCGTCAGATCTTTCCGATGACAAGGGATGTCAGTGAAGAGGAGTATGAGCCGATTGCCCGGATGCTGGCAAAGCAGGTCGGCATGGATTATTACGACGATTCCACCTATGAGGCGAACCGGCTGATGTTCTGGCCGTCCACGCCCTCCAATGTGGATTACTACTTTGAATCCTGGGATGGTGAGCCCATCGACCCCGACGCCATCCTGGCGATGTATGACGATTGGCGTGACATCTCCACCTGGCCTACCTCCTCCCGGCAGTCTGAGGTGATCAAGCGCAGCGCGAAGCGTCAGGCGGATCCCTTGACCAAGAAAGGCATCGTCGGTGTGTTCTGTCGGGCGTTTGATATCCGCACGGCAATCGAGAGATTCCTCCCGGATGTCTATGAGCCCAGCGCCACGGAAGGACGGTATGACTATATTCCCGGCGAAGGAACTGCGGGCGTTGTAATCTACGATGAAAAGTTTTCGTACAGTCATCACGCCACGGATCCGGCGTATGGCAAGCTGCTGAACGCCTTTGACCTGGTCAGGACACACAAATTCAGGGACATGGACGATGACGCCTCCTATAAGGCGATGCGTGAGTACGCTTCCACCCTGGATGAGGTGAAGCTCCTGGCGGCGGCGGAGCGCGAGGCGGAGGCTGAAGGCGACTTCTCCGGTGATGACTGGCAAAAGCAACTGGAATATGATCCGCGCACCATGACCCTGAAAAACACCCTGCACAATCTCAAGTTGATCATCGCCAACGACGAAGGGCTCCAGGCCATCGTGTTCAATCAGCTGGCGGACGGGATGGAGATCCGAGGCGCTGTGCCATGGCAGCACCCGTCCAAATTCTGGCGCGATCAGGATGACGCGCAGCTGATCAGCTACGTGGACGAGCGCTACGGCACCTTCTCTCAGCGCAATTTCGACATTGCGGTGACCAAGGTCACGGACGACAGATCGTATCATCCGATCCGTGAAATGTTCCAGGCTCTGCCGCCGTGGGATGGCGTTCCCCGTGTCGACACGGTCCTGATTGACTACCTTGGCGCGGAGGATAACCCGTATGTTCGGGCTGTCACCCGCAAGGAACTGTGCGCTGCCTATATGCGGGTACACCATCCCGGAATCAAGTTTGACTACATCATTGTGCTGAACGGAGCGCAGGGAATCGGCAAGAGCACCCTGATCGCCCGTCTGGGCATGGAGTGGTTCTCTGACAGCCTTTCACTCTCTGACATGAATGATAAAACGGCAGCGGAAAAGCTGCAGGGGTACTGGATTCACGAGATCGGTGAAATGGCCGGTATGAAAAAAGCCGACCTTGAGAAGGTGAAAGCCTTCGTCTCCCGGCAGGACGATAAATACCGCGCCTCGTTCGGACGGCGTGTCACCCCGCATCAGCGCCAGTGTGTTTTCTTCGGCACCACCAACAGCGAGAACGGATACCTGCGGGATATTACGGGCAACCGCCGCTTCTGGAGCGTCAAGGTCACGGGTGAAGGCAAGAGCAAGCCTTGGGATCTCACACCGGAGATTGTACAGCAGATTTGGGCAGAAGTCGCTATCTTGGCTGAAGCAGGCGAAAAACTGTACCTCCCGTCTGACCTTGAGAATTACGCGAAGCAGGAGCAGCGGGTGGCCATGGAGCAGGACGATCGCGAAGGACTGGTCGCGGAATACCTGGATATGCCGCTCCCTGACAGCTGGAATGAGATGGATATCTACCAGCGCAGGGATTACGTCCGGGAGACCAATGATCCCACCCGACCTGCGGGCAAGCGGGTACGCAGCGAAGTCAGCAATATGGAAATCTGGTGTGAGTGCTTTGGCAGGCCGAAGGAAGACATGAAACCATCGGACAGCTACGCCATCTCGACCATCATGGCTCATATCGAGGGCTGGAGCAAGACCGGGAAATACGCCCGGCTTCCCATTTACGGAAAGCAGCGGGTGTACCGGCGTGATTGACGGAACAGGCGGGCAGAACACGCGAATAGGTTATCCGATTCCTGTTCCGCTTGTTCTGCCCGAAACCCCCGTAAAACATGGAGCGATCGCCATGATGGAACATATAGAACAACTGTTTCTTATAGTACAAAAAACAGGGATATACAGAAGCATAAGCCAAAAAAGCGCGCAATTTTAGGCGCGTAAGGAAAATCTGTGTCTGTTGTTCTCCCTGTTCCTGGAGGAAAGCATGATCAGAGAAATACTTGGCAGCGAGTTTATGGACTGCCGTGAGGTTCAGAAGCTGTGTATGGATCAGGGCGTTTCGAAGTATGAAACGCGCAGGCAAAAGCGCCTGGAAGGGATCAAGACCGTGGAGGTTGTCAGCGACGATGGCGAAAAGATGTGGCTGTGGTACGACCCGCAGCAGATTTGGGAGAAGTACCATGCGTGAAAAAGAGATTGAGACGCGGCTCGTCCGCGCAGTGAAAAGAATGGGCGGCGTCTGCCCCAAGTGGGTCAGTCCCGGCTTGGATGGTGTGCCTGACCGCATCATCCTGCTGCCGGGAGCCAGAATTGCCTTTGCGGAGCTAAAAGCGCCAGGCAAAAAGCCGCGTCCCTTGCAGGCGGTCAGGATAAAGCAATTGAAGAGTCTGGGCTTTCAGGTGTATGTCATTGATCGCCCGGAGCAGATCGGAGGTGCGCTGAATGAAGTATCTGCCCCATGAGTATCAGGATTACGCGACACAGTTTATCCTGGATCATCCTGTTTCCGCAGTCCTCTTGCAGATGGGCCTTGGGAAAAGCGTGATCACGCTGACGGCGCTGAAAAAGCTGTTTGAGGATGGCGTGATTCACCGCGTTCTGGTGATCGCCCCTCTTCGGGTGGCCAGGGACACATGGCCTGCCGAGATTCAGAAGTGGGATCATCTGAAAGGTATGACCTTCAGCGTCGCTGTTGGAACAGAGGCTGAGCGGCGGGCGGCGCTTTTGCAGGACACCATGCTGCGCATTATCAACCGGGAAAACGTTCAGTGGATGATCAAGTCCAGCGGAATTCCCTTTGAGTACGACATGATCGTGATTGATGAACTGTCATCCTTCAAAAACCATCAGGCCAAGCGTTTCAAGGCGCTGATGCAGGTGCGCCACCGGGTCCGGCGGATTGTGGGGCTGACGGGCACGCCAACCAGCAATGGTCTGATGGATCTCTTCGCAGAGTACAAGCTGCTGGATATGGGCAAACGGCTGGGCCGATTCATCACCGGTTACCGCGCGGACTTCTTTCTGCCGGACAAGGTGGGCTTTGACCGGGTGTATTCCTGGAAACCGCGCCTCGGCGCTGAAGAGGAGATCTATCGACGCATCAGCGACATCACTGTCAGCATGAAGAGCGCGGACTTCCTGAAGATGCCGGAATGCCTGATGACAGAATACCCTGTCTGGATGGAGCCATCCGAGAAAGACACCTATGACACCCTGAAGCAGGATCTGATCGTTCTGCTTGGACCCCGGAAAACAGTCGATGCCAAGAACGCCGCAGCCCTGTGTGGCAAGCTGTGCCAGATGGCCAACGGCGCTGTGTACGCGGATGACGGTGAAACCACCTGGATTCACAACCACAAGCTGGACGCCCTGGAGGATCTGGTGGAGGCGGCGAACGGGAATCCTGTGCTGATTGCTTACTGGTACCAGCACGATATTGCCAGAATCCATGAGCGGCTTCCCAGTGTGAGGACACTCACCACTTCAAAGGACATTACCGATTGGAACGCTGGCAAAATCCCTGTCGCCGCGATCCACCCGGCCTCCGCCGGGCACGGGCTGAACCTTCAGGCCGGAGGACACACGCTGATCTGGTTTGGGCTGACCTGGTCCCTGGAACTGTATCAGCAGACCAACGCCAGGCTGTGGCGGCAGGGACAGCAGGCTGATACTGTGGTGATCCAGCACATCATTACCAAGGGCACAGTTGATGAGGACATCATGGCCGCGTTGAACGAAAAGGAACTGACACAGGATTCCCTGATGAACGCTGTGAAGGCGCAGCTGGAGGTGAAGTAATCATGGATGTGGAGAAGGAGATCTTTCGTGACATGTGGCGATTCCTGAAGGAACACGACGAGCCGCCTGCCATTGGCTCGGATGAGTGTGTCCGCTTCTGGGAAAGAGCCGCGTGGGATATAAGCTCAATCGTCACCACCAAATGGGAGAATCATCCGCTGGCGCTGGACATGGGTGTCGCGATATACGGCTATCTGGAAACCAAGTGTAAAGCCAGAGGTGGTGTTCCCGCGTGAGATTTCTCAACAGTTCCGGATACAGCGATCCAACGGCGGGACAGGCCTTGGCGAACATTTGCCGGGAAGAGCGCAGGAAGAACAGAGCAAAACGCAAGCGGAGGAAATCGCATGACAGGATACCAGGCATTGGGCAACGCGATCGTAGAGCAGTCCGCGAAGGATTACAGAGCCGCGCTGAAAACCCTTCGGCGGCATCCGGATTCCAAAGCGGCGATGGAGGAAGCGATGAAGCTTGAGCGATTCTTTCATTCCGGGTGGTATGGCATATTGACGGATGTTGATCCGGATTACCTGATTACAAAGCTGAGGAAGGAGGCGGTGAAGGGTGACCGCTAAAGAGTGCTTTCAGAGAATGGACGACCTGAATATGATGATCGACGCAAAGCTACGGCAGGCGGCTTCTCTCCGGGATTCCCTGTCGATCAGCGCTCCTCCGCCGGACGCTGAGCATGTGTCCCATACCCGGAACGTTCATGTGATGGCGGACAGGATCGCGGCTGTGGTGGACGCGGAACGTGAGACGGACGCTTTGGTGGATGAACTGGTGGATCTGAAAAACTGTATGATTGACGCGATCAATCAGCTGCCCGACCCCAAGGACGTAAAGCTGCTGACGGAGAGGTACATTGATGGGAAAAGCACAGATGAAATGGCGGAGGAAAAGCACTATTCACGCCGCCGGATTCAGCAGCTCTTGCGGGAAGGCACAGAACGGCTTGATACGCTCCTTGCCACAAAAGATTTCGCCGGATTTCGCCATATTTCGCCTGTTTTCGCCTTGACCCCCAAATTTGACAGCGTATAATGTAAGGTGTCAAAGTGGATATTACCCAAGCGTCAGCGCATCCCGCTGGCGCTGTTTTTATGCCTGCAGGCAGAAAGGAAACAGCATCATGAAGGAACACATCTACACCAAAGCCGGAGATCCTGTCATTCATCCGGCGCATCACAGCTTTGTCTTTGAGCATAACGCCGCAGCCGCGCTGACAGAATTGAACCAGGTGATTCTGCACCTTGACCGGCTGCTTGAGTACTGCCCCAGCCTGGCGGAGAGAGACATTGAAGGTCTCTATGATCTGAACCTGTTTGACACGATGTGCCGCTTCCAGGAGCTCCGTGACGGCGAGTTCGGTGATTTCGTGAACTGGAACACCATAGCCAAGGCCATCCGGAGCGCTGAAGCCTGACGCGAAAGGAGAAACACAGCATGCTTTTCACCAGCGAACAGGTGTCCGCCGGGCATCCGGATAAGATTTGTGACCAGATCAGCGACGCCATTGTGACCGACTGCCTGCGGCATGACCGGAACAGCAGGGTGGCGGTGGAGACCATGGTTAAAGACAATCATGTGTCTGTCGCCGGAGAGATTACTTCCAGGCATGAACCGGATATCAAAGCATTGGTATACGGAGTGCTGTACCGCTGCGAACCTTCTATTAGGAACGACTTTGATCTGGTCACCAACATTTCAAAGCAGTCCGGAGACATAGCCCTGGGTGTGGATAAGAAAGGCGCTGGCGATCAGGGTATGATGTTCGGCTATGCCTGCGACGAAACACACAGGATGCTTCCGCTTCCCTTCGTGCTGGCGACACAGGCGATTTACGATCTGTACGTCGGTTCCCATCCGGCGCTGCTTCCGGACGCAAAAGCACAGGTGACCTACGATTACCGGAAGCGCCGCATCGACACCTTCCTGATCAGCACACAGCATAAAGAAGATGTGGAACCGGATGATGTGCTTCACCTCTGCAAGCGGATCA
>Ga0123334_1005574_pt1 | contig 12098 bp, 17 predicted proteins | sample BiotimSIPDNA_FD_89706 | JGI IMG/M metagenome (GOLD analysis project Ga0123334, IMG submission 89706) | Anaerobic biogas reactor microbial communites from Washington, USA - Biogas_R1 time_0 SIP DNA | ecosystem: Engineered > Bioreactor > Anaerobic > Unclassified | place: Washington, USA... | reverse complement strand
TTTTATTTTTCCACTCCTGTTCTTCTTTTTTTAATTGTTCTATTCGTTCTTTTACTTCAATTGCTTCAGTAGCACCAATCTCATCTAATATTTCCTTGAGTTTTGTGTTTTCGTCCTTTATTTTTGAAGCCCGAAAAATGTCTGTAATACCCATATCAATCCAAATCAACTATTATTCATTCAAATATACGTGTCTATCGGAATTTAATTGAAAATTATGCAGTTTTGTGATTTTTGAATCCCCTCTTCTCTTTTGATAGAGTAAATCCACGGAAAGAAAAGGTAGTGAGTGAATTCTTATCGTGATTCTTCTAAAAGGGGTTGGAAACGTACAAAAAGAAAAGAGAAATTAGTTCTTATCAGCCATCTCGACATCTTCTGCCTTGATGGTTTTCCTTCCGGCATGGGTAGCGAGTTTATCTGCTTCCTTTGTCAGTTCTGCGATGTATTCTTCTGCCTTCTTGACAAGAAGTGCAGCTGCATCGCTTCCGACCCGTTCTGCTCCGTTTGCTTTTGCAATCCTGATTACTGCTGCAATTGGTAAATCTGCCATAATATAATCCTTGACTACTATATGTTGAATGACATAAAAAGTAATGGGAATGAGAACCCTCATGTGAGCATGAAACAATATGGTATGAAGGAATAAAGACCGTCACCAGTCAATAGATCCCTGCACACCCGGAAAATATACCTGGAGGAACCCCACCATGCCCGCCACTGAAATAGTAGATCTTGATGCACTCGTTGATCTGATCCAGACCGATCAGCTGTATGAAGATCTGAACCGGGAGGCAAAGAAGGCAGGCGGAAGAGATGGCACTGGAGAACTCCCTCAATCATTCTTTGAATCGTATAGTGCTATGGCAAATACCAACGGCGGGGTGATCCTTCTTGGAATCGAAGAGAAACCAAAAAATCACTTCTCTGTATATGGGTTGAACCAGGTCCGAAAAATTAGGGAAGACCTCTCCAATACGCTGAATAATAAGCAGAAAGTAAGTAAAAACCTCCTAACTGATTCTGATGTCTTTGAAGTCCAGATCGCGGATAAGACCATTCTTGTCATCCGTGTTCCTCGTGCCACCCGGCAGGAAAAACCAATCTATATCAACAATAATCCCATAACCGGAACATATCGCAGGAATTATCAGGGAGATTACCGGTGCGATGAGTCGGTGGTAAAGCGAATGCTCGCTGAACAGGTCAGTGACGGACAGGATAAGCGGATAATCCCTCACACCGGTATTGATGATCTCCACCGGGAAAGCTTTCATGCGTATCGGAACCGTTTCAGGATAACCAATCTGTCACACACCTGGAACAACGACTCAGATATAGATTTTCTCACCCATCTCCAGGGATACCGGAAAGACCGTGAGACCGGAGAAGAGGGGCTGACCGTTGCCGGACTGTTGATGTTTGGCAGATGGGAGACGATCACCGAATTTCTCCCGGAGTTTTTCCTCGATTATCGCGAGATTCCTGAAGGAAGTGGTTCGGTCCGGTGGATTGACCGGTTGGTTCCTGATGGAAGCTGGTCCGGGAACCTGTTTGATTTCTTCCAATTAACCTACCGGAGATTGAAACGCGACCTAAAGAGTCCGTTTCATCTTCATGACGGGCAACGGGTGGAGGATACTCCGGCTGAGGCAGCAATCCGGGAGGCACTGGTTAATACCCTCATTCATGCAGACTACTCAAGTTCAGTCTCTATTCTTGTTGAAAAACGGGTAGACCGGATAATATTCAGAAATCCCGGTACGATGAGGATCCCTCTTGAGCTGGCTGCTCTTGGTGGAACAAGTGATTGCCGGAACCGTGCATTACAGGTTATGTTCCGGATGGTAGGGTTTGGTGACCAGGCAGGATCAGGTATTCCCAGTATCTTTTCAAATTGGGCACAAGAGCAATATCGTAGTCCTCATTATGTCGAGTCATTCGGCCCGGATATGACGGCATTGACTCTCTGCATGATTCACCTCTTCCCAGAGAACATATTGGCATATCTTGATACGACCTTTGGAACATCCTTTCATGCTCTCTCACATGAACAGAAGCTTGCTCTTGCTTTTGCGTATACGGATGGTGAAGTTACGCATAAACGGATCCGGGAGATGTCAGGGATCCACCCCTCCGATCTGACAAAAGATCTGAAGATACTAGTAGACCTGGGATTTCTTATTCCTGAAGGAGAGTCACGGGGGAGAATATATTTTCCGAAAAATCCCCCTCAGGGATCTGTCATCCAGAGACATCTCACCTTTGATAACGGGGAGTCAAGCTTGTCTCATTCAGACGGGAGCTTGTCACATTTGGATCCGAGCTTGTCCCATTCAGACGGGAGCTTGCCACATTTGGATCCGAGCTTGTCCCATTCAGGAGATATTTTGTCTCCGTCTCTTGTGAATACTGGGGTTGTTCCTCTGGCAGAGAGAATCGATAATGAAATGAGAGGCCGAAAAAGTATTCCAAGAGAAGAGATGGAATCATTCATTCTTGATATCTGCTCCGGACACTTTCAGACTCTTGATGATATCGCTCTGATACTTCATCGAAGTGAAAAAGTTATTCGCAATAATTACATCCGATCGATGGTACAAAAAGGTGTCCTGATTCCCCGATACCCTGACAAGAAGACTCATCCGGACCAGGCGTATATTCGAAAGTCCCCGTGATATCTTTTCAGTTAATCAATTTCTCACGATAGCACAAGCAATACGACTCACCCCTGTGACCCTGCCCCTCACCCCCTTCCCCTCTCCCCAGGCCAAGCCCCAGGGGAGAGGGGGGACCCGTTGCTTCAGGGACGCCTCTGGCTCGGCTCGCACCCCGTCATCGAAAGAAAATTCCAGAGAGAATTTTCTTTCTCTTCCTCCGCAAGCTGCCCTTCCGCAAGGTAAATCAGGGGAGACCTCCGGAAGAGGGAACTGTGCCGGTGCTGCTGCACCGGACCCGTTGATCGGTTTCTTTGGTTGTGCTTTGTATTTAGTAGGTTAATCCCGCTGGTTTCCCCGGTCCTGAGGTACTTGGGGGAAAGTCGCAACGTGCAGTAGCACATTGCTCCTGGTGATCGCTCCTTCATTCAGGATGGCAGACCGGCTCACAAGCAGCCGGACAGCCACCCTCATTCAGTCGCTTTAGTACTCTTATTCCCGTGGAGGAGATGGTTGTGCTCCACTGCACAGAAAGCCACTCGCCCAGAGCTGGGGAGTGGCTTACTGTTCCGCTCCGGCTGGTAGGTATGTTCGGCGAAAAGTTGACTCTCTCCGTCTGCCAAAAGGGGGCCAGCCGGAGAGGTCAACCGTTCGCCTCTTCTTGTAGGTTTCCGGAGGTTTATCCCGCTGGAATGATAACCAAAGGAATAAAACACCCCCCCAAACCCCCCCGCTGGGGGGCTGATTGACGCCTCTTAATAACTCCGCTTCGTGAGGACTCGCTCTCGGAGGCGTGGACGCAATAAAAAATGAAGGGAGTAGGAGGGAGTTTTTCCGGTATGTAAGTTGACTCTTCCTGCCAGTCTCACAAGCAGCCTTCCAGGGAGGTCAACTGACCTACTATTCGGAAAAATCCCTCTGGTCCACGCCTCCTTCACCGCAAGCTCTCCCGGCGTTTTTTAATCCATCCATCGGAGGGGACGTCGCTAAAGCGACGGGGAATTGTGATAGGGGGGAGGATGGTTTGCGGGCTCCCGTTAAGCCGAATGGCTGGATAATAAATGGGATCCGGCTGGCAGATGGAATCAGATGAATATGAGCAGCATGTTGAGAAATAACTCTCTCAAACCTGCTAACCATGTCACAAAGGATTTTGGATTATTCTTTTTAAATCCTGAAATGCCGTTTTTATCCGAAAATATCTCGATATACAGACATAAATGCCAGAATAAGGGATTTCCAGTCCCGGTTGTGTTTCCTAAAGGTCAGAAAAACTCTTTGTACCAAACCGGTTTATTTTCTGTTAATTATCTCAGACGATCTAAACCTCGTTTAAATACTGCACTGATAGCGACCCGATAAAACGGTCTTCTGAAAAAGAGTCTAAATTATTGAGATCCGGCCAGGAATGATCTTTCATATCTTACGGTTTTGTGGCCGGAATCCATCTAACCCGCCCGGTAGGGCGGGCGAAAATTTCAGGGGGATAAGGTTTATATATTATGACTTCCTTTACTTCCCGATAGTGCCCGATAGATAACTTATGACTCCTGATAGTTACCTATAAATACTTTTGAAACCTATATTATAATGGGGAATTGAGAATGAACCCAAACACGACAAAAACAAAACTCTGGGGTGATGATATGGATCACCTCTCCGGTGTTGCCACTATCAGCACACTGGTGAAAGACGGTCTCGGCGCTCTCCATCTCCGCCTGCAGGTTGCAAATGAAGAGATCCGGTTTATGTTCTCAGGACTCGACTTTTCCCGGTTAATCTCCGGAAAAACGATCCGAGGATTTGAGCGGGATAATTTCGATGAATGCGCCTACCCTATTGTAGCAAAGAGACTGGGGAGTTATGCCGTTTTCGAGGTGTACGGCGTATACTCATTTTTCTGCAGGTTTGAAGATCTGAAAGCTCTGTGGTCATTTACACAACCACTGGTGCTCATCTCCGGCTCTTCGACCATGCCACGAACAAATGTTATCATTGACATTGGAAGGCGAGCGATGAACGGAGTTTCTCCGGCTGACATCTACCCGTGCAAAATTGCAGCGAGGGCTTAACAATGACTCAATTATCTTTTTCATTGAATACCGAATACGGCCTGATGACTATCACCTCTGCGGATCTTTCAGGGATGAAGCCCTATGAGAGAGATGATGAGATTAAATCCTTCTTCTCATCGGTTCTCAGTCTGAAAGCTGAATCAAACCGGCTGAAAGAATCATTTGACAAGATCAGACAATCGTATAGGACTGCAGAGCAGGAGCAATCTGTCTCCTATACTGAACCGGTGGTTCTTGAACCGGTGATGGTGGTATCATGACCCTCACGGATACCCTTTCTTTTGCCCGTGCTCATGATCGGTTCCTGCAGCCACCGGATTACCCGGACAGCCGGGTACAAATCGAAGGTTGTTTAGAGTTTTCCGGTATCTTCGATCTTGAATCGATTAATCTCGGGGATCTTGATGAGGTATCGATCATCGATGGAGGGTTCGATCCGGAAACCGACACCTTGAAGATATGGGTTTCAGGGTGGTTAGATTGTGAACCGGATGGAGAATGGGATCGGGATAAGATCGGAGATCTCCTTTCTCCTGAAGTAGTGGACTGTGAGAATGTGGATTTTGGCCCGGATCCGGATGAAGCATGGGATACACGGGATCTCTGGGAGGGGGAATAATGAATCCCTCCTTTTTTATCTTTGGTTCCTGCCTGAGTTGCACAAACCGGATAACCGGAGATATGATCGTCTCCTTCCCTGGTAGTGAACCGATCAGAACCGGGGAAGCCTGCCGGAAATACATACTTCCGGAAAAGTGCGAGAGAGATAAGGATACTGCCATGTGTTCCGGCTGGATTCCCTGCAGGGGGGCTGAATAATGGGATCCATGAGCTCCCTGTATGCCCAGGTTACGATGGATCACCTCTGCGGATCCTGCCGGTTATTTTCGGGAAATATTGCCTCCGGTAATCTTACCGGGTCATGCCCGATAAACGGAAATGAAACCCGAACTGATCAGGATCCTTGTGGGTTGTATGAGGATAAGGAGGGAGAGAATGAGTGAATCAGCCTCTCTCTCTGATTTTTTCGGGGATGTGATATCCTGCTACTCCCGAGCAGAAGCAATAGCAGACGGAGTATTAGTTTCAATCTCTCCGGTAATTCTCAAAGATGCCGGTATCGTTCTCCCGGTTGCGGTGACTGATACGGTTTGGAATGGGTATATCGATCCCTATTATCTGCCAGACCTGCCCGGCCAGTCTGTAGAGGGGAGACTCTGGGATCTCCTGTGGATGTTCCGGTGTGCAGTGAAAGCCGGGAATGGGGGAGGAGATCGGATCAGATGCCAGGTATTGTTTCAGATTCCCGGAAAAAATGAGCCAAAACTGGTGGATCTTATCGCCGTCTGTGGTCCTGGGGATAAGGGAGAGCCGGTTATCACGATCATGTTACCAGGTGAGGACTGATCACAATGGCAGGAATATCAGATTGCAGGATGAAAAAGTGTCCTGAACTGATAATCATCGAGCAGCCGCCAGGAAAGAAACGGGGAGTCTGCAGGATGGCAGGAAACCGGATCCCGGGGAATATCGTCTGTCCGTTGAGGAATAAATGAAAGAACGGAAACGGGATTGCCTGATATGCGGTCGGCATAACTGGCACGGGAAAACCTGCTTCGATGATCCACAAAAACGCCCGATAAAAATGGAACCCGGATACCGGCCTGATTGGTGTCCGATTAATGATAGTGACTATTCAGCGGAAAAATGGGAGATGAAGAAGCATGAAACTCTTAAAAACTGAAGAGGTAGGAAAAATCCTTTCCTTCTCTCCGAAAAAAATCAGAAAAATGATTGCAGACAGGGAGCTTCCGGCTCTCAAGATTGGCGGAGAATTTCGAATACGCCAGGAAGATTTACAAAACTATGTCGAAGGGTTATCGGTGGTATAAATGGACGCAGATGTTATTGAACGGATTCTCCCGGATGCTATCTATACGGGAGATGTGGCAGACCGGCACTATAAGATCATCAATCTCAAAGCCCAGAATTTTTTACGCCTGAAAGCAGTGGATATCACCCCAGGTTCAGAGCGAATCATTGAGATATCAGGGAAGAATGGAGCCGGGAAAAGTTCAGTCCTGAAAGCGATTTGGTCTGTCTTTGCGAACCGGGAAATATCGAAAGGGATCCCCTCACCAATCAGATCGGGTGAAGAATCAGGATCGGTATCTGTTGACCTGGGGGATATGACGATCACCCGTTCCTGGACTGGTACTGATACCTATCTACGGATTGAGAATAAAGCCGGAGCAGTCTATAAATCTCCTCAGGCACTCCTCGACAAACTAAAAACCTCTCTCTCTTTTGATCCTCTTGCATTTATCCGAATGGACAAGAAAGAGCAGAGGGCAACTCTTCTTCAGGTTCTTGGGGTAGATCTTGATTCGTTAGATCGGGAACGGGAAGGATATTTTAACGCCAGGACAGAGGCAAACCGGGAAGTAAAAAACCTGACCGCTCAGCTGGCACCTCTCCAGGGGTTACCGGTTGACTTACCGAAAGAGGAGATATCTGCAACTGATCTGATAAACCGGATTCGGGCAGCAGAAGAAACCAACCGGAAGATAGCAAATACGGATCGGGTAATCGCTGCAAAAGAACAGGAGATTAAAGAACTCGAAACTCGGTTGATAAATGAGAGAAAGAACCTTGAAGCTGCATATATAGCCCGTGAAGAGATGCAGGAGATCGATATATCAGAGATGGAACAACAACTCCGGAACATCGAAGACCTCAATAAACAGGTACAGAAGAGGAGGACCTTTGAAGATATTGTCTCCCGCCTTCATGACGCTTCTAAAAAATCTGACTATCTGACAGAGAAGATAGAAGATATTGATCAGACAAAAAAGGAAGCTCTGAAAAGTGCCACCTTTCCGATTCCAGATATTTCCATCTCTCTGGAAGGGATATCATACCGGGAAATCCCGATTTCTCAGTGTTCAGCAGCTGAACAGATTCGGGTATCTGTGGCGATGGGTGCAGCTCTGAATCCTGGGCTCCGGGTTCTCCTCATTCAGGATGGATCCCTTCTTGATAGTACGAGCAGAGGGATCATAGAAGAGATTGCAGAAGAACAGGATCTCCAGGTATGGATCGAAGTAGTAGATGAGAGCCGGGGATCAGGGGTGATTATTGAAGATGGGGAAATTATTTCTTAAATTTTTATCGGGTGCTATCGGTCATCAAAGGGATATATATACTTTACGGCCCAGGAAATTTTCGCCCACCGCTTACGCGGTGGGAATACAGGGGCCGGCCCTCGGTTTATTAGGTAATATCAGAAAAACAGTTCAGGGCCGGATAAAACCCCCTCACCTTTTTCTTGGCTATTATCTTTTTAGGGTAGATATATTCAGGTCGCTGCTATCGCTTGAGGTCGTCGCTCGCTTCGCTCGCTCCTCCCACATACCCCGTAAACTGCCCCCCCCTATCATATCTCGGGGGTCTGGGGGTGAAGGGCTATGCCCGAATCCCCCAGGAGCAGTATTAACCATCTTGGGGGGGCTTGTCCCCCCCACGGCGGGTTACATACGCGGCGAAGCCCAAATAGTTATTCCTGAATTTTGAAAGGTACGTATTGTTTTGGTACCGTTATTGCGAGTTATCCGATTATTTGTGATTGTTCTTTTATTTTCATAAGATCTATATGGTGAGTGACAGAGGAAAATTCTTAGTCGTGTTTGGGTTCTTCCTCTGTCAACGTTTTTTGTGAATTATCAACGGTATTCCGTTTAACATAATCCTCAATCTGTTCATCAGTAATTCGATATTCAGTTCCCATTTTTACCGCTGCAAGATTTCCTTCTTTAATCATACGCCAGACAAATTTTTTATTAAATCCCCACATCTCTGCAACTTCTTCAACTTTATAGAACTTCATAGGGATTCATAGGTGATTATAAAATATCAATGTACGTTATCGGGTTCATTGAGGGATGGAATAGGGCAAACTTGTTTTGCCCTATTGCGTCTACCCGCCCGGGAGCGAAGGCTTTAGCCGAAGCGGAGTAGATAAGGCGGGTCAATATTCCCCCTGAAAGGGGGCAGGGGGGTAAAGATGTACAGGTTTCATGCGGGTCGATTGACCTCCTGGACAGGAAAGTGAGCGAAGCGAACGACTGGACGGGAGAGTCAAGTTACCCGCGATCACCCCCAGGTCCGGAGCGGAACAGTAAGCCCGACGAGCGAGGACCGGAACAACGTGAGGGCCACAGCGAGGAGTGGTTTCTGTGAAGCGGAGCATAACCACCTCAAAGAGAATTATGTTACCAATAGAGCGACCGGAAGGAGGAGGCTGTCCGGCTTGCCGGTCAGCCGAACGACTGAAGGAAGCGAGAGAGGAGCATGTCATGGAGCGAAGCGGAGTGATATGCGACTTTCCCCTCAATGTTTTTCTTGCGAAAGGGCGGCTTGCGGAGGAGCGAAGCGACGGGGTGCGAGCCGAGCCAGAGGCGTCCCTGAAGCAACGGGTCCCCCCTCTCCCCTGGGGCTTGGCCTGGGGAGAGGGGAAGGGGGTGAGGGGCAGGGTCACAGGGGTGAGCGGTTTTAAATTATTTTTTCAGGCGAATTTATGATTTGAAGGATTTTCATTATTGTATCCAGATTCATAGAACGAGTACCGAGAATCCAATTTTTCATTTTAGTAACATCGATTCCATATTTCGCCTTAAAAGATCGTTGAGTTAAGTTATGATTCTGCATGTATTGTTTCAGAGCAATGGCGATTTGTTGAGTTTGATTTATCGAGGAATCAGCTGAAATGTTCGGATTGATGGATAGACAAAACTGAAGTGGATTGTTTTTTTGAACTTCATTTAGATCATAATTTTCGCCAGGATTTGAAAGAAGTTTTTCATGATCGGTATTGTCAGAAATAATATCTATGCCGTGCTGATCTGTGCCGTGTCGTGCTGAAATTTGATCCTCATTTAATGAACCAGTCATTGATTCAGATGGTTCAGGTATTTCCGATACTGATCTGGAAAGAGCAACTTGGGTATGTGAGATATCTGGTTCTGTGCCGGTCTGTGCTGGAACAGCATGGATCAAAACGTCTCTCTCCTGAAAAATTAGTGTAGAGGTTATTTGCTCTGATAACTTCTCAACAATTTCTTCAGGCAGATGAGAAAGAATACTCAGTACTGTTAATTCGATATTCTGGAATTCTGTATGGGTTTGTGATACAATTTGAGGTTTCTCTTTCATTAAATACAGAAGTATTTTTTCTGTACTCTTTGAGATAGAACAGTTATTAGATTTGGAGTCGTTCTCAACAAACTCATAGATTTCCGGATCGATATACGCCACAAGTCGTTTCTTAGTGACCTTCTGGGGGGTGGTCATACAACGAGTGAGGAGACTTGTACAAATAAGTGTGCCGGCACAGATCGTATTGTGCTGTGCTGAAAGGGGCAAACACATCACCAATGAATAATAAAATATCAAGAGCACGGGGAGTTTCTAACATGGATACGCAAATCAGATCTTTGATAGATGATCTCTTGATAGAGGTGAGAAATCTGGGAATAGAGGTATCTAACCTTGTGCTTTTTGGCTCGCATTCAGATGGAACCGCAACGGATGGGAGCGATGTAGATATTGCACTCATATCTTCATCGTTTCAAAATCTTGATTCACTACAGCGAAGAAAAAGGATCAAACCTGCTTTAAATCAAATAATTGAACGGTATCAAGTACCTGTTGATCTGATTCTCCTCACTCCTGAAGAATATGAAACGGAAAATTCTATACGAATGTCTTTCATAAGGAATGGTGTGAATATTTCCGTATCTGCGTAAGTCATTCGTTCAAATTTTTCTGGTAATACCAGGGTTCATTTTGAGATTGTGAATGACTTGGAATCAGGCCATGTTCATATATTTAGACTCCTATGATTTTCGTGAAAATATGTGTCGGACTGGATCATACTGTGCCGTGCCGTCACCCGTTCATTTTTGTAATCCTCGTATGCAATAAACTGCATTTTATTCTCTTCGAAATTCGCAAGAAACAAAATCTCGTCCTTCCTATGTGGCAAAAAACATTTTGTCAAATTGAACGAATGAGCTACATTCGAACGGATTATTTTCGCTTGCATAACTATCAATACCTGTAAGCACCTATAGGTAAATCATGCAAGAGGCTTCCACAATATACATTCGATCAGACTTGAAGGATCAATTATCAAACCTGAAAACACACCCCCGGGAATCCTATAGCGCAGTGATAGAGCGCCTTCTATCATGTGCTATTGATCCTGATCCTCTTACTTCCGAAGAGATTGCAGGAATAGAAGAAGCGTTGGAAGATATCAAAGCAGGGAGGGTACATACTGAAGAAGATATCATGAAAGAATTCGGGGTTGAATGACTGAGTTTCAGATCATCTACTCGAATAAAGCAAAAAGAAACCTCAAAAAAATACCATTACCAATAGCTCAGGAGATAATCAGAACCATTCATGATCTGAAGAATAATCCCTGGTCACATGTACAGAAGTTAGAAGGATCTGATAAATCTCCGTTTCATTCTTTGCATGTTGGTGGTTATCGGGCTATCCTATCTATTCAAAACAATAAACTCATCGTGTATGTGGTAGAAGTCGGTCCCCGGAAAACCATATACCGGAAATATTGATCCATTATTGGAAACGGAATTATTTTCAACAAACTCACAAATTTCCGGATAGATATACCCCTCAAGATGTTTCTTTATGATCTTCTGTGGTGGTTATAGACAACGAGTGAGAAAAAATGTTCAGATAAGTGTGCCGGCCTGGATCATGCTGTGCCGTGTCATAAACATCATGCTTCGGTTCTCCTCGGAACCTATATCCCGCCTACTCATAATGAAGAGATTAGGGCGATCATAAAACCCGTGATGAGATGTTCAGTTAGTGTGCCAGACTGGATCATGCTGTGCCGTGCCAAACGTTATGCCTCGGTTCTCCTCGGTATATCCTATATCCTGTTTACTCATAACGACGAGGGGGTTTTGGTCATAGAACCCATGAGGAGACGTTTTAGAAAAGTGTGCCGGACTGGATCATGCTGTGCCGTGCCTCACAAAAATGTCTATTATCTATGAAGAACCATATGCGTATAGCGTATTTTCAGGGATAAAATGATGCGGCACCTCATAGAACAAAAGATCCGAAAAAGTTCCTTGCGATCAAGAGATTTGCGCGAAAAATAAAAACATCAATCTGACCTTCTTTTGCTCGAAGGATTTGAACTTGATGTCTGGGATCTCGGCTGAGGCTTTTAACCTTTAATTCGCTTTTTTCTAAATATTTCAACGTAAAACGTCGCTACGCTTTTCTCACGTACACCGAGCCTTTCACTCAATGAGTTCTCCCTTCA
>Ga0123334_1005573_pt1 | contig 12101 bp, 10 predicted proteins | sample BiotimSIPDNA_FD_89706 | JGI IMG/M metagenome (GOLD analysis project Ga0123334, IMG submission 89706) | Anaerobic biogas reactor microbial communites from Washington, USA - Biogas_R1 time_0 SIP DNA | ecosystem: Engineered > Bioreactor > Anaerobic > Unclassified | place: Washington, USA... | reverse complement strand
TATGCTCATCCTCCCAAGAGTGTGGGCCTCAGCTACGATGCCGAGAGCGGAGCCCTATCTATTGATGCGGCCCATTCAGTAAAGGATGTGGCAAGCCACTATGTTGATCAGGTGGAGATATTGCTCAACGGGGAACAAAAGGAATTATTAAAGGCCGAAAAGCAAGGTGACAGTGATCATGCTATCTTTACCTATGAGATAGGTTCACTACAGGCTGGGGATGTTGTTGAGGTAGTTGCCCACTGTAACAAGGTAGGCAAGCGTTCGGCCAAACTGGTAATTGAATAGAATCGGAGAAAATTGCTAAGGATACTGCCCGTACTGATCCTGCTGTCAGGGTTTATGCCAATTACAGCACAAAGGACCATTGTTCAGGGGCGGGTTATTGATGCCCAGACTTCAGAGCCCCTTGCATTTGCAAATGTGTATTTCAAAGGTACGCATGTGGGGACAGTTACCGATTTTGAAGGGCATTATTCTCTGGAGACCGACCATCCAGGCGATAGTCTTGCTGTTTCAGTCCTTGGCTACAGAGAGGAAAGAAAAGTAATTGAAAAGGGCAGGGTACAGGTGTTGAATTTCAGCCTCTATGCTTCTTCCCTTGCTCTTTCAGAAGTTGTCGTTGTGCCGGGAGAGAACCCGGCACACGAACTTTTGCGAAAGGTGTGGACAAACAGGGACAAGAACAATATTGAGCGTTTGGATCAATACAGTCTTGAAGCCTATGCCAAGACAGAGGTCTATCTTCGTACTCTTGGTAAAGAACCCAGGGATATTGATAGCACAAGTATTTTTGCCCGGCTTTCAATAAGGGCGGAGGAAGGATCGGAACCGGCTCTGCCGATTTACATGAATGAGGCAAGTTCGGATGTTCATTACCTTCGCTATCCAAAGCGTGAAAAGGTTCTTGTCAAGGCCTCACGTTCAACCAGTCTCTTTGATGCAGAAGAGATTTCTATGCTAACAGGTTTATTCCAGAAGGCCGCCAGCTTCAACTTCTACGACAACTACGTAAGGCTACTTGAGAGGAATTTTGTCTCTCCGGTTTCAACAGCCGGCCTCTTCTACTATAAGTACTACCTTGTCGATTCCCTCTATATTGACGGACGTTACTGTTATGAACTTAGGGTTGTACCCAAGCGTAGCGGGGATCTGACATTTAATGGAACGGTCTGGATTAACGACACAACCTTTGCTGTAAAAAGGCTTGCTCTGGAGCTTGGAAAGGATGCCAATATCAACTTTATCGACAGGATAAGAATAAGGCAGGATATGGAACCTGTTGAGGGAGGTGCCTGGTTGCCTGTCAAGACCCGTGTCCTCGTGGACGCGGTCAATATCTTTTTGAGCAACTATGTTGAGAAAAGCGGTTTTGAGCAGACTTCTTATCCAGTGAAGTTTTTTGATACCGAACTCGAGGTATTACCGGAAGCAGAATATTATAGTGATGAGGACTGGGAGAGGATCAGACCACGACAGCTTGACAGACATGACCTGGCTACTATCAGTTCGATTGAGTCTCTCAGAGAGAACAAATGGATGCGTACCTGGGGGATGTTTCTTAGTATGGCTGTAAAAGGTTATTACAATGTTGGAGATTTTGATCTGGGACCGTGGTTATTACTGTATAACTACAACGATGTGGAAGGGCACCGTTTCAGGGTTGGAGGCAGGACTACACCCGGGTTTGACCGAGACTGGGTGCTGAGTGGCTATGCTGCTTATGGTACGGAAGATAAACATCTGAAATATGAGTTGAACGTAGAGCGCTTTTTGGCAAGGAGGAGCTGGACAAAGCTTGGCGTGCAATACCGCTATGATGTTGAGAGGATGGGAGCCGAGGACGTGTTTTACAGTCAGAGCAGTTTTGGTTCCTTTGCGTCATCCTTCGGTGGTACAGATAAAATGATGTACACAAGGATAGCGAGAGCATGGTTTGAGACAGACTTGTTCAAGAACTTTACCCAGAAACTGGTGTTTATGAACAAGACCTATACTCCTGCATCGCCTGATCTGAATTTTGCATATTACACAGATGAGGCACGTAGCCGGCTGTCGTCTGATATGTCAGTTAGTGAAGTCAACCTTACTTCTATATATCAACCCAGGGCCAGCTTTATAGTGGATAAAAACAATCGCTTCCCTGTATCTCTGTCAAATGCTCCTGTCTATACGCTGTCTTATACCTATGGTTTTAAGGGCGTGTTTGGAAGTGATTTCGAATATCATAAGCTGATGCTAGGTATTAGTCAGAACATACTGCTGGGAAGCGTTGGAAGCTTATCATACAATGCTGCATGGAACAAAGTCTACTCACCTTTGCCCTATCCCCTGTTAACTCTCTTTCATGCAAATGAGTCCTGGTTTAGAACAGCCAATACCTTTAATATGATAGATTATGGGGAGTTTGTTGCTGACAATGCGGCAACACTATTCCTTACCTTCAGGCAGGATGGTTTTATACTTGACCGTCTACCATTGATTAAAAAATTGAGATGGCGTTCTGTTGCCACTGCTTCGGTTGCGTGGGGAAGTTTCGATAAGGCCCGCAACGGTTTCTATGACCCACTTACTAATCCCGGAGGTATATTGCCTCGATATAAGGATGATGGAACTCCTTTTTTAGGTTTCCGAACACTAAGCTGGGATAAGCCTTATATGGAAGTGTCCTATGGTATTGAAAATATCTTTAGTTTCTTCAGAGTAGAAGCATTTCACCGGCTTTCATATCTGCAGCCTGATTCCGAGGGTGACGACCCTCGGAAGTTTGGTATAAAGCTGAGTGCAGTCTTCCGGTTTTAGTTACCCTTCCATACTACTTTTTTTCCAGTATTGCACTTCATCAATAGTCTCGGTGTCGGACAACTGCAACCAATAAGCAGGAGTAACCTTATGTCCGGTAAAACTTCTTAAACGACGTTTATATACATCAATAACAGGATTGAAGAGCAGGTCGGTTACCCCTAAAGTTATTTTACCCTCCGCATCAACACTCTTTTCCACAGCATAACCGTTGTGAAGTAGTAACCTGGTCAGGAAGTCGGCACGACTTTCATCAATGTTCTGTTCAACGATCACGCATCTTAGGCCGTTTATCTCTTCAATTTGCGGCTTTACTTTATTCAGAGACTTCATGTAATTATATTGTTGCAAGGTCTTGATTAACTAACGCTTAGAATATATTCGAATATAGCACTAACAAAACCGGTAATGAAAATTCCGAGTACACAAAGAATCAGACATATGCGCATATACCAATCCGATTTGAAAAAGGGTATCGGTGCGTCATTCTTTTCAATAAACATAGCACGCACCGGGCGCAGATAATAATACAATGATATAGTTGCATTAATGACGGCTATAAATACCAACCAGTAATAACCTTGTGATGCAGCTGCATTAAAGAGGAAGAGCTTACCAAAGAAACCGGCTACAGGAGGGATTCCGGCTAATGAAAAGAGAGCCAGCATCAGGATTAGGGAGAGTTGCTTGTTGGTTTTATATAACCCATTGTAATCAGAAATATTTTCTTTCCCAGTAGCGTCATCAATAGCGGCAACAACTGAAAAGGCGGCTATATTGGTAAATACATATGCAGTTAAAAAGAACAGCACGGTTCCCATTCCCAGTTGTCCTTCTCCTAGAACACCCAACAGGATAAAACCTGCCTGTGCAATACTTGAAAAGGCCAGAAATCTTTTCATATTTTCCTGACGAAGGGCAAAGAGGTTACCTATGGTCATGGTCAGGAATGCCAATACAACAAGCAACTGACGCCAGATCTCTGATGCACTTCCAAAGACATTGTAAAGAACCCAGGTTAAGACAAAGAGTGCAGCTCCTTTGGATACAACAGACAGGTAGGATGTTACTGCAACAGGAGCACCCTCATATACGTCGGCCGCCCATAGGTGAAAAGGCACTAGTGAGATTTTGAAGGCAAAACCAGACAGGATGAAGGTCATGCCCAACATAGACATTGCATCTGGCTGGAATGACAGGGCTATATCATCAAAGTAGACTGATCCGGAGACTGCATAAATAAATGTTATTCCCATTAGCATTAATGCAGTTGAGAATGCAGATGAATAAATCAGCTTGATACCGGCCTCGGCAGATACCCTTTTGTATTTGTCAAAGGCAGCCAAAGCACATACCGGCATTGTAGCGAGTTCCAGACCTAGATAAAGCATAATAAAATCACCTGCTGATACCATGTACGACATACCAATAAGACTGGCAAATATCAGTATGAAGAACTCGGTAATCTTATCATGGTTGGCTGCTGCCTTTATCCATCTGTTGGATTGCAACAGTACCAGTATAGTAGCAATGTCCATTATCAGTTTGACCACCGTACGCAATGAATCGGCTACATACATTCCGCCAAATATCCTGCCTTCAGCAGGGAATGCTATTGTAAGTGCCATTGTGATAAACAGCAAAGCGATCGCTATGGGTACCACTATGCCCTTGTTTTTGTCAGATACAAGAAGCTCTGTCACTATTATCACCACAGCAGCTATTACCAGCATGAGCTCGTGTCCCATCAAAAGGAGTTGTTGAAATGTCATCGTGCTTATATCTTAAATGTCCTTATATTCAGTTAATCGACAAAGTGTTATAATGCTGCAGCAAGTTTTTGGGCTATTGGAGCCAGACTGTCAAATATCAGCTGGTACAGCCACTGAGGGTAGATACCTACACCGGCAACAGAAACTAACAGAAGCAAGGTGCTAAGACGTTCATACCATCTGGCATCCTTTAGCTGCATGAAAGCCTCATTTTTGACTGGTCCCAGAAGCAATGTGCCAACCACACGTAGAATGTACACTGCAGTTACCACAATAGCTGAGATTGCAAAAATTGTAGCAATACGATGGAAGAGATCCACATGCTGAAATGCACCAACAAAGATTGTCATTTCTGCAGCAAAACCACTTAAACCTGGAAGTCCCAGTGAAGCAAAGCCTGCAATCATATATACAACCGCAAGGAAGGGTATTACCTTCATCAGGCCACCCATCTCGAATACCTGACGGGTATGAGTACGAGAGTATATCATACCAATAAGTGCAAAGAATAGTGCTGTCATCAATCCATGCGATATCATCTGTAAGATAGCCCCATCCATTGCTGTCTGATTCAACATCAACAGTCCGAATATCACCAGACCACAGTGGCTCACTGATGAATATGCATTAATATATTTCAGGTCTTTCTGCCATATTGCTCCAAAGGCTCCATATACAACACTGATACTAGTAAGTACTATGAAAATCCAGGCCTGTTCCTGTGCTGCCTGAGGCATCAGGTACATAGCCACACGGAATATACCATAGCCTCCCAGCTTCATCAATACCCCGGCATGTAACATGGAAACAGCGGTAGGTGCTGATGCGTGACCATCGGGTGACCATGTGTGGAAAGGGAAAAGAGCACCTAGTACACCAAAGCCTAAAAAGGCAAAGGGGAAGAAGAAGCGCTGCGCAGCTTCAGACATTGGATACTTGCCCAGCTCAAGCAGGTTAAATGTAGGTTCAGGAGCTCCGGAAGAGTGGTAGATACCAAATAGTGCGACAATTATTAATGCAGAACCTCCCATAAGCATCAAGGTCAGCTTCATTGCTGAATACTCCTTACGACCTGTTCCCCAAATGCCAATCAGGATATACATCGGAATCACGGCTAACTCGTAGTAGAGAAACATTGTGAATATGTCCAATGAAATGAAAAAGCCAAAGACACCAGTTGCCAATATAATTAAGGAAACAAAAAACTCCTTTTGCAGATATTCAATCTCCCATGAGGCAAAGACCCCCGCAAACATAACAATTGCAGTAAGCAGTATCATGGCGCAGGAAATACCATCAACACCTATAGCATAGGTTATATTGAGGGATGGATACCAATTATAGGTGTCCATAAGTACCATTTCGGATGTGTCACCCGATTGGCGAATGACCATATATACCAGTAATACGGTAATAGCAGTCAATAATTGAAAAAACATTCCCACGGCGGTAGCCCAGCGTACCGCCTTCATGCTTTTTACACAGAGGACACTCACGGTAGTGAGTAGTGGAATGATAATTAAAAGATGAAGTATGTTCATTTTTTATTCCGCTAACAAATACAATACAATCAATAATAAGCCTATTGCTCCGCCAATAAAGCTGGCTGCATACATCTGAAGTTGTCCGGACTGAATCCCCTTGATGCGGTCAGATGCATAGTTGGTTATCCACGCTAGACCATCCATTGAAGCATCAATCACATTGCGGTCAAACCATGCAATGGGACGTGATACCAGGTTGAACAGAATCTTTTTGGTTACAAACAGATACAATTCATCAAAGTAAAACTTGTTTAAAGCCGCAGTATAAAAACGTCCTGCCCTTGCAGCCAAACGATCGGGCAGGTCGCTCTTATGCTTGTATAAGACCCATGCCAGGGCTATGCCCACCAGTCCTATAAAGACTGATGAACCAGCAATATAGGGGTTGATATGCAATGACAAGGGTAGCTTATCGGCAGTAATGAATTTGCCGAATGGCAAATAACCTGAGGAAATAGAAGCAAAGGCCAGGATCATCAATGGAATAGTCATTATCAATGGCGATTCATGTGGAGTGTGATGATATTCCCTGTCTTCTCCCCAGAAGATGTTGAAGTACAGACGGAACATATAGAATGCCGTAAGACCTGCTACAAAGAATCCAATCACAAACAAAGGCATATTGTGTTCGAATGTAGCAGCAAGTATTTCATCCTTGCTGTAGAAGCCTGATAGGAAAGGCATACCGGCAATTGTGAGACAGGCTATAAGGAATGTGATGCGGGTAATTGGCATAAACTTACGCAGACCACCCATATCTGTCATATTGTTGCTATGTACTGCATGTATTACGGAACCAGCACCCAGAAACAACAGGGCTTTGAACATGGCGTGGGTAAAGAGGTGAAACATAGATGCCATATAGCCTACACCCTCTTCGCCCCCGTAACCGGAAACACCCAATGACATCATCATATATCCTATCTGTGACAAGGTGGAAAAGGCCAGTACCCGTTTTATATCTATTTGAGTAATTGCAATAATTGCAGCTACCAAGGAAGTGATTCCTCCTATCCAGGCTATAAGTGTCTGGACATCTACTGCAAAGAGGTGGTACACAACAAACAAGCGGGCTACCAGATAAACACCGGCAACAACCATTGTTGCAGCATGGATTAAGGCAGATACAGGAGTGGGACCTTCCATTGCATCGGGTAGCCAGATGTGGAATGGCATCATAGCCGATTTTCCGGCACCACCGATAAATATCAGAAACATAGCCCAGGATACAACAGATATCCCCATAAAGGATATGCCAGTGATAGATGCAATTGGTGATGTTTCAGGATTTGTTAGAATTCCAAAATCGAAAGTTCCCGTATAGTATGAAATAATCAGGATCCCGATTAAGAATCCAAAATCGGCAAACCTTGTTACAATAAAGGCTTTTTTGGCCGCAGCTACTGCTGACGGCTTCTGGTAGTAAAAGCCGATAAGCAGGAATGAGGACAAACCAACAAGTTCCCAGAAAATGTACATCTGGAATATATTGGTTGCCAACACAAGTCCCAGCATTGAGAAAGTGAACAATGAAAGAAAGGCATAGAAGCGTTGGAAACCAGGCTCGCCTTTCATGTAACCCAGACTATAGATGTGAACCATGAGCGAAACCGTGCTGATTACTACCAGCATCATTGCAGATATGGGATCAAGCAGTATGCCCATGCTGATTACAAGCGTCTCACTAAAGGCCAGCCATGTGAAGTTGTAAGGGATTAAAGTCTGCATGGTCTCAGCACTTTCCCTACCCCAGAAATAATGAATGGCGGTTAAATACGAAAGCAGGGTTACAATACCCAGACCTGCTGTACCGAGAATGCCGGCCAGACTAGGTTTTAGCTTGTGCCCCAATATTCCAAGGAATAAAAACATCGCTAAGGGAATAACCGGTATCCACAATGTATAATCGTACGATTGCATGGTATCAATATTTTATCAGTTCTTTACTAGAATCTCATATCTGCCACCTGGTCTACATCGATAGTGCGAAACTTCCTGTAAATATGAATGACAAGAGCTATCACCAATGATGCCTCCGCAGCAGCTATGGCAACCACGAAGATTGCAAAGAAATGTCCGTGTAACTGATCTGGGTACAGATAGCGGTTAATTGCAAGGAAGTTGATGTTTACTGCATTCAGCATTAACTCGATAGACATAAGGATGGTGATTAGATTCCGACGGATAATAAATCCGGCCACACCAATAAAAAACATCAGTGTTCCTAATATCAACCAATAATGAAGTGGTATAGTATGTAACATGATACTTTAGTTTTCTTGTTCATTTAGTGGTTTGTCCTTTTTAGCTATGATTATAGCTCCAATAAGCACAGCCAGTAATAAAAGACTAATTACCTCGAAGGGGAGGGAGTAACCATCTCTTCCGGTGCTAATCAGGTGATTACCTATTGTCTCTATATCCACTTCCATCTTCTCAGCTTCCTTATACTTAAAGTCATGCTCCAGTATCACATAAATGCTTGTCCCAGCTGTCAGCAATGCAAGTCCGAATCCGGTTAATATCTTGGATAATGGGAATGATTTGGATTTATGGTGGATGTGGTGTGTAAGCAGTATAGAGAAAATTATTATAACCATAATACCTCCGGCATAGAGAGCTATCTGAATGGCTGCCATAAATTGATATTCAAGCCATGCATAGGCTCCTGCTGTAGCTAATAGAACAAATAGCAGATAGGTGGCTGATCGCAGAATTCTCCTGCTTAGAATTGTCATTAATGCAAACACCAGAATAACAGCCGAGCAAATGATAAATACTATTTCGTGCAAGTTCATGATGCTTTATTTTCTTTTTTTAGTGAAGAGCCTGGGCGATTAAGAACTTTTGTTAGTTTGTTGCGGTCAAAAACTGCAAGCTCAAAATTGTTGCTAAAAGCCAATGCATTTGAAGGGCAGTCCTTAACACACAATCCACAAAAGGTACACATTGAAAGGTGGTAAATATGTTTATCTATAACCCTTATTGCTTTACCTTCTTCGTTTACCTCTTTGCGTGTAATAACCTGGATGGAACCATTAGGACAACTGTTTTCACAAATCCCGCAGCCGGTGCAGCGATGATGGTTCTCATCATCATGAGGCATGATAACTTCACCTTTGGCACGTTTGGGTAGTTTTAGTGTAGCCCTGTTTTCAGGGTATTGTTCCGTTACAATCTCTCCAGGACTTAAAAAGTATCCCGAAGTCAGGCGCATACCCTTTAATAGAGAGCTTACACCTTTGAACAGGTCGGAAAAGTATTTAGTAAAGCCGTTCATATACTATATAATTTCAAATCATTAAAAGTGCCATCCCATCATCACTATTAAGGCTACTATCAATATGTTGAACAGATTGATAGGCAGCAGATATTTCCATTCCAAGGTAAGCAACTGGTCGATTCGGATGCGGGGGAAGGTCCATTTGAACAGCATGATAATATAGATCAGGGCAAATGTTTTTCCGAAGAACCAGATAATGGGTGGAATAAAATCCATAACACGGTTAAAGGCTTCAAATCCACCAATATGCAGAGGCATCCAACCGCCAAGGAAGACTGTGGCAGCAAGACCTGCCACAAAAAACATATTCACATATTCAGCAAGGAAGAAAAAAGCGAATTTCATACCTGAATACTCGGTGTGAAACCCTGCTGCAAGTTCAGATTCTGCCTCTGCTATGTCGAAAGGACCACGGTTGATCTCAGCTGTAGAAGCTACTATATAGATAATAAGTGCAATAAATGCAGGAATATGTCCTTTGAAAATCCACCATCCGTCGACCTGGCTCTCTACAATTACAGACAGTTGCATGCTGCCAGTAAACAATACTACAGTAAGCAGGGCCATACCAACTGACAATTCATAACTTACTACCTGGGCTCCGCTTCGCATTGCACCTATCAACGAATACTTACTGTTGCTAGACCATCCGGCTATCAAGATGCCTAATACACTAAGAGAGGTTACTGCCAAAATGTACAAGACACCAATGTTCAGGTCTATTGCATGTAGCCCTTTGGCAAAAGGCAAGGCACCCAGGGCCATAAATGAAGCTACTATAACAATATAGGGCGCAAGGTTAAACAAAAACTTATCTGCCTTGTGAACCATCAAAAGCTCTTTGAGAAGAAGCTTAGTGGCATCTGCAACGGTTTGGAAGAGCCCATAGGGTCCAACCCTGTTTGGACCTACACGGTTTTGTATAAAGGCGCATACCTTACGTTCGATATAGACAAGAGCCAAACCGGTTAAGGCATAAAACGCAAGAAACACTATTCCAACAATCACCAACTCTGTGAATGTAACCCAGCCCGGAGCCATGACTGACGAAAGGCCATCGTGAATAGACTGCGTGAAGGATGTAAAATCGTAAATATTAAAGGACATTGCAGTTCAATGTATTTGTTCAACTATCTGTCAATATCAGGGATTACCAGGTCAAGTGAGCCGAAGATTGCTATTAGGTCTGCTATCTTCGTCCCAACTGCCAGCTTGTCTATTACAAAGAGATTGCTGAAACATGGGGTACGCAGCCTAAACCTTAAGGGGTTTTTCTCACCATCACTGATTATATAAATGCCAAGTTCTCCTTTGGCTGTCTCCACTCTTTGGTAATACTCACCGGCAGGAAGTTTTATTACCGGCTTCATCTTGGCAGTGTGGGGACCATCAGGTATCTGGTCTATCAATTGGTCTATAATCTTCATTGATTCCCACATCTCGTCCATTCGTACCTTGTAGCGGGCAAAGGTGTCACCTTCGGTATAGAGTATTTCCTTAAACTCTACTCTGTCATAGGCACTATATGGTTCATACCTGCGGACATCACATGAAAAGCCAGAACCGCGTCCTGCAGGACCTGTAACTGCATAATCAATAGCCATCTCCTTTGACATGCGTCCAATACCCTGGGTGCGATTTAGGAAAATGACGTTGCCTGTGAGCAGCCTATCGTATTCAGGAAGTTTCTTGCGCAGATAAGCTAGCAGATCCTTTACCCGCTGGGCAAAGTTGGGTTGTATATCATACATCAGACCACCAGGACAGATATAGCTCTGTATTAATCTTCCACCTGTGTTCTCTTCAAAAATGTCTAGGATCTTTTCACGATCACGCATTGCATAGAAGAATGATGTAAGCGCACCCAGATCCATCCCGAATGCAGCCCACCACAGAAGGTGGGATGAAAGTCTTGAAAGCTCTGAAAGTATGGTGCGTACCACCTTGGCGCGTTCGGGAACTTCAACTCCCAAGGCCTTTTCTACGCACAAGCTCACTGCTTCATTATTTTGGTGAGCCGACATATAGTCAAGCCTGTCGGTTAGGTGGATGATCTGTTGATAGGTATTGGATTCACACATCTTTTCAATACCACGGTGGATGTATCCACAATGAGGAACAAGATTAACGATTGTCTCACCTTTGATAGTAAGCTCAAACCTGAGAACCCCGTGTGTACTAGGGTGCTGTGGCCCCATGTTGACAACATATTTCTCGTCTTCTCCAATGATTACTTGATGAGGCTCGGAAATGTATGATGGCATAATCTTCTATTTGCGAATGATATTGATAGGATCTTCAAAGTCTTTACGTAACGGATGACCAACAAAGTCGTCTTCAAGGAAAAGACGCCTGAGGTCCGGGTGGTTGTTAAATTTAATCCCGAATAAATCAAATATCTCACGTTCATAAAAAAGAGCGGCTGACCACAAGTCAGCCGCAGAATCCAATACAGGGTTTTCCCTGCTTTCAGCAAAAACCCTGCATACACAGCTGTGACCTAATTCTATAGAACGTAAATGGTACACGACGCCTAATTTTCCATTCAGGTCAATACCGGTCTCGCAAAACAGGAAATTGAAACTGCATTGATCGTTGTTTTTCAGGATAGTTAAAACTTCGTGTAAGCGGGTGGGATCCAGATTTATTTCTACAAACTGTCCCCCTTGTATTATCTCTGTGTCTGGAAGTATTTCACTT
>Ga0123334_1005572_pt1 | contig 12103 bp, 9 predicted proteins | sample BiotimSIPDNA_FD_89706 | JGI IMG/M metagenome (GOLD analysis project Ga0123334, IMG submission 89706) | Anaerobic biogas reactor microbial communites from Washington, USA - Biogas_R1 time_0 SIP DNA | ecosystem: Engineered > Bioreactor > Anaerobic > Unclassified | place: Washington, USA | collected... | reverse complement strand
TTTCTTCTGAATTTCGGTGCAAAAACTATATGATATTTTCGGGTTCCATGTTGTGTGTGCTAAAGTTTGTATATTTTCCATATAAAGTCCTTTGATTTAATTGCTATGCAGTTACCAGGCCGCATTTCAAATATAATCAAAGGACTTTTTATTCATTTCATCATCGCCAGAAGGCTTATTTTGGACCGCCAGCCTAGCTGGCGGTTTTGAAGAAATACAAAAAAACCGACTCTAAATAAGTCGGTTTTTTCTTTTTAGCAAAGAACTAAAAAATATTAGAGACACCTTAAATAAAGGCCTCAATTCCTCCACGGCATTTAGCCCAAGAAGAATCCTTCTTAATTAGCATATTCAAGACTCGTTCATAAGTCTGAGTATTGCCGAAGCCTTTCCATAAACGACGTTCAACAGATTCACCTGAATCTTTGTCAATCGTAGTGATCGTATCATAATAGTTTTTATCATCTTTGAATTCTGAAACAAGAATTGTTTTCAAATAATCAGAATAGATTTTTGACGCATAACGTAAAATAGAATTGTTAAAATCCAATTCGTTTTCTACTAAATACTCAAAATCTTGTATTGGATCGCCAAAAATCAACCAGTGACGAAGTGCAAGAGAAACCACTAAATCACGAACGGCGCTTCTAAAGACAAACTTATCTTCTAAACGGCCATTCCAAGTAATTTTTGTAAGTGGATTATCATCATTCGCTTCAATGGAAACGCCTTGTCCAGGAACCACATTTCTAATTTTAATAGGCAAACGAGTTAATAATTGCCATGCTTTAGTAAACGCAATGGTTTTTCTTACAAAGTCTTTTTCCTTTTGAGGAGCAACGCGTAAGAAGGCGCCAAAACAACGTTGATACAACGTTTCTTTATCAAAAATACAATCTGAAGATTTACTTTCAGAAATTTTGGCATCCATCATAAAAAGCGTTTTAGCGAGTTCTGGACGCATACGAACTTCTAGCTTACGAGTTCTTGCTTTTAAGCGAACACCATCTTTATAAACATAGGTAAAGCCCTCTTCCTGATAACGCTGCCAGATAAAGAACTGTAAATCATCAGCCGCTCTAAGATGATAGCTAAACACTGGATTTTGACGGTTATTCGCCATCGTAACTTGCTTTAAGAACGAATCTGAACCAGCATAAGGAACAACGACTTTCACTAAAACTTGTGGATTCACAGGCTTTTTGCTTTTTTTCGCATATTGTTCATACGTAAAAAGGCTTTGAGCACCATTAATAATTTTTGGGCGTTCAATCAAAAGCACTTTTTTACCGTCTCGGTCTTTTAAACGCAAATCATCACCAGTTAAAGTCATTCCATTATGTAAAAAAGGAAAATCAGTACTGTCACTGGTACGTTCCATCTCTTGGAAAGCATCAATCAAAGCCGCATTGGTATGAGTTAAATTACCCAAATAGGTTCGGATATTACTAGACACAATGGCCATATTGTGCTTTGTTTTTAATCTCTTACCAAGATTCAAATGATATTCAAAAATGGTTCGTATTGGACAAAAACCAAGGAACAATTCTCCTCGATCACTTGTCATATGTAATGGAGCAGCATCCATTTCTATTTCTAACTTATCGTCTGCAGAACGAAAATCTCTAGTTAAATCATCATGTTCTGCTACAATTTCCAATTTAGCGCGAACATCTATTTTCCATAGATTTAACTTACGGCGCAAATCTTTAAGAGTGCGTTCCATTTCGGAATCGGTAATATCTCTGCTGTATCGAGTACGAAGAACTGTAATTTCAAGTGTTTCCATATAAGGGCGACTTGCAGGGGTATCTTCGTCCTCTTCTTCCGTTGCATTACCATCTAAAACAGCCCAAGGATCCGCTTCTTCTCGGAGAGACATAAAAAATGGATTTTCTGGGTCACTCGTTCTAAATACAGCAATCTGCATTTGTTTCAAATCTTGAACTAAATTACAAACCACTTTTTCTAATGGAGTCATTTCATCAAGAAAGATGAATAATTCTAAAAAACCTTGTGAATATTGAAAACCATGAAAACAACCTTCTTCATCTAAGTTTAGGTGTCTCAATGCTTTAATTCGATCTGTGGGGTCATTTGGATTTAAACTCAATAAACTAGCGACAAAAGAGAGCCTGCGTTCCTGCGACTTTGTTAATTCCATTATTTCCTCTAACCAAAGTTCAAAAAAATTACATATATATTGATATATGTGTTACATAGATAATAAAAATATCTTTAATACTGCTTTTTGAGTATAAAAAAGATATTTCTTTTAAAAACTTTTTCAGTTTTTACATTTTTTATACCCTAAACCGCATTTTTTTTAAAATATCAAAAGCTGCACAAAAAAGCAACCCAAAGTAAAGTATCTTTTTTTCGCCATTTCGGCCACACAATTTTAAAAAAAAGCTATGATTGTAGAAAATGGGTAGGAGTAAAATATGAATCTTCTCGATTGTTTTGCAGAAATTAAAGCTAATAAATCAACAAAATTAGACTTATCTAATCAACATCTTCGCGTTCTTCCGCCAGAATTGTTTACGCTCGATTTTTTAGAAGAACTTATTTTAGACGAAAACCTTCTTGTTGAAATTCCTGAAGACCTCAGTAAGTTAAAAAACTTAAAAAGTCTCTCCATTAGCGAAAATGACTTAATGGTTTTACCTGATTCTATTGGCGAATTATCTAAACTTGAAAATCTTTATTTAGGTTACAATAGCCTTTCTGAACTCCCAGATTCAATTATTAAGCTTACCAAGCTAAAAAAGGTCAATATTGCAAAAAATCAACTTCTAGACTTACCTAAAGAGATTGGTCAATGGGCTGAAGTACAAAAGCTTAGCCTACATGATAATATGCTTTCAGAGATTCCAGAAAGTATAGGAAAAATGAAAAACCTTGAAAAACTTTATCTAGATAACAATGATTTAAGTAGTCTTCCAAATTCTATAGGGGAAATGGAAAAACTTGAAGTTTTAATGGTTTCAGGCAATAATCTTACCTTTATTCCTAAAGAAATCGGCAATCTATCTCTATTGCGCGAACTTGTGTTAGACGCCAATCAACTTGATTCTGTTCCAGAAAGTCTCGCTGATTGTAAGAAATTAGAATTTCTTTCTCTCGTTGAAAATCCAATGATTGAAAAACTTCCAAAAGTTCTTCTTTCAAAACAAGGCCTCCGAATCGAAAGTTAAACCGTGTTATTATTACGCTTAATACGTCTCTGCTTATTATGCGTTGTGTTATCCACAATTCCTTCTTGTGTTTTGGACAACCCCGTTTCAGAAGTACCAGTTCCTTCTGAATTCGATTATAATTATTGGTTACTCTCTCATTGGTATCTTCATAATGAAGAAATAAAAGACTCTTCTTTTTATGAGGGAAAAGTTGAAAATCTTTACAAAAATCTATCCGATCCCTATACTCAATATATCCCACCTATTAAATCTGAAGAAATTGAAGGTCAGATTAATACAAGTATAGTGGCTGGAGATATAGGGGTAGAACTTTTATTAAATACCCAAAATGAATACCCTCTTTTTATTTATCGAGTCTACCCATCTTCTCCTGCATCCAATGCAGAAATAGAACGCTATTCCACAATTATTTCTATTAATGGCATTGATCTCAAAGGGAACGAAGCCTACACCACTTATCAAAAAGAACTGTCTAGTCATAAAAATATTTTACTCACTGTTAAAAAAAATAATGTGCTTGACACGTTCTCCTTAAAAAAAGAAAATGTATTAATACCGACCATTTTTTTAGATACCATTAATAGCGTTCTTTTTATTTCTATTGAAACGTTCAAACCTTATACTTGGGATCAAGTGAATGGTTCCTTGGGAGAAATGCGATCCATTCTTGAAAAGACAAAAGAGGCACCTCTTCGAATTCTCGATCTTAGAAATAATTTAGGAGGGCATTTGAATCAATGCACAGGCATGGCTGATTTATTTGTTTCCGAAGGAATTCTTTCTACTCGTACTTATAAGCAAGTCAATGCCAATGGGGAAACGACCTTATTTACCAGTACAGACACAGCCACCTCTGGAGATCCTGGAGAACAAGGCGACTTTCTTCTTTTTGTGAACCACAATACAGCTTCTTGTGGTGAAATTTTTACCGCTGCCGTTGCTGAAAATCGTTCCTTTACCATTATTGGAGAAAAAACTTACGGGAAAGGTGTAGGACAAAATACTTGGAAGACAAAAGATAACGGTCTTGCCATTATTACCAACATGTTTTTTAAAACACCGAAAGGATTGATTTATAACAAACAAGGTATTCAACCCGACGTGGTTTGTGATCAAGTATCATACAATTGCATTTTCGATTACATTAATACAAATGCCTTGTTAAAAGCCAAAACAAAGAACTCGGTTTATTATGACTCTTTTTTAAGGGCAAGTTCATCTAGTTCTTTTTCTTTTGGTGGCGCAATTGAATATATTTTGGAGTAGGAGGTTTTCAATGAAAACATATGGTTTTATTTCGTCAGGTCGTTTTATTTTAACATTTCTTTTTTTTGGTCTTCTTTTAATGAGCTGCGCTCAAAAATACGAACCGATTTCGCCAAGAAATGAGACCCCTCAGAATAGACAAGATTCCCTTGCTGTTGAATTTGAATGGAATTACCTCCTTTTATCTGGCTATTATTTTTATGCTGACGATGAATTATATGATATGGAATATTACGACGTCACTCCTGTAACAACAGATCCTTATGCAAACATCACCAATATGTACGAGGAAATGAGTGACCCCTTTACCCAATATTTTACCCCCGATTATTATGAAGCCGTTATTTCTTGGCTCACCTATTCCGAAAGCATCTCAGGACTTGGGCTTGAAGTGAATGAAGATCTAAAAGTAACCCAAGTGTATGAAAATGGCCCTGCCGAAGAAGAAGGCTTACGAAGAGGAGATATTGTTCTCATGGTCGATTCCGTTTCTATCTCTTCAAAAACCATTTTTGATCGTTTAGTTCAAGGAGACATTGATCAAGAAATTGAACTAATCGTAAAACGCAATAGTGATACGTTAAGTTTTGCTATTACTATCGAATACATCACGATGCCAACTGTCTTTTTAGATTCTCTTGATGACATCCCTTATATTAAAATCACTGAGTTTACAGATACCACCTCTAATTCTGGTGGTACTCTTGCTGAATTTAAAAATGCCTTAAGAGATACAGAAGGCGCCACTGCAACTATTATTGATTTAAGAGATAATCCAGGTGGTTCAGTAGATCATTGTACTCAGATGGCCGCAGAGCTTTTAAGCAAAAATGATACGGTCATTTTTGAAATATCAAAATCACTTGACACATTAGCTTTCGAGCAAATAACAGATACTATTCCCTATGTAGCTGAAAAAGATGGTTTAGGTATTGGGCGTTATTTTGTTTTCCTTCAAAACGAAGGAAGCGCGAGCTGCTCTGAAATTTTTGTCGCTGGCGTTGTGAGTAATACACAATCTCCTGTCATTGGAACGACCACCTATGGAAAAGGCATTGGCCAATATTACTTCATCACCTTTCTTTCTGGTATAGCAGGCATTACTTCTATTGAATTTTATGATCGTACTTTCGATACCTATAATCACCTCGGTATTAGCCCAGACTTTACTCTTGAAAATGATTCTTTAATTCTTGCTAAAGCCGTAGAACTTGCAAAAGCAAAGACCTATAAAAGAACAGCTAAATACGGAACTACCTATAAGGTCTTTGAGAAAAAAGCCTCTGATTCCCAAAAAGGAAAGGCCCAGAAAAAACCTGGAGCCTTTAAGATTAAACGATTAGAAAAGATTTAATTAAATTAAGGTAAGACTCGCATGCGTACATTCACGTCAAGCGAGTCACTTGCTTTCTGTGGTTCTTGCGCTTCCGTAAGAGCCAATTCTTTTTTAATTTCTTCGACTTGAACTTGTAAGCGAGCTAAACGCGTGCCTTCTAATTTTGGGGTCGCTATCATCGTTTTTGTTAAAGGATTAATCCATTTTCCTTTCGAATTCGTAAAGCCAAAATGTAAATGTGGGCCCGTACTTCGACCAGTGCTACCGACTCGTCCTATCACTTGCCTTGGTGCTACTCTAGTGCCAGCACTGACATTTCGTTTATCTAAATGCAAATACCAACTTGTTGAATTATCCCGATGACGAATCGCTATTTTATTTCCGCTATATTGATCAAAACCTGAAGTAATCACTGTTCCTTCTGCAACAGCATAAACAGGCGCCCCTCTTGGGCTACCATAGTCTACTCCATTATGCATTGCACGTCGCCCTGTAATAGGATGAATTCGAGAGCCAAAAGAACTAGTAATATGCAAACGATCTAAAGGATAACGCAAGCCATCATAAATCAAAGCTTCACCTGAAGCGGTATAATGAGCATTATAAGTACTCTTGGGGTCTGGATCTTCATAACGGAATGCTTCATGATGCCCAACGATTCGGCCTTCAAATTCAGCATAAAGAACCTTACCACTAATCCATATCGAATCTTGATAAAAAGATTCTTCTAATAAAATGCGAAAGCGATCCCCTGGTTGAGCTTGTTGAAAAGCTACTTTACATTGAAGTACACCACTTGCAATCCCTACCATACGACCAGGAATCCCGACTTTAAATAAAAGGCCGTTTAATGTAGAACCACTTTCTAAAACGCCTTCAAATACAGACTGTTTTTTTACTAAAGGTTTTGAAACTAATTTGTACTCAAATGTACTCGACTCAGAATTAAGAAAGAGTAAATGAATGGTTGCTGGATTAGCTTCGTATCTAAAAACATGAACTGTTTGAGCCGAATCTTTTGCTGCATAAAAGCGTTGCCCGACTTTTAGGACAGAGAGCTCAACACTATCCTGAATGGAGAGAACTATTTTTCGACGTTGTTCATCGTTAATTCCCATTCGATTAAGAACCTGAAATAAGCCTTCTCCCGCTTGAACGGAGTCATGTACTATCTGTAAGTTTTTTAATTGGTTCTGTTCCCGTTTTTTATACTCTTGTTGGAGAGAATCTAAATCTTGTTCTAGTGAAACTATTGTTTCTTTTAAATCTTCTATATGTTTTTTTTGACTACAAGAGACAAGAAGAATCAAACATGTCACAGAAATTAATAAAAATAATCGGCGCAAAATACCTCCAATAAAAAAGACCAATGATGATTTCCCCGTTACCGGCATCACTGATCTTATCATTGACTAATAAAACTATTATTGAGCAGCAGCAGGGGCAGCAGCTGGAACAGGGGCTGGCTTAGCAGCAGCTGGTTTTTTAACTGTAGCTGGTTTTGCAGGAGCAGCAGCTGGAGCAGCGGCTTGTTCTGATGCCTTTACACCCAACAATTCCATTTCGAAAACGAGCAAGCTATTACCTGGAATAACTTGACGACCACGAGGACCATAAGCTAAATCACTTGGAATCCAAGCTTTCACTTTTGATCCCACTTTCATTACTTTAAGAAGTTCTGTCCATCCTGGGATAACAGCATTCAAAGGAAATTCTGCTGGAGCACCACGTTTAATACTGCTATCAAATTCGGTTCCATCTAAGAGAGTTCCTGTATAATGAACGCTTACAATGTCTGTTTCTTTAGGAAGATCACCCTTACCTTCAATAATGACAAGATATTGTAAACCACTTGCAGTAGTAATCACGCCCGCTTCGCTCTTATTCTTTTCAAGGAAAGCTTTTTGTTCTTGAAGATTTTTTTCTGCAGCAAGGCTATCTTTTTGAACCTTTTCTTGTTGACGTTTCATAGAAAAATCGTTCAATACAGCAAATAAAGCAGAATCAGTCATTAATAATTTTGCACTATCTTGTTCAAAACGTTCGGTAAAAGCCTGCATAAACACAGCATAATCTAAATCAATAGAATCACGTTGAATAAGTAATGCACGAGCCTGTTGCCCAAAAGAAGCGCCTAAAGCGTAACTATAATTGTCTTTTTCTGTAACAAGGGCTGTCTTCGCTGCTGGTTTCCCCATTTCATTACATCCAAATAAAAGAATAGAGCTTAGCCCTATAGATAACAATAATTTGAGATTCATATGTTCCTCTTTGAAAAAAAACTATTGCTGCGTAAAATAGAAAAAGATGAGGTTAAAAAGTCTTTACATTTGATTTTTAATTCTTTCTAGCTCTATCTAACTCATTTTTAGGTGTTTTTTAAAACCCATTATATGTATTTTTGGAAAAGTTTATTTCAATCAGAGTAATTTATGTGCGGTATCGTTGGTTATATTGGTGAACAAGAAGCTCTCCCTATCCTTTTAGAGGGATTAAAAAAATTAGAATATCGAGGTTATGATAGCGCTGGTATTTCAATTATTTGTAATAATAAAATTCAAACAGAAAAAGCCTCTGGTAAAATCATTGCACTTGAAGAAAAGTTGAGCGACAAGTGTTTTAAGGGAAACATTGGTATTGCCCATACTCGTTGGGCTACACATGGAGCTCCAGTGGAATGCAATGCTCACCCTCATTGTAGTTATGATGGTAAAATATCTGTTGTGCATAATGGTATTATTGAAAATTACCCCATCCTGAAATCGAAATTACAATCAGAGGGTATAAAATTTGTTTCAGATACTGATACCGAAGTCATTGCTCATTTAATCGCACGCTTTTATAAAGGAGATATCAAAGCCGCTGTCCTTCAAGCCATTAGTAAATTAGAAGGCGCTTTTGGTATTGCCGTTCTTTGTGAACAAGAACCCAATGTCCTTGTTGGAGCTCGTCGCGGAAGTCCTTTAATTCTAGGAATAGGTGATACTAACGATTATTTCTTAGCAAGTGATGTTTCTGCCATTGTTCATCATACTCAAAAAGTGGTGTACCTCGACGACAACGATGTTGTTGTAATTAAAGGATCAAAATATGAGCTTCTAAACATGAGCAATCAACAAGTTCAACGTGAAGTACAAGAAGTTGAGTTTGATGTCGAGTCTGTAGCCAAAGGCGGATTTCCTCACTTCATGTTAAAAGAAATTTTTGAGCAGCCAGAATCTTTACGTAACACCATGCGTGGCAGACTTCTGCTTGCCGATGGAACAGCTAAACTAGCTGGTTTAGACTCCAATATTAAAGAGCTTAGATCCATTAACCGAATTATTATTATCGCCTGTGGAACGAGCTATTACGCAGGCATGGTTGGTGAATATATGATTGAGGATCTAGCTGGAATTCCAGTAGAAGTAGAATATGCTTCCGAATTTCGCTACCGTAATCCGATTATTAATCCAGGGACCCTTGTTCTCACGATTTCTCAATCAGGAGAAACAGCAGATACTCTCGCTGCCTTAAAGGAAGCTCAACATAAAGGAGCCACGGTTCTTGGCATTTGTAACGCCGTAGGTTCTTCTATTGCCCGTTATTCTAACGGAGGAGTCTATCTTCATGCTGGGCCAGAGATCGGTGTCGCAAGCACAAAAGCCTTTACTTCTCAAGTCGCAGTACTCGCCATGATCGCTCTTTTGTTAGGTAGGCAACGTCATATTTCATTTGAAAAAGGCATTGATATTGCAAAGGCCATTTATGAAATTCCCAATCTTGCTCAAGCCACACTTGAACTTTCTAATCAGATTGCCGAAATCGCAAAAGACTTTATTCATTCTAAAAACTTTTTATACTTAGGTCGCCACTACAACTATCCCGTAGCAATGGAAGGGGCTTTAAAGCTAAAAGAAATCAGCTATATACATGCTGAAGGTTACCCAGCAGCAGAAATGAAACATGGGCCTATTGCCTTAATTGATGAAGACATGCCAGTGGTTGTAATTGCTCCTAATGACGGCCTTTTTGATAAGATTGTTTCAAACATTCGAGAAATTAAAGCTCGTGGTGGTCGAGTCATTGCAATTACTACAGAGCAAAGTACCGTTTTAGACCAATTTGCTGATTATGTGATTCAAATTCCACAAACTCTTCCTATGCTTATGCCATTGATCACTTGTATCCCTTTACAATTGCTCGCTTATCATATAGCAGTACTTCGCGGAAACGATGTAGATCAACCAAGAAACCTAGCGAAGAGCGTCACTGTAGAATAATTATTTATCTTTTCTTTTATGATTATTTCTGAAAAAGAAGATTACGAAGTCCGCATCGGCGTTTTTGAAGGTCCAATGGATCTTTTACTTTACTTGGTTCAAAAAAATGAAGTGAACCCAGGTGAAATTTCCATTGCAGAAATAACGGACCAATATTTAACTTGGATTAAAGACTTAGCACAAGCGGACTTATCTGCCGCAGGTGACTTTCTTTTGATGGCAAGCCGTTTGATGGCATTAAAAGTCAGAGAACTTCTCCCAAAAGAGGCTCAAAGTGAAGAAGAACTTCTTGAATTTTCTGAAGACCGCGAACAGCTTTTAAGAGAAATGCTCGAATACCAACGCTATAAACAAGTAGCTAAAGAGCTTCAAGAAAAAGAACTGGAAAACTTTGGAACTTTTTATAGGGGGCGCTTAGAAAAATCAACCAATGAAGAAGAGACTCTTGCCGATGCTAATATTTGGCAGCTATTTAGAGCTTATCAAAAAAGTCTAAAAGCTAGAAACGCAGAAACTATTCATCATATTGAACTTGACTACGTCACGATCGAAGACCGTCAACAGGTAATTAGCAACTACCTCTCCGCTCATGGTAGAGCTTTATTTGAAGATTTACTAGGAAGAGATCAGCACCCTATCGTTGCCGCTGTTACTTTTATGGCACTTATGGAAATGATCAAAACGGACGAAGTCGTTTTTAGACAAGGCGAACCATTTGGCCCCATCTGGCTTTATCGCAAAAAGAATAATAATGACTATGCCGATGAAATGTCAAATGAAACCGTGATTCTTTCTAAAGACCCTGAATTCAAGCAAGGCTTAATTGATGCCCTTCGCGAACGCGAATCGAGTTTAGCTCAAAACAAAGCAGCGTCTATTGATGCAGTCATGCGTGAGGCCGTTCTCTGGGCTTCTCAAGGTAAATCTATTCAAGAAGAAGATCTTCTGGCGATGCTTGAAGGGCGTATATCTCTTACCGAATCAGCGTCTTCAATAGAAGCTATACAAGAAACAGAGCCTACTCCTGAATTATCTTCAGAAGACGAAAATAAATCAGCAACAAAAAACGAGTTTGAAGAAAAAGAAATTAATCCCACAATACCGTTGGAGGAGGATCTTTAAGGTCCTTATTCTCTTTCGCGGCTTGAAATTTTTTTTCTATCAAATCGAGTTTGTGTTTTTCTTTTTCTTTTGCTGCTTCAAATTTAGCGTCTAACTCAGCGGCTCTATTTTTCTGCTGAGACATAAAAGCATCTAAAGAAAGCTTTTCTTTTTTATATTCCTGATGACTTAAAACGGATCCTGTTTCTGGATCAACCACAAGAGTCCCCTTACAACATGGGCATTCTACCGAAATTGTTTTTACAGCCATATCAATAATCCTCAATCATTATTTCTTAATAAACCAGCGCGAATAGCCCAGTAAACTAGTTGCATTAATGATTGAATAGCAGCCGCGACATAAGTCAGCCCAGCAGCCAAAAGAACCGCTGAAACAGCTTTATATTCTCGGCCTTGTTGCACAATATTTAATACTTGTAAACGCTTTTTTGCTCGGTTAGATGCATCAAATTCTACTGGCACCGTGACAAAAGTAAAAACAGTCGACAAAGCAAAAAGTGCCACACCAAAAATGGCGACGGATTGACCAAAACCTAACGATTGAACACTCATCAAAACAATACCAATAATCACAAGCCATGGACCCAAATTCGAGCCAATATTAGCTGCTGGAACGATAAACGAACGGAGCCACATAGGAAAGTAGTTTTCAGCATGCTGTAGAGCATGCCCTACCTCATGAGCAGCCACACCAGCGGCACTAGCATTTGTACCATGATAAACATCTTTAGATAAATGCAACGTCTTGTTTAATGGATTGTAGTGATCTGCTAAAAAACCTCTGGCTTCATGAATGGTAACATCTGTTACACCCGCATCAGCAAGAATCGCTTTTGCCACTTCAGCTCCAGTAAGGCCGCTTTGAATTCGAACTTTTTGGCCAGCCTTAAAACGACTTGAAACCATAAAAGAAGTGA
>Ga0123334_1005571_pt1 | contig 12104 bp, 8 predicted proteins | sample BiotimSIPDNA_FD_89706 | JGI IMG/M metagenome (GOLD analysis project Ga0123334, IMG submission 89706) | Anaerobic biogas reactor microbial communites from Washington, USA - Biogas_R1 time_0 SIP DNA | ecosystem: Engineered > Bioreactor > Anaerobic > Unclassified | place: Washington, USA | collected... | reverse complement strand
CCTTTCGCTCCTCGCACATTATCTGTCCGCGAATGTGCAAGATTGCAGACATTCCCTGATGACTATATTTTTACTGGGGCAAATGCTCGGCAATTTACGCAAGTAGGAAATGCTGTTCCACCTTTACTTGCATATAAATTGGCGATGGCTATTAAGCGTTCAGTGTTCACCTCACCGAAACAAGAATGATATGGCAACACTTAAAGTATTATATTTGACAGAAAGCAAGAAAAAACGGAGAAATAAAATGCAGGAATTTGTTGAATCTTTCAAAGTCAAATCAGAGGATGGCCAAATCTTCACTCTCAACGTATTTCAAAAATACATCATAGAAAGAACCCGTGGCAATGGCGAACTTAAAATACCTGGACTGAAGATGTTGTTGACGAGCAATGGTGACTTTGTAAATAAAGATGAAAAGAATGAAAATGTTTTTTATATTCTTGGGGAGAAAAAGGTCACCAGAATTTCATAACATTTTGCATTACTCTCGGACGCAGGAATCCCTCTTCCCATTTTCAGCCAGGATTTCAATGTCCAAAAATTTCAGTTCTTATACCTGATAGCTGTCTTTGGCATCCATGATGATAATTTGGCAAAAGCCTTGGGGATTTCCGATTTTGATTACTACACACTGTTTTTTCATAAAAAGCATGTCACCAGCAAGACCATTTCGGCAAGTGAATAGTATTGGATTTTACTTGATTTTTTCGGCATTATTTTTTATATAACGTAGCGATTTTCAAAGGAGGCAATCAATGAAACAATGTAGTCTTTGGCAAATCTTGTTGGTGTTGGTGCTTGGTCTTTCCTCCTTTGCCTTGGAATTGCCGTCATTTTTCACGGATAACATGGTATTGCAGCGTGACAGCGAGGTTCGCATTTGGGGAAAAGCGGCTCCTGGCAGTCAGGTTGTCGTGTCCTTTGCGGGTCAATCCAGCCAGGCGACGGCGAATGCGGACGGAAAATGGCTTGCCAAATTGCAACCGATGACGGCTTCTGCGCAAGGTCGCGAACTCCAAGTGACTGGCGACGGAACAACCAAGACATTTTCGGATGTCCTGGTCGGCGATATCTGGCTATGTGCCGGACAATCCAACATGCAATGGGCGTTGCGAAATACCAATAATGTGGCTGATATCATCGCCGCATCCGGCAAGGACACCATCCGCCTGTTGAGCATTCCCCTTGTCTGGTCGCGTGATCCCAAGGATGATGTGAAAGGAAGCTGGGTTGCCGCCAATCCCGAGACCAGCGCACGGTTCTCCTCCGTCGGATACTTGGTTGGTCAGCAACTGGCTTCTGAAACCTCGGTTCCGATGGGCTTGATCATGATCGCCTGGGGCGGTTGCCGAGTTGAATCGATGAGCAGGCTTGATTCCTTTGATCGCTTTCCATCCTTGAAGCAGGTCGGCGAAGCGGTGCGAAACGGAGTCGCAGACATGAAAGCCAAAAAGGACGAGGAACTGAGAAAGGACAAGCAACGCCTGCCAACAGCCCTCTACAACGCCATGGTGCACCCGCTGGGACCAATGGCCGTCAAGGGCATGCTTTGGTACCAGGGAGAAGACAACCACTACGAAGGGGCAATCTACGGCGAAAAGCTCAAGGCTCTCGCACTGAGCTGGAGAGAATGCTTCCAAAACCCAACCCTCCCAATCTACATCGTCCAAATCCCGCCGTGGCAATATGGCAACGAAGACCCCACGAAAATCCCAAACTTCTGGCTTGCACAACAGACATTCGCTGAAAGCGATCCAAACGCCTATTTCATCGTAACGACCGATTGCGGACAGGCAGACGATATCCACCCGAGAACAAAAATCCCGCTTGCCAGACGACTCGCCAATCAAGTCCTCTTCAAATCATACGGGATCGGAGACGACTCCGCGATGCCACCAACATTCAAATCCGCAGAAGTCAAGGACGACAAGGTCATCGTCTCGTTCAATCTCCCAAATGGACTCAAATCCCGAGACGGAAATCCCATTACGTTCCTCACATTGGCAGGAGCCGATGGAATCTACCACGAGGCAACTGGATTCGCCCAAAACGACCAGCTAATCGTCTCGTCGCCAGAAGTCAAGACCCCCGCCATGATCCGCTTCGGATGGCACAAGCTCGCCATGCCCAACCTCGTCAATCGAGCCGGGCATCCTGTTGCCCCATTTGAGCAAAAATTGTAACCGCAAAATTAGTGTCCATTTGTGTTTATTCGTGGTTCAAACATTTGCTTGGAAACCACGAGTAAACCACGAATTGTAGGATTTTTCGGCGATGGCGTCTACTGGAATATTGCCCATTCGCCTTTGTTTGTTACGGCAATGCATTTGCCGTCATTGGTCGAGGAAAGCGCTACGATTGTCCCATTGAGCTTTGCGGCTTGCCGTATGGTGCCATCAAGATGAAGCTCAATGATGGTTCCATTAGTGCATCCTGCGACGAGTCGATTGCCCAAGGTTGCGAGTGCTGTTGGCGTATTATCGAGGATCCAAAGTTTTTTGAGGGTCAAGTCTGGGTTGAAGGCAAAGATTCTGCGTCGATTGTAGGCGACAATGATTTCTTGTATTTTGTCGCCGTCCAAGTCCCCAACCTTGAGGTCTTTGATGTTTGCATTTCGGAGCGTCCAATTGCCGTAGTTGCCTGAGGTAGCCTGGAAGCCATCGCCAAAACTCACGTCATGCTGGATTTGTCTCGTTGCATTCCAGACTCCGACTCGATTCAAGACCCCGTTGAAATCCCCGACTAGCTTCAGGTCGCCTTGCGGTTCCAGTTTTGCGGCGACCAGGAAGCCTCGTCCCACGCCACTGTAGCCGAAGTTACCCATCCCTTGCCCGTCAGTTCCGACTCCCATTCCTATATTGTTGACATTCAGCGACTTGTCAAATGCGTACACTGTCGGGAATCCGCCCGAACGCCTGTAGGCCAGCATCCAATCCTGTCTTTTGTTTCCATCTCCAGGAACGAACTCGAAACCCGTCACGTAACCGTACTTGGTTTGTTTACGCGCAAGCAGACGACCTGTTTTCAACTCCAGAACCTCGACCGTCGATGTGCTTCCAACAAACAACAGCTTCTCATCGCCTTCAAACGCACAGACTGACAAGGCGGAAACACCGGGCAAAGCCGATTTAAACCAATAAAACTGCGAGCCAGCAACCAATCCATCGGACATTTCGGACTTGAATTCCCAAAGCCTTTCGCCAGTTGAAAGCTGGAATGCGACCACTTTCTCGTCTCGGCATCCAGCCACCAAAAGCCCGTCTCCGAGCCACAAGGCACCAACGATCGCATCCAACTCAAATATCCGAATCACTTGACCTGAACTGGAGATCAAAGCAACTTGCTTTCCGCTGGAAGCCGCCCATTGGTTGCCGTCAACGACGAGGCACCCGCCATGCTCAGTCGGCAATCTTCCATTTGCCACAGGTTTCCATTCTTCGCCTTTGGGTTCTCCTTGTCGTTTCGTCTGCTCAACTTTTTTGTCTTCGATATTTGGCAGCGGGCTTAGCTTGGCGTTGACTTTTGCAACGACATTCGGGGCATCTGGCTTCAGCTGCAATGTTCTTCCATCCTCCATCGTCAGCTTTCCGGATTGCTTGCATCTGATTTCCAATTGATCGCCTTTCAGGCAGGCAACGACGGGGATTTCAGACTTGAATACATTCGGGACTTCCTTTACGCCCAGGGCAACGATGTCGCCATTGGCTTCCTGAAGCATGACTCCTTCGCCATGACGGCTGATTCGAACCCGTGATGGCACCTTGAGGTCAACGACTTCATCGCTCGATTGCCGCGCAGAGATTTCTCCCGTTTCGTTTTTTCCGAGTACAGTTGCGAAGCAGATTCCATTGGATTTCGGCTCGCCTTCGTACCTGAATTCCAATGCGCGTCCCCCGCTGACAGATACCATCTCCCGTTCACCGACAATTGAACTGGACAAAATCCAGGTATTTGAAGGGAGTTTGAAGCCATCGGACGAGAATTCCAGGTCTGTCATCCCGACGATTGTCGAGGTCGGTTCGTCGATTGTCAAGCTTTCGACTTCGAGTTTATGGTTTCCTGCCGCCAGTTGATGTTGTCCCAGTTCGAGGGTTTTCAGGACAGCTCCTTTTGGATCCTTGTGGTCAAAGTCTTCGACGACTGTTTTTCCGTCCAACTTGAATTTCAAACGTCCTCTTCGTCCTGCATGGCATCCCATTTTGATTCTCAGATTGCCGCTGGCAGGCTTTTCCAATGTAAACGGGATAGTCAAAACTGTACCGACCTGCACACCATTGAAGCAAACGTACAGTCTATTGCTTGAGTTGAATTGTTCTTTCCAATCGACCGCCTTGGCGATATCGTCTCGTCCCATGTAGAGGTGCAGTCCTTCAGTTGATTCCGGTTGATTGAGCCTAGGCAATGTCAGCTGGAAGTAATCATTTATCCGGGTACTGATGACTTGTGATGTCGGTTGCCATCGATTCATGATTTCGCAGGTGCTCATGCTTCTGACAGGCTTAAGTTCATCCCATGCCACCAGCCACTGGTTTCTTCTGACAATGAAGGCTCTTGTCCAATCGAACCCATTGTAGTCCTTGAGGTTAGCCTTTACGAAGACGGTATCTCCGTCAAAGCAGCTTCCATACTCGGTCACATGTGCGAAATCGCATGTTTTGAGATTGGCCAATCCGTCTGCGAAGCAGAAGATTTGGTTGGCATACCCATGAAGCAGCCTGTCCTTGCCTAATCTCAGCGTCAGCAAATTGAAATTATGAGCTGGGATTCGACCTCCGGTTCCGTATTTGGGGTCGAGCAAGAGAAAATCCCCCTCGTCACCAGGCTTTTCTCGATAGGACATCCACTCGATGACTTCCGATACGTCAAAGGGCGGATTCCAGGAAACTCCGCGAGTATCTGCGGCATAGGTGTAGAATCGACCCGATTCGCGCTTGAAGAAATCTTGCTCGTACGGCTCAATCGTCAAGTAGGATTGACCTGCACGGAATGGACTTTTCGCAAGATTCAGCTTTTCACGAAGCGTCACAAACGCCTGGTCCTGAGTCAGGCAAGCAGCCATCCCCAAAAACGCAGAACTGGAATAGGCTTGCGACCAATCGTTCTCAATGACTTCCGAGAAGGCGGCCAACCCCTCCGCTAATCGCTTCAATACCTTGCTGCCCAAATAGTTGCGGCCACCCGACAAGGTGGCATAGTGAAAGAAAGGCTCGATGAACGTGTTGTACCAGAAAAATGAGCTGGTGTGGATGCAAGAGGCATAGTGATCCAAACTCCAAAATGCATTGGAGCAGAGTTCAAGACCATACTTGCCATCAAAGCAATCGTACTGGCGGGCAAAATACCTGGCCGTAACGAAAACTGTCACGGCCTCCCAAGCCAAATGCCTGTCAGGCAAATACTTGAGTGGTCTCTTGCCAAAATTGTGAATATTGTAGTAGTGCCTATCGAGGAATCGATTGACCAATTGTGCGTATAGTTCACGGGTGACGGCTTCACGTTCCTCGTCGGTGAACGCATCGGATTCCTCGACCAAATCCCAGTACAAGGGAACCATAATCGAGCGATAGTGGTAGGGTTCAGCCAAGGGGCGATGGATATCCCTGTAGGATTCGTCGTCGAGCTTGAACAATTCAGCTCTATCTTCGGCTGTTTTCGGAAAAGCCAGGCGGATGAATTCCCTTGCGAATCGTTTTTCACCGGTCATGTAGTGCATCGCCAAGTTTCTGGAAAGGCTATTCCATCCGAAGTAGCCTGCCTTTCCGTAGCCTCGCGATTCCTCCCACAGATTCACTTTATTCCCGCTCTCCGGCACCTCAAATTCCGCTCCCAGGCGTATCACGCATTGGCGTGGCAGGCTTGAAGCCTTGGTTGCCTTGATGATTTCAGCGAGTTTTTCGACTGCTTCTCCGGTGCCTTGCCTGTCGCTTCCGCCTGCGAACACAATATTGTGCCCGTCTCCAAATGGGTTGTGGAGCGTCCTGACCACATATCCACCAGAACCAGGATACGCGCAATCCAAGATGACATAGTGGAGGAGATACAAGTGATCCACGGTCGCATTGTCATGCCGATTCCCGATGACAATCAGGTTCTTGTCCAGGCTATTGACCAGCGCATACTGGTCATCCTTAACGATTGGGATGCTTTTGCCGGTTGCGGCTAGCAACGCATCATTGATTTTCGCGCCCCAATTCGCAGCCTCCTCGCCCTTTGGCAGGACGATAGCGCAATTGTCCAGCTTGGTGTCCAGATTAAGATCTCGTCGGAATTGCTTCAACAACCCGATTTTTTGCCATTCTTCCCCCACCGCAGGATCGATTTTGGCAGGTCTATGGATGACGGTTTCAAAAAATGGCTCCTTGAACTCGGCTTTTCCGGCTCGTTTATAGACTAGCTTTACCGTTGCGGTCTTGATTGCCTTTTTCGGAGCATATACTCTCTCCGCGCGTACCCAGGCTTGATTTTCATTGAAACAGACATTGATCCAACTCAATTGGCTCCCGTCCTGAAAAGTCAGAAACACGGACATCGAATAATCAACAGATTTCTTGGTGTCGCTTCCTACGCTTTTAGAGAAACATCCATAGCGGAAGTCTTTTGGTTCGGATTGGTTCAAATCGACTTGATAGACCACCTCCGATATCGTTGGAGCTGGATTCTCAATTTGAAACACATCCTCCACAAGACGTGCATTTCCCACGAGGCGAGGCGGATCTTTCAGGAGATTTTCGCACAAGGCGATCTGTGAAATCAGCAACAACGGCAGCAAATTTCTCAACATATCGCCTCCCTCCTTAGCAAATTAGATGTCAGCATCAGCAACGGTATAACGCCCAGCATCCTTTCGTTCGATAAGCCGTTTTTGAAAGACCAAGATCTTCCTGAGCAGTCCTGCGTTAGCCATTGGCGTTGCTGTTTTCAGAAGCTTTTCCGCAAGTTCGAAATCCCCGCATCGCCTGGCGGCATCAATTTGAATCAGGTAATTATCCGGAGTTATCCTGGCGGTTTGGTCGGCTTCCATGTATTTGGTCATTTGTTCGACGGCTTGGCGTCGATACTTCTTCGCCTCATCGTCATTTTTGGCATCATCTTCTGCCCAAGCAGCTTTCATGTAGAGCATAAAGGACGCGAACGAGGCTCCTTGGTTTGTAGCGATTTCGATTTCGGCCGCCCTAGCGAACAGTGCCGCCAAGTCATCGAATTTCAGGGGTGCATTCAAAACTTGAGCAATTGATTCTCGCTTGCGTTCCTTGCCGATATCCGGCCAGCAATAGCCGCAGTTCCTGCAGAGTTCAATTTGGTACTTCAGGGTATCCCGTCGCTCCGGCGCCGGCCTCAGATCCAGATCCATTGAGCCGAACGTATTCGCCGAAACAACGGTGGTCACTCGGACAACATTCCCGCAAACCCCGCATATTTTTACCTTTTCTTCCAATTCCAACGCGAAGGCAAAGGCACAAAAAAACATCAAAATGACGACAAGTCTCTTGCACATAAAACTTCACCACAGGATTTCATAGTTCAAACTAGACAAAGACCAAACAGTTAATTATATTTCATTTTTTTGGTTTTGGCAACCCAACACATAGGAGAAACAGCAATGCAAAGACGAGATTTCCTGAAATTGATGGGCTTGTCCGCCCTGATTCCCTGGTTGTCTAGGGGTCAAGAACAGAGCAACCCCCCTATCGATCCCAATCTAATCGCGCTTTTTGCGGATACGCATATTGGGATTCACTGCCAGGAACACCAGAAAAACGGCTTGGACAAGCAGATCGATGCCGTTTTGGCGATGAAGTCCAGACCAGCCAACATCCTCATCCTAGGCGATTTCGCGTACGACCGAGGCTTGCCCAAGGATTATGAACTCCTGAAGCCCTATATGGAAAGGCTGGAACAGGTAGGCATCAAGTGGCATGTCGCAATGGGAAACCATGATCGAAGAGAACCGTTCCTGCAGGCGTTCCCAGACAAAAAACAGGATCTGGTGCCCGATAGGATCGTATCGATCGTCAATACCCCGAAAGCCGACTTTGTCCTGCTTGACTCCTTGGATCCCGGCAAGGTCCCAGGCACGATTGATGACAAGCAGCGCGAGTGGTTGCAATCATTCCTAGCTTCCCAGACCAAGCCCACGTACGTTTGCGCACACCATCCGATCAACGAAACAAAACTGGATGCGCTTTTGGCGTCTGCGCCCTGCGTCAAGGGATATCTTTATGGCCACAATCATTACTGGAGCTTAAAGCAATTGCCGAATGGTCTCCGCACGCTCTGTCTCCCTTCAACAGGACATTGGGGTGACATCGGATACGGAATCATGACTTTAGGCGACAAGAGCGACAGGGTTTCGTTGGAAATCAACGACCACTACACTCCCCGTCCACATAAGCCCCCAAAGCCTGAATGGCTTGCGCGGATCAAGACCCTGCAAGGTCGCTTTGCTGAGTTTCCGAAATAGTTTCAATCTATGTTGAGGGACACACCGGTATGGTCGGTGTTTTCCAGGCGGATGACGGTTGCCCCCGGCACTTCCCCCCATGAACCTCCGATCCAGGCATAGACGTTTGATGCGTTCCAGCTTCCCATCTCGGCGGTGTATGGATGTGGATATTTTGTCTTGAACCCAGTATCACCCGGCAGGACGGTTCTCCAATGGCGAACCATCGCAGGTTTTCCCGTTGGGCGTCCGAACCACGACGTCGGATCCCTGGTATCCAAGACGCAAATCTCCTTTTTGCACAGTTCGGCGAATCGAAATGCCGCCGTTCCTCCCATCGAATGGCCGCGAACGACAATTCGACAGCCATCGGGGAGCTTTTCCACAAACTCCAAAGCCCGGTCGACATTCAGGAAATTGAACATCGCCGCTCGCCCTTCGCCGAATTCGGCATTGACCTTGTGGACATCTGAAAGCAGGAACTTATCGTATCCATAGGCGCCTTCATCAGCGCCGGAGAACCAGATCAGCACATCGCAAGCTTCATTAGGCACCACGTATCCATCATAGTTGTAGGGACCGCCGCAATAAACCTGCAAACCATACCCGATTCCATAGCATAGCAAGGTGATTAACCCGCCGCTAGCCACCGAAATCCACCAACGACAGCGGAATTTGCGACGCAAGACCGCCAAAACCAAACCACCTAAAACCAAGCCCAACACAACAAACCACCACAAGGAAACAATGCGATCCCCAGCACACAAGCCAATGGGATCGCCTATCACAACGGGACAAAACGATTGCAGTATTTCCTTGAGTTCCATGACCGCAAATTGCTAGCAACAAAACTTTAACCTAAAAAAGCAGTTGATGCCTTATGATTGTAGTGCCTTTACAAGGCACGGTCTTCAGGTGTTTTTCCCTCCCCAGGCTAAAGCCTGGGGCTAAGCATCGTTAAGCGCTTGCAGCGCAATGTATTATGCAAATCATGCCGACAAGTCCGAACTATCGTCCTTGTCTGGTCCATGTCCCGCCCGCGTGGATTGCGGACGGTCAGTCCGCGCCAAAGACTTTGCGCCGTAGGCGCCCGACCATGCTTAACCCCGGGCTTCAGCCCGGGGACAGGATGCCCCCATGCCGGGGCACCTTGTAAAGGCGCCACGAAAGACTGTCGCACTTCAATTCACCAGCATGGTGAACAGAACGAACTTTATAACCATATGAAAATCAATCAATTAGAAACAAAATCCAGTTTCAACTGTTTTTTTAGGATAAAGCCATGATAAAACTGACTTCACGTAGATTTTTTTCCTTGTTGTTACTGCTTCTATCTTCTTTTGCCATAGTTTTTTCGGCATTTTCCTCAAGCATTTTCTTAAGGGGCCAACATTGTGTGATTCTATTTGAAATCATTTCATTGGTGATTAGTATCAAGGAGTTTTTTAATCCATCCCAAAATAAAACAAATGAAGACTATTTTCTTAGCAATATATGTGCGCTTGTCTTTCTATTTCCAAGTATATTGCAAGCTACTATTGGATGCATTTATTGCAATGACTTCATTCAGTATTATATATTCATAGGTTTTGGCATGCCGTTTCATGTCAAATTCAATTTAATAGTTATTTCCTTGTTAGCCTCGCTATTGTATTTGTTTTTTACTATAAATCTCGCTAAGAATTTTGAAACAATTATTTTTCATAATTGCAAATGGAATCCTTGTCGAAAGGCTTTATTTGTACTGACTCCTGTTTTATAGCCCATCTATTTGTTTATATATGTTGGTTATCATATTAAAAATAACAATCGGTCTATTTGGGTTAAATGTCTGGAGTTTATTATTATCATCTTAGGATTTACGGTAGGTATTATTGGTTGTTTTTATGCTTCTGGAATAGCAATTTACATACTTATTCTATTGCAGTATATTGTTCTTGCACATATATTAAAGATCACATTGAATCATACAATAAAAATGTTGCATGTTCATATACCTATTCAATTACCAATAAGTCTTTTTGTCAATGTTTTTTTTATTAATACTTGGGAATATATAGCTGAACTATGGATACTATAGGTGGCAAACGAGTCGAGAAATATATCATTACCTTTATCCTTCGTTAGATGTATGTATTCCTGACATGGATGACAGCCTGATTGTAACTCAGAAAATTATAGATGATTATTCAAGAATACATACTATGTTTCATGATATTCAAGATCATTACGAAGAAGATAAATATCAGCAGATATTGGATTCATATCTGGCTTTTTTTCGCGATGGGAAATATGGTCCAAGAAATGATATAAATCTAAATATTGAAATGTATCCTATGATTTTAAGCGATGCAAAACATATGTATTTTATTTATGAAAAGTCAAATATTGGCACCGCGATGGCAAAGAAAACTATATCTATCCTTAAGGAAATGCAGGATTTCATTTATAAATCCAATGCTTTTGATCAGCATTCCGTTAACTGTGTCTTAAAGCTTGAAGAATTAATACAAAAGATGCACGATGGCACTGAAACTGGAAACATTTATTGGGTTGATATTCTTATAAGAGAACGCATGTGGGAATTCTATTTTATCTATGAGAATGCTGCAATTTCTATAAACAACTTAACTGGAATGAGTTATGAATATAATATATTAATCGAATCAACATTTCAATCTTCAATATTACATCGTTATTTTCCGTTTCTTACTTATTATTGTGCATCTGCATGTTATTCTGAAGATACAAGTCGCAATGCCAGAATTTTTGCTTTCATTCGTGACAATAATAATCTTGAAGGATTTGCAAACAACTGTATTGCTCTTATGTGGTTGAATGATGACATTAACATCTCGCCACTTCTGTTACGAATGGAAGGACAAATACAAAAATTGCAAAAACAAAAAAATTTATTTCCCTGGGGGAGTGCGAACTATTAGCCTTTTCAAGCCTTGATTGGTTGCTGTTTTGAGTATGAAGAGCTATATTATGAGTTTGCCAAAACTCTGAGGGATAGACGCTGGCATCGCTCTTGTCAGCTTCTATCGCCGTGTGCCAAAGCCAAGGACACGCCAAGGGTGTGGGCGAGATAAAGAAGGTCATGCGGGAAGCGTTATCCATGTCGCTCCCCGAATTCGAGGATGCCTAGGCATCGTGGATGGAGTCGAACATGGAATCGCGAATGCCCTGGCGGCAGGCCTGGCAGCAAGATCAATGCCGTCAGCATAGCCGTTTTCGCATGGCAATCCTGTTTCAATGCGGAACAACCTTATGCCCAAGATTTGATTTTTTGAACCCAAAAAACGCGTCGAACGCCGTTTTTTTGCTATTAATCGTAGATTCAGACTTCAGGAAAGATATCATGTCTCAACAGCATACATTGGAGAAAATCAGGAATATCGGGATCATGGCCCACATTGACGCCGGCAAGACGACTTGCACGGAGCGTGTCCTGTTCTACACGGGCCGCAGCCACAAGATGGGCGAAACCCATGACGGGAAGGCGACAATGGACTTCATGGTCCAGGAACAGGAACGAGGCATCACCATCTCGTCTGCGGCGACGACTTGCATCTGGCGTGACCACATGATCAACATCATCGACACTCCCGGACACGTTGACTTCACGGTCGAGGTCGAGCGTTCCCTTCGCATTTTG
>Ga0123334_1005570_pt1 | contig 12104 bp, 11 predicted proteins | sample BiotimSIPDNA_FD_89706 | JGI IMG/M metagenome (GOLD analysis project Ga0123334, IMG submission 89706) | Anaerobic biogas reactor microbial communites from Washington, USA - Biogas_R1 time_0 SIP DNA | ecosystem: Engineered > Bioreactor > Anaerobic > Unclassified | place: Washington, USA... | reverse complement strand
GGCGAAGGGGCTGCCGAAGCGGCCCATGCGGGCGAAAGTCGTCGGCGTCGGGTGAATGGGCAGTAGCTGGATGATGCGGAAGCCGAGGGTGTCGATGATGAAGTGCAGTTCCTGCGCCAGGTCGTTGAAGCTGCCGGATGGGGGGATGACCGTGTAGCCGTCCTTATCCAGCAAGGCCTCGGCGTCGTGGTGTTTTTGTGTCCAGGCGCCGCCGGAGCGGTTTTTGCCGAACTGGCGGATGAAAGCGTTGTAGATGGTGTTGCCGCAGGCGCAGCGGGACGGTTCGATTTTGACGCGGGTATTATCGCCGCGGCACCAGATGGTTTCGCCGCCATCGTCGGGTATGAAGAAGGACTTGAGGTCGAAGACGCCGACGTCATTGAGAGGTAGGGTGATGGAGAACTGGCCGTTGCCGTCGTCGTGCATGGGCAGATCGCGCCAATCGCGGCCGAGGATGGCCTTGTGTTCTTCGATATTGGCGATGATTTCCGCGCGGCGGATAGCGGCCTGCCCGAGATTGCTGCGGACGAATGCCCGGCCTGGCCGGGAGTCCGGCAACGTGAGGAGAACATCAAGGCAGTCGCCGGCGAAACGGACGAGTTTGGCGCCAGGCGCCGGTATTTGGGTTAGGGGCATAGGCTGGCCAATCTCTTTGCGGGTCTGTGAGCGGGCCTTGGGCGCGCTGGTGTCCCGGGCTGCATGGTTGTTGCTGCCATTGGGAGCTGCAGAAAAAGCCCGGGGAGACGTTTGTTTAACTGTAACGGGATATATGTTAAAAAACCAGGGAGTCCCATAGCGAAATAAGGATAAAAGATCTATGTGCAGAGAAGATGGACACGCGCCGCGTCTGGTTGTGGTCGGCTATGGCCGTTGGGGTCGCGAATGTCACAGCTATCTGATCAGCACGACGCCCGGCCTGGAGCTCTACGGCGTTGCCAGCCGCGATCCAGAGAAACGGGTGCGTGCCGAGGCCGACCGGCAGTGCCGGACCTTCGCGAGTTTTGATGACGTACTGAGCGACCCGGCGGTGGACGCCGTGGTGCTGGCCACACCCAACTGGAGCCATGCCGATTTGGCCATCAAGGCTCTGCGTGCCGGCAAGCATGTGGTGACGGACAAGGTGATGTGCCTGTCCCTGCGGGATTGCGAGGCGATGATCCGCGCCAGTGAAGAGAGCGGACGGCTGCTGACGGTCTTTCAGAACCGCCGGCTTGACGGTGATTTTCTGACGGTGCGGCACTTGCAGCAGACGGGCCGGCTGGGCGACGTCCGCTGGGTTGAATTGGCCTGGCAGGGTTTTGGCGCCTGGGGCGGCTGGCGCGGCAAGCGCGAGCTGGGTGGCGGGAAGATTTTTGATTTGGGGCCGCACTTGCTGGATCAGGTCCTGGTGTTGTTTCCGGAGCCCGTGCGCAGCGTCTATTGCCGCCTGCACTACGACTTGCCTGGCGTGGATGTGGAGAGCGAAGCGCTGATCGTGCTGGGTTTTGCTGGCGGGCGGACAGCGGTGATTGACATGTCGAGCATGGCGGCTATTCACAAGCCGCATTTCTACGTGCGTGGCACGGAGGGGACCTTCCAGAAATTTGGTTTGGACCCCCAGGAGAAGGCCCAGACCGCCGGGAATATTGACGCAGCGGTGGAACCCGCCAGCAACTACGGCGTACTGAAAACGCGCACGGACGAGCAGGTTGTGCCGACCCTGCCCGGGCGCTGGCGCAGCTACTACGAGAACTTGCGCGATTGTCTGTTGGGCAAGGCCGAGCCCATGGTCACCCTGGCGGAGGAGCGGCGCTTGCTGCGGGTGATTGACGCCATCTGGGAATCGGGTTCATCGGGCCAGGTGGTGCATTTTGACGACGGCGAGGGACTGAACTGAGGAGTGTCATGCTGACAATGCGTAAATATCACGGCCTGGGCAATGACTACCTGGTGCTGTCTCCCGCCGAACTGGCTGGGCCATTGGGCGTCGCTGACATCCGGCTGATCTGTCATCGCAACTACGGCGTGGGCAGCGACGGCATTCTCCTGGGGCCGATCATGCCTGGCAGTGAGGATTTTGCGGCTTTTTGCGCCGAGGCCGGTCTGAATGCCGCCGACTGCGCGGGGGTGTGCTGCGCGCTGCGCATATACAACCCCGACGGCTCGGAGGCGGAGAAGAGCGGCAATGGCCTGCGGATTTTTTCCCGCTGGCTGCATGATCGCAGCCTTGTCGGTTCGGCGCCATTCCGTTTAGCGACGCTTGGTGGCGTGGTGGAGGTGACTATTGCGGATCCCCAGCAGTCCATCACCGTGGCCATGGGGCGGGCGACTTTCTGGAGTGACCAGATACCTGTTACGGGACCGCGACGCGAGGTACTCAACGAAGAACTGGTGCTGGGTGGACGGACCTTGCGTTATTGTGCGGCGTCGGTGGGCAATCCTCACTGCGTGGTGCTGTGGGATGGCGAACTGAGCCCGGCGGTGGCCCGGGAATATGGTCCGCAGCTGGAATGCGCGCCGTGTTTTCCCCGACGCACGAATGTGCAGTTCATGCGCGTTGAGGACGCCCATCGCGTCCGTATTGAGATATGGGAGCGTGGTGCGGGCTACACGCTGGCGTCGGGCAGCAGCGCCACAGCGGTGGCGGCCGTCGCCATGCGTTTGGGTTATTGTCAGTCGCCGGTGACGGTGTCCATGCCTGGCGGCGACTTGACTGTGACCGCCGCTGCAGACATGATGTTGCGGCAGACTGGCCCGACGGCGCTGGTCTGCGAATGCAGGTGGTTTGGCCGCGATGGCGACCAGGCGTTTTGAGGAAAAAAACTGAGGGTTCAGGAGAGCATGACAACATGATAAAATACTCTGGGAGCACAAGCCGGCAGGTCGTGATAGTCGGCGCAGGTGCGGTGGGCGTGTCCTTCGCGTATGCGCTGATGATCAAGGGCTTGGCGGAGGAAATTGTTCTCGTCGACGTCAATCGGGCGCGGGTGGAAGGCGAGGTGATGGACCTGTCCCACGGCAGCGCTTTCGCGCCGATGCAGTCCATCCGTGCGGGCGATGCTGGCGACTATGGCAACGCGGCGCTGATCGTGATTACCGCCGGCGCGGCGCAGAAGCCCGGCGAGTCCCGGCTGAATCTGCTTGAGCGCAATGCGCGGATTATGCGGTCGATTATGGGTGATATCAAGGCGTCGGGTGGGACGGCGCCGGTCATTGTGGTGTCCAATCCGGTAGACATTTTAACGCAGATCGCCATTGCTGAGCTTGGGAATGATCGCCGGCGGGTCTTCGGTTCCGGGACGGTGTTGGACAGCGCTCGTTTCCGGCATATCCTGTCGCGGAAATGCCAGGTGGATATCCACAACGTGCATGCGTACATCCTTGGCGAGCACGGTGACAGCGAGGTGGCGGCGTGGAGCCTGTCCCACGTCGGCGGCACGCCGGTGGCGGACATTTGCGCTGGCTGCGGTTGCTGTGACACGCCTTTGGCGTCGGTGGTCAATCGCGAAGCGGTGTTGGAGCAGGTGCGCCACTCGGCCTATCACATCATTGACGCCAAGGGTGCGACCTGTTACGGCGTCGGCATGGCCCTGGTGGAAATCAGCGCCGCGGTCCTGCGTGACCAGCACAGCGTGCTGACAGTATCGACGCTGCTGCAGGGGGAATACGGCCAGCGGGACATCTGCCTGAGCGTGCCCTGCGTCGTGGGGCGCGAGGGTATTGTGCGCGTCATTACGGGCTCTCTCAGCGGGGATGAGCAACGCGGCCTGGACGCCTCGGCGGCAATCCTGCGTGGACGCCTGCAGGCGCTGCTGGACCTTGAGCAGCAAAAGCAATGAGGGACGCATGCTGGCGCAATGACGCGTCGACATGGACCATAGCAGGAAATACCAGCGAAGTGTATTTGGAAAGGACGACGATCATGACCTTGATTCAGGATGGTGCGACGGTGCTTTTTCAGGGCGACAGCGTGACGGACTGCGGCCGCTCCCGCGAGAACGACACGATGCTCGGCAATGGCTATGCCGCGCAGATAGCGGCGCGCTTTACGGCGGCGTACCCGGAAAAGGGCGTGCGTTTTCTTAATCGTGGCATCAGCGGCAATCGTTCGAAGGATCTGGTGGCGCGTTGGCAGCTGGATTGCATCGATCTCAAGCCCGACTGGGTGTCCATACTGATCGGTATCAACGACACCTGGCGGCGCTATGATCGCGATGACCCGACCGGCGTCGAGGCGTACACGGCGAATTGCCGCGAGTTGTTGCGTTTGACCCGCGAGAACACCAAGGCGCGCATCATTCTGCTGGAGCCCTTTGTGCTGCCCTACCCGGAGGACCGCAAGGCCTGGCGAGCTGATCTTGATCTGAAGATCAACGCGCTACGGCTGCTTGCGCTGGAATTCAAGGCGATTTACGTGCCACTGGACGGGCTGTTGGCGGCGGCAGCCTGCCGCGCTTGTCCGGCGCAATGGGCGGCCGACGGCGTGCATCCGACGCCAGCCGGCCATGCCTTAATTGCACGCCATTGGCTGACGGCGCTGGGAGCCTGGGCCTGATGGGCAACAGCGCTATGAATCCGGCGCTTGGTGGCCATGGCCGCAGCTGGGACGCCGCAGCCATGGCCGAGATACTCCTGGACTGCGGGCGGCGGGCTTTGGCCCATCGCGCCGCCAGCAGCTGGACTTTGAAGAGCGACGGCAGCCTCGTCACCGAGGTCGATCGCGACATCGAAGCGCTGCTGAGCGCGGCCTTGCCAGGCCCGGGCGAGTATTTCATCGGTGAAGAGACGATTGCGCAACGCGGCGCGGACTATGCGCGCGAGGCGTTGCGCGGGTCCTGCTGGGTGGTCGATCCGATTGACGGCACGTCGTCTTTTGCGCATGGCTTTCCGCTCTGGGGCATTTCCATTGGCCACATGGTCGGCGGCATGCTGTGTCACGGCGCGGTGATAGTGCCGGAATGCGGCGATATCCTGGTGACCGAGGGTGAGGGCGTTGTGCATTACCGCCTGGCGGGATTGTCGGTGCCCTTGACGGCGGCGACGCGGCGCGAGTTGGCACCGGCAGCGGGCGCGTGGCAGGCGGGCGGCGTGCTGATGCTCGGACAGCGTTTTTGCAAAAGCGGGCAGCTGCGCATGCCGAATCCGGTCGTGGCCAGCGGCAGTGCGGTGGAGGCGTTGGCGGCAGTGCTGACGGGGCAGGCCCAAGCCTACGTCGGCCACATGAAGCTTTGGGATATTGCGGGGCTGTTGCCCATGATGGCCCGCCTTGGCGTCAGCGGCTGCTTGGCCGATGGCGGCGAGATCAGTTGTGAGGTCACCAATGGGGCATTCGTATTGGACATGAACTCGGCGGCGTGCTGGACACTACGTGACAACTGCGTCATTTGCGCCGGCGCCTGGCAGCCCGTGGTGAGTAGCGCGGTAACGTGGAGGGCAGAGGGATGAAAACGTGCTTGGCGTTGTTGCTGCTGCTGGGGGCAATGTGCTGCGGTGTGTCCTGCCGACCAGTGACTGAGCAGTCGTATTACCATCAGGGTATGGCCCTGCTGGACAACAAGGACTACGGTGCCGCGGCAGACGCGTTCCAGCGGGCACTGCTCAACAATGACAATGCTCTCAGCGCCCACCTGCAGCTCGGCATGATGTTCGAGCGCCAGGACGAGCAGCTGCCCCTTGCTGTCTGGCATTACCGGGCTTACCTGGCCATGGCACCATCGGACGACAGCCAGATCGACGCCGTCAAGCAGTGGCTCGAACGCGCCGAACGGACCCTGGTCGCGTCATTGCGCCTGAAATTGGACAACGCCAGCGACGAAGAACGCGTCATGCGCGTGAAATTGCTCGAGGAACACGCCCAGCGACAGAAAAACTGGATCAGCGCCCTGGAGCAGGAAAACCGCCAGCTCCGACAAAGCCTCGCCGAGGCCAAGAGCAGCGGGAAGTAATGGCCGGGCCGGGCTGCCGCCGGTCGCCCCTACTGCCCTCGACTGATTGATCGGACCGATCGGCAAATTCGTTATTCGTGGCAAAGTGCTTGGCACCATGGTCTGAGGGAGCTGTCGCGGGCGCCCATGACGACGACGGCTTTGGCGCGGCTGCCGCTATTGCGGACGGCTGCTGCTGCGGCCTGGCGGTCGGCGACGGCGGCGACGGGCAGGCCGGCGGCGACCAGCTCGTCGGCGACTTCGGCGGCGCTGGGGCGGAATGACGCACTACCGCCGGCGTAGAAGACCGGCAGGAGCAGCAGGCGATCGCCACTCTGGAGGCTGTTTTTCAGTGCGTCTTTGAGAGCCTCGCGCATGAATTCCAGTGGCTTGAAGCCGTGTGGCTGGAAGAAAAGCAGCAACGGCGAGCCAAAGCGCTCGCGGGCAGTGGCAATGGCAGCGGCAATTTTTTCAGGGTTGTGCGCGTAGTCATTGACGACTGGCGTGCCGCTGGGGAGGCAGCCCATCACTTCAAAGCGCTGGCGTACGCCATGGAAAGCGGCGATGGCGCGGCAGATGTCGTCGTTGCTAGATGTTAGCGGCAACAGCTTGAGGGCGCTGATGACGGCGCAGGCATTGACAGCGCTGTGATGGCCGGACTGGCCGCTGTGGACGGCGCCGATGCCGGCGGCCGAGAAGTGAATGCCGTCGGGGCGGGCTTGGTAGTCGCCAGGGGCGATGACGGCCGGCTCGGCGGGATCGGGATCGGGTTCGGCGGCGAAACAGGTGACCGCGGCCTTGGAGCCGGCTGCCAGTGGCGCTAGTTCTTTGAGGCAGGCGATGCCCTGCTGGCAGTTTTGGAGGAATTCGCCGAAGACCTTGCGCAGTTCATCTTGGCTATAGTGGTCGTTGCCGACATTGAGAAGCAGTCCGACGTCGGGTTTGAAGGTGGTGAGTGAGCGGTCACTTTCGTCGACTTCGATGACCAGCCAGTGCGGGTCGAAATCGCTGTAGAAATTGCCTGGCGCGGTGTCGTTTTCGAAATTGAGCGCGTAGCCGCCATTGACCATCAATATCTGTTCGCCGAGGGCCTTGAGGGCGCTGGCCAGCCAGGCGGTAACGGTGGTTTTACCGCAGGAGCCGGCGACGGCGATGAGCGGCGCGGGGACACGCTGGAGTGCCTGGGCGAGGGCGCTGGCGCGGTGGATGACGGGCCGCGCGGGCATGGCCAGGAGGTCGGGATTGTTGTCTTCGACGGCGCTGGAGATGATGATGGCGTCGGGTTTTTCGGTTTTGACGCCGCTGCCGTCTTGCGGGTATAGCTTCACGCCTTGCTGTTCGAGGGCGTGGTAAAGTTCGGCCTTGCCGGGTTCGTCGGCGCCGCGGTCGCTGCCGGCGACGCGGTAGCCCTGCCAGGCAAGGAGCTGGGCGAGGGCACTCATGCCGATGCCGCCGATGCCGACGAGGAAGAGGCTGGCCGGAGGGAAGGGTAGGGTGGGGGCTTTGATGTCCATGGCGCTGTTGTTCTGCCGTGATGACGGCCTGGTGGGGACGCTATTGATCAGGCTAGTTCCTCTGCGACCTGCTTGAGGACGGCGGGGATGTCGATGTGCTGGGGGCAGAGAGGCAGACAGCGACCACAGTTGCGGCACTGCGAGGCGTCCTTCTCTTTGCCGACAAAGATGCCGTAGTGGAATTTGGCGGTGGCGGGGTTGTTGAAGACCGAGCTTTTATTGAAGTGCTCAAAGCAGCCGGGGATATTCACGCCGTGAGGGCATGGCATGCAGTAACCGCAGCGGGTGCAGGGCACGCGGGTGCGGGCCAGCAGGGCCGCGCGCGCCTCGGCAAGGGCCTGCTTTTCGGCGTCGGACAAGGGCGTGCAGAGCGCCTGGTCGTTGGCCAAAGCGAGATTTTCCTGCAGCTGGGCCATGGTACTCATGCCGCTGAGGACGACGCTGACGCTGGATTGACTCCAGAGATAGCGCAGGGCCCAGGCGACCGGCGACCGCCGCTGCGGGAAGGCGTCCCAGATGGGCTGCGTCGCGGGATTTTCCCGGGCGAGATCGCCACCGTGGAGGGGCTCCATGACGACAATACCGAGGCCGCGTTCGGCCGCGTAGGCGATGCCTTCGCTGCCGGCTTGGTAGTCGGTCTGGATAAAATTGTGCTGGACCTGCGCGAAAGCCCAGGGAAAGGCAGCGACGATCTGCTTGAAGGTCGCCAGGTCGTCATGGAAGGAAAAGGCCGCGTGGCGGATGCGGCCGTCGGCGCGGGCGCGGTTGAGAAAATCCGTGACCTTGAGTTCATCCAGGCGTTGCCAGGAGTTTTTGTTGAGGGCGTGGAGTAGATAGAAGTCGATGTGATCGGTTTGCAGGCGCTGGAGCTGAGTGTCGAGAAAGCGTTCCATGTCGTCCTGTGACTGCGAGCGGTTGGGCGGGAGCTTGGTGGCGATGTTGACCTTGTCACGGAAGTCTCGTACACCCTGACCGAGAGCGACTTCGCTGGTTTCGCCGTGGTAGACGTAGGCGGTGTCGAAGTAATTGACGCCCTGATCGTAGGCGTGGCGGAAGAGCTTGCCGGTCTTATCCATGTCGATCTGGTTGCTTTTGCCGTCGATCACGGGCAGGCGCATGCAGCCAAAGCCGAGGATGGACGCGTTAACGCCGGTGTTGCCGATCTGTCGGTATTGCATGGTGTTGACTCCAGTATGAGTGCTTATTTTGGGGCAGTGTTGGCAGCGGTCGCCTTGGCGGCGTAGAGTTTTTCCAGGCTGGTGTCTTGCCATGACGGCCTGCTGAGGAGGAATTGGAGGAGAAAGCCGCAGGCGACGGCGTCAAAGAAGGCGTCGTGGGGCTGTCGGTCGGGGCAGACCTCGGCGACCTTGCGGTCGATGCCAAATTCGGAGAGGAGGTCTTCGAGCTGGAAACTGCTCAGGCCCGGGTAAGCGATACGGGCGAGAGTGAGGGTGTCAATCCACGGCCCGAAGTGGTGGAGGGGGAATGCTTGCTGGAGGAGGCAGCGTTCGGTAGGGGCGTGATGGGCGCCCAAGGGGTGGCCGAGAAGCCATGGCTGCAGCTGTGGCCAGAGCTCGGGCAATGACGGCGCCGCCGCCAGCTCATCACGCAAAGACGCCCAGCGGCCTGGTGTGTAGGGGTTGAATGGGTGGTCGTCAGGCACCCGCAGGTATACCGCAAAGCCGTGGTCGGGCTGGACTTTGCCACCGCTGAAACATACCGCGCCGAGCTGCCAGGGCAGATTCGGCTTGCCGGAACTGCTGCCCGTGCTCTCAAAATCCAGGATGACGATGTCGGCTTCGCGTGCCAGCATGGCGGGTTATCTCTGCTCGGTCATAAAACACTTCGTTCTTGGCGGCGGCGGTCAAGCTAAGGTAATGGCGCCAAGGCGAAAAACAAGGACGCGGGGGGGAGCGCGGACGGGGCGGACGTGGTGGACGGACCGAACGAACATAGTCGCCGTTGTACCCAGGGCGACGCTCCGCCTCCGGCGTCGCTTGCCCTGGGCTATCATTGATCGCGCTTTCAGCGCTTCTGCCGCTTCGCGGCCTGGGGTGTCGGGCGCGCGAGTGGCCGCTTGTAGGCATCTTGCGACGGCGCGGGCTAAAAGCCCGCACCACGGCTGGGAGACGGGCGCGCCTAGAGCCGCCTGTTGCTCTATGGCTCAATTATCAATGGCTGACCGATTACCCGTCTGATGTAAGCGGTCAGTGATTGAGAATAGCCGGCTGCCAGCGCCGCCTCTTGACTGGCGGGACACTGGGCGTTTTATGGACACCATGGACGCCATGGACGCGATGGACGCCGCCAGTCAGTCCCCAGCGTCCAAGCAGTCCACAACCGGTCCCCGGTGTCCAAGGCGTCAATCCCAATGGTCCAGAAAGTCCCCACGGTCCAATCCATGGGATCATGCCTCATGAGTCCGTGAGTCCTCGCCCCAGTGCGCAGCAGCCAATAAGTGCCGCCGGGACGGCGGCGCTCCCAGGAGTCCCCGGTGTCCAAGCAGACCCCGGCGTCCCAGTCGTCCTCTGAAACCGGCTATTATCAATCACTGACCGCTTACTCGGTCTGATCTAGTAATTCATCGAAAGTGCTGTTATATCGTCATTCAGCCATTACATTTGGGTGTTTTTTGTTGTTTTTTTATAATAAAGAAGGGGCGGTGACAGCCATGCTTGATTTATATGGTCGGGTACTACCGACATTCAAGGGCGCATTTCACACTCATACGACGCTGTCGGACGGCATTTTTGCACCGGCGGAGGTTGTGCGGCTTTATCGCGAGGCCGGTTATGACATCTTGGCGCTGACCGACCATCGCAAGACGAACCGGGTGTCGGAGTTGGACAGTATGGGGTTGACCCTAATATCCGGCATGGAGATGCATCCGGCAGGGCCGCGTGGAATCCCCTGGCATATTGTGGCCTTGAATGTGCCCGAGTCCTTCGAGTATCCGGAGGGGCTGGCGGCGCAGGACATGATCGACCTGGTCAACAAGCTTGGTGGTGCCTGTGTCTGCGCGCATCCGCACTGGTGTGGCTTCACCTCGGCCGAGGTGATGACGCTCAAGGGCTTTATCGGCCTGGAAGTCTTCAACACGGCGACGCGTTACATCGGCAAGGAATACAACATGCAGTTGTGGGACGAGATGCTCGACGCCGGCGTCATGCTCCCGGCCTTGGCGGTGGACGACATGCACCGGCCGCGTGATCTCTTCCGTGGCTGGACGGTGGTGGCGGCGCCGGATGCGTCGCCGGCAGCGGTGTTGACGGCGCTCAGGCAGGGCGACTTCTATGCCACGCAGGGGCCGGAATTCCATTTTCTGCATTTTGCCGACGGTGTCTTTTCGGCTGAGTTCAGCCCTTGCACGGAGGTGATTGGCCTGACCAATTTCAGCGGCGGCTACTGCGTGGCGGTGCCGGATGCGGACGGGCCGGGCAGCGGTGCGAAAGACTGTGGTGCGTTCACGGCGACACTGCAGGCGAAGCGCCCCGGCACCTGGTTCCGCCTGCAGATACGGGACAGCCAGGGCCGTTATGCCTGGAGCAACCCCATTGCGGTGCCCGTGGTCAATGCCTGAGAACGGCGCGGCCCCGGCTTTGGTGAGCGAACAACAGGAATCATTGAGGACAGCGACAGTGACTTTATCGGCATTGGAAAAATGGGAACGGCGCTTGCGGCAGGCGCTGGACAAAGTCGATGCGGCGCTTGAGGACAAGTACGGCGCGCATTTTCGCCTGAAGCCGAACCGGCCTGAGCGCGGCAGCACGGCCAATGCCAAGTACGATGGTCTCTTCAGCGTGGATGCCAAATTCACCATGGGCTACACCAGCGAATTTGGCGCGGGCTACGTGGTGGAGATGCGCATGGCGTCAGCGCAGCCCATCAGCGGCATGCAGCGCGAGGCGATGCTGCGGGACGCCGGTGAGCTGCTGGCGGCGGCGCTGGCGGAGGCCTTTCCGGATCGCCAGCTGGCGGTGAATCGGGATGGCTCGCACTACCGTCTGACCGGCGATCTCGGGCTGGACAGCTAGGGGCCCCGAAAGCGGAAGAGGGTGTATATTACCCGTTTGCCATTTTTCTGCTGAGAACCAAAGACGGGATATTTTTGCATGCGATATCGCGATGTGTGTATTGAAGCGGTCAGCTACGCCTTGCCTGAGCGCGTGGTGAGCTCGCTGGAGATAGAAGGCTGGCTACGACCGCTCTACGAGCGCATTGGTTTGCACGAAGGGCGCCTGGAGCTCATGAGCGGCATCCGTGAACGGCGTTTTTGGCCGGCGGGGACCTTGCCGAGCGAGGCGTCGGCGCAAGCGGGCCGGCGGGCGCTGGCGGCGGCCGGTCTAGTGGCTGGCGATGTGGATTGCCTGATCAACTGCTCGGTGTCCCGGGATTTTGTTGAACCGGCGACTTCGACGGCGGTGCATCGGCTTTTGGCCCTGGGCCATCACGTGTTGAATTTTGACATATCGAATGCGTGTTTGGGCATGGTCAGTGGCGTATTGATGCTGGCGAACATGGTCGAGCTTGGGCAGATTGAGACGGGCCTGGCGGTTTGTGGCGAGAATGGCGTGCCATTGGTGGAGAACACCATTCGGCGCTTGAATGCCGATACGAGCCAGACGCGGCGGAGCATCAAGGATCAGTTTGCCTCGCTGACCATCGGTTCGGCAGCGGCGGCGGTGGT
>Ga0123334_1005562_pt1 | contig 12117 bp, 3 predicted proteins | sample BiotimSIPDNA_FD_89706 | JGI IMG/M metagenome (GOLD analysis project Ga0123334, IMG submission 89706) | Anaerobic biogas reactor microbial communites from Washington, USA - Biogas_R1 time_0 SIP DNA | ecosystem: Engineered > Bioreactor > Anaerobic > Unclassified | place: Washington, USA | collected... | reverse complement strand
AGCAATCAGCGGTAGTCTTGATTTTCAGGGAAAGCTTTCGCCAATCGGTTTTTGCGTCACGTCCCGGAACATGGGTCAGGTACTCCCTGTTTCTCAGGAATTCGTACCAAAAGACAGCCCATTCGGAATCCGCCTTGACCCAACCTTCCAGAAGATAGTTGGCATTGGGGCGGATTCCCCTGATATCCGTGGAAGTCCTGTAGATGCCTACCTTGCCGCGCCCAGTCCAATGAATCAACTGGGCTTGACGACCATCAACCTCAACAACTTTCATCGTGCCCTGATGGTCGTCAGGGGCATCCCTCCACCAACCATTCGCAATGCCTTCGCCGACAAATCGACCCTGGGGCAATAGCTCGGCGATCAGAAAGGACGAGCATACCGCCACACACAGGAACACAATTCTTTTCATTCAGAATCCCACTTAGATTTTCGCTTGGATCAGGAATTGACCAAGAGCCTCGACAGCGCCCAGGCTGGGCATCACAGGACCATTATTGCGCATGGCTGCGAGATCAATGGCCATTACCTGATCATCAGACGGCGTTGCGGTCAACTTCAGTGCGATAGCGCCATTGAGCACCTTTCTGCCATCGTCTATTGCAACTGGATTTGCCGCTTCATAGACACCCAGGAGCATTTCGTCACTCGTGCCATCCGCCAATCGTTCTGCTGCAAATTCGAGCAATTCCCTGATATCTTGGTTTCCGAAGTACACAGCGTGTGGTCCGCCATATCCGAATTCAATTGAGACGAGGTTTCCCGGCGTATTGGCATAGCTATGCGGGAAGATCAGCGGGCTTGCGAGACGCGGTCCTTTTTCGTTCATTTGTGTGAAGAATTGATATCCCGATGAGTTGGCGCCAAATCTGGTTCCTGTACAAATCCCCTTCTTTTCCTTCAGTTCAGTACCGATATCTTCTCCAAGGCAGAGCGAAGCGGCAGTCAAGAAGAGTCCGCCTGATAGGTCAAGATATCCCTTTACGGACTTAAGGTAATTTTTTGCAGAGAAATCCTGCAGCGCCATATTGGTTGCATCCGTGCACTTGAACCATTCCGGATGGTCGAGCAATTCTTTTCCTTTTCCGACGTTATCCGGAACCACCCATGCCATCGACTGGACGTAGACCTTGTCCAGCATCTGGAATTTCGGCGCCTTGTGCTGCGGCTTGGCGCTAATGACCAGCGAGGAATTGTTTCCGCCGATGCCTGCGGAGTTGGTAATCGCCGTGGCAAATGACTTGTTGCGAACCTGAGTACCTGGGTTGCAATCGACGGGAATGCAGTCGGGATCCATGTCATCGTGGTTGATGGTCGGCGGGATTTTGCCTTCGATCATCGCCTTGATCGTGACAGCCGCTTCAGCCAATCCGGCGACGCCCAGGAGATGTCCCAATTGAGACTTGTGGGCAGTGACGGTCAAGGTTGGCAATCGATCGCCGAAGATGTTCCTGAGGGCTGCGGCTTCTGTTTCGTCATTGGCTTTCGTACTTGTTGCGTGTGCGCAAATATGCTCGATGTCCTGGGGCTTGAGACCAGCCAATTCCAAGGCGGTTTCCATGACGCGCCTTGAGCCGGCGGCTTCCTTGGGAGGAGCCGTCATGTGGTGGGCGTTATTGTTGGTGGCGGAGCCGAGGAGCCATGCCAAGGCGGGGGAATCCGATGCGCCTTCCCGCTCCAGGAGCATCGCGGCGGCACCCTCGCTAAAGATCGTCCCAGACCGCTTGCTGTCAAAAGGACGCATGATATCGGTGGTAATGGTTCTGAGATTGGTCAATCCGCACCAGGTTGATTCGGCAAGGTAATCGTAGGCGATGATCAGCATCTTATCTGCTCTTCCCTGCCTGATGACATCTGCTGCGATGCTGACGGCGGCAGCGCCCGATGCGCATGACATCGAGATTTGCATACGCGGTCCGTTGCAATCGAATGCCTCTCCGATGTATTGGATGATTTCATCGTAAGGGGTGTATGTTTCTTCAGTGATCACTCCCAGATCGCGTTGTTCCCACCAAGCCCACTCCAAACTTGCCATCGGTCCGAAGTTGGTCGCCAGCAACAAGCCCATTTTTTCCGATGATTGCTTATGTCCAGCCTGCTTGATAGCCTCGCTGGCTGCCATTTTCATCATGGCCCTGGTCAGGTCATCGAGATCGAACTTGCCTTCCAGGTCTGCTTCATTGTCTTGGGAAATAATGCCTGCATTCATTTGAGGATAGACATGGCCGGTAAAGCGATGCCCAATTGAACTGAAAGCATGCTCAGCCTTGCACATGCGGGCGAAAACCTCGTCAAGATTCTGCCCCATGGAACAATACAACCCCAAACCTGTAATCTTCATATCCATTGGTACTACCTTATGCTGAATGTTGTTCTAAGCGAAATCTCGTGAAAATAACGAGTTGTATGCCTGCATTATTGGTACGAAAAAGCCACTTGGCAAGATAATACCCGCCAAGTGGCTCTGACTAGTGAATCAACGTATTGTCGTCGTCGTTACTTGCCCATTGCCTTGATGGCAGCCTGGGCGGAGGCAACGCGGGCGACTGGAACGCGGAACGGTGAGCAGCTTACGTAGGTCAAGCCTTGGGCAAAGCAGAACTCTACCGATGCGGGATCGCCACCCTGTTCGCCGCAGATACCGACCTTCAGGTTCTTGCGGACGGAACGACCCTTTTGAGTCGCCATTTCGATCAGGGCGCCAACGCCGTTCTTGTCGATGGTCTGGAAAGGATCTGCCGGCAGGAGTCGCTTATCCAGGTAACCATTCATGAAGCTGCCGATATCGTCGCGTGAGAATCCGAATGTCATCTGCGTCAAGTCGTTGGTGCCGAAGCTGAAGAATTCAGCGACGCTTGCCATCTGATCCGCCAAGAGTGCCGCCCTGGGGATTTCGATCATTGTACCAACCGTGTACTTGAGTGCCTTCAGATTGAACCTGCGAACGACTTCTTCGTGGACCTTTTCGATGATGGTCTTTACGTAGGCAAGTTCGCTGATATCGCAAGTAAGTGGAACCATGATTTCCGGGGTGACATTCTTACCGTCCTTGATCAGTTCGGCTGCGGATTCCAGAATGGCGCGGGCTTGGAACTCAGTGACTTCAGGATAGGTGACGGAGAGTCGGACTCCGCGATGCCCCATCATCGGGTTGCTTTCCTCGACTGCGTCAACGCGTTTGCGGACTTCGTCTTCGGCGATATTGAGCGCCTTTGCGAGTTCCAGCCTGCCCAACTGCGAGTGTGGCAAGAATTCGTGGAGCGGGGGATCCAGGAGACGGATGGTGACGGGATATCCTTCCATGACAGCCATCGTGTTCTTGATGTCGGTCTTCATGAATGGGAAGAGTTCCTTGAGTACTGCAGTGCGGTCTGCAGGCGTCGTGCAGAGGATCATTTTGCGGAGGAGGAAGAGCGGTTTTGCTGAGCCTTCGCCGTAGAACATATGCTCGGTACGGAAGAGTCCGATACCTTCTGCGCCGAATTCACGGGCCTTTGTGGCATCGGCGGGGCTGTCCGCATTGGCTCTGACGCCCATGGTGCGGTACTTGTCAACCAACGACATGTAGCGGAGGAATCTGTCGTAGTCGCCGGAAGCGCTCGGGGCGACGAGCGGGAGGTCACCCTCGTAAACCACGCCCTTGGAACCGTTGATCGTCAACACATCGCCTTCGCGGAAGGTACGATTGCCAACCTTCATCGTCTTGTTGCTGGCATCGATAACCATCGCGTCAGCACCAACAATGCAGGATTTTCCCCAGCCACGGGCAACAAGCGCCGCATGCGAGGTCATGCCGCCGCGAGAGGTCAAAATGCCGACTACGGCTCTCATTCCTTCGACGTCGTCCGGCGAGGTCTCTTCGCGGACGAGGATGACTTTCTTGCCCAGGCGAGACGCCTGAACAGCATCCTGCGCGGTGAAGACGATTTCGCCAGTTGCGGCGCCAGGTCCTGCCGGGAGTCCCTTGACAAGATAGGGTTGCTTGGCTTCAATCTTGGGTTCAATGATGGGAAGGAGGAATTCCAAGACCTGGTTTGGCTGTACCCTGAGGACAGCTGTCTTTTCGTCAATCAAGCCTTCGTCAAACATGTCAAGCGCCATATTGATGGCTGCCTTGCCACCGCGCTTGCCGGTTCTGCACTGGAGCATGTAGAGCTTCTTGTCTTCGACGGTGAACTCGATGTCAAGCATGTCCTTGTAGTGCTTTTCCAACTTGGTTCTGATTGCGTCCAGTTCCTTATAGGTTTTGGGCATCAGATCGGCCATTGAATGCATGTGCTTGTTCTGGTCGGTCTTTGTTTCGTCGTTCAATGGAAGCGGCGTACGGATACCAGCGACGACGTCTTCGCCCTGTGCATTGATCAGCCATTCGCCGAAGAAGAGGTTTTCGCCAGTGGCCGGGTTTCTGGTGAAAGCAACGCCTGTCGCCGAAGTATCACCCATGTTGCCGAAGACCATCGCCTGGACGTTGACGGCAGTTCCCCATTCGTCTGGAATGCCCTCGATCCTGCGATAGCTGACAGCCTTGGCGCCAACCCAAGACTTGAAGACTGCGCCAATGCTGCCCCAAAGCTGCTTGACGGGATCGTCCGGGAATTCTACGCCCAGGACTTCCTTGATCTTGCGCTTGAATGCATCCGCCAAGACCTCCAGGTCGTCAGCGGTCAAATCGGTATCAGACTTGTAGTCCTTGATGTACTTGTACTGGTCGAGGATTTCATCCAAGATCTTGCGGATGCCCTTTCCGTCCATGGGTTCGATGCCTTCGGCCTTTTCCATCACAACGTCAGCATACATCATAATCAACCGGCGATAGGAATCCCAGACAAAGCGCTTGTTGTTGGTTTTCTTGATCAATCCTGGAATCGTCAAGGAGGACAATCCGATGTTCAACACGGTATCCATCATGCCGGGCATCGATTGACGGGCGCCAGAACGGCAGGACAGCAACAGGGGATTCTCGGGGTCGCCGTACTTGCGACCCATGACCGCCTCAACCTTTGCAAGCGCGGCATCCACTTCCGCCTTCAGAGTCTTGGGCATTGTGCAGTTCCCTGCAAAATAAGCAGTGCAGCAATCCGTCGTAATGGTAAATCCTGCCGGAACCGGCAATCCCAAACGAGACATTTCAGCCAGGTTCGCACCCTTGCCGCCCAGCTCGTTCTTCATGGACGCATCGCCTTCGGTGCTCTTGTCACCAAAGAAATATACATACTTGACCCCATCGACCTTCTTGTTTTCTTCCATTGGTACTGACCCCTTAGCCGACGCTGCTTTTTTCTTTTCTGCCATGTCTTCTTTCCTCACGCTTGTCCTACTCTATTTTCGTACCTAATCACACGAAATAAAAAAGGCAATCCGCCGGAACTCCTGATCCATCCTTGGAAGGATGACCAATTTGTCTAGCCAATCGCCTTTCCCCTTCCTCTCCCATACCTTTCCACAATTAAGAGTGTTATTTCTTCGCGTCCTTCTTAGCGGCATTGGCACGTTCCTTGACACGTTCCAAATAACGCTTGCGACGATTCCTCTTTTCCCTCTTCGTGTGTTGCTGACTCATTTGTTTGCTCCAATATGGCTAGGTGAATGACTTTTTATTAACTATAAATAAAAACAAACTAGGGAAAAATAATGTAAATCATTAAACAACTTTTGCAAGTTACGAAATATAAAATACTTCCCCTAACTTACAAAAAAACAACACAAAACCTTTCCTCCTATGCGATTAAAGTGCCGAAGCGCAGAAAAGGGATGCCTATTTTGTCAATTCGAGGAATCCGACTCGGTCGCAATTTGTTGAATCGCCATTGGTTGGCCGCCACATGATGAATTGATTGGTCGCAGTACGCCTTACTGTGATGTTCGCCCAAAGACGATCGCCCACTGTGACCCCGATCAGCTCCAATGGGATGATCCAACGGCAAGACCAGGACTTCTCACTAACCTTGGCTTCCAACTTTGCCTGCTGCAAAACAGGTGCCTCAGCGCGCCGCCTGCTTATCAACTTAAACCCTTCAAACTTGCCTGTTGTAAACCCCCTGAAAACATAGATGTCGGAATTGGCTCCGTCAGAAGCCATAAAGGCGAGTTCAACAGCTTCGTTTCCTGCCCAGCCTTCACCTAGTTTCCGTGCTTTTGGCAGGAACGACTCGATGTCGATGATGAGATTCTTGCCATCATGCGCAAGCTTTGCACGTGGTGGATCTTCTGCTTTTTCTCCGTTGTAGTTGACAGAAAGATCCATCACCGCGGAAGGCTTTTTCGCCTTTGGAACCTTGATGGTCGGTAGTGGGCTAAGCTTGGCCTTGGTGACCTTTGGCTGCCTGTGATGCGGGAGCACGACCTTGTCGATCGTCCTTTGGATCGGCCATGACGCCCGTCTCGGATCTTTGTACAGCCCCATCTTCTCGAAGGGGATTTGCTTGAAACCGACCTCTTCGAGCTTGGCTTGATCTTTGTATCGTATGTCAATGACTTTACCTGTCGAATCCTTTTTGAGCTTGATCCAGTCGGGTTCATCGTCAAAGACGACATTGTCCTTGACGGTTTGGTATTGTAGTATTGAGTTGTTGATATCGTACCAACGCCCCCCTGCCGAGACATTTCTGACAAACACGTTTCTCTTTGGCACTCCCGGATCATCGTCGAGGATATTGACGAGGGTCGGATAGCGTTTTGCCCAGAGTTCCGATTGGTATGGCATGTTCCTGAGGTATCGTCGGAGTTCTCCGTCCTTGTCATCTGTGGCTTTTTTCTGCCATCCCATGCCCCGATTGTCCAGGTGGCCTGATTTCCAGCAATCGACGAAGACGTTGTTGTCAACCACGTTATCACATCCTCCCCCGATAAAGACCGAGCTATTGCATGCTTCGAAGAGGTTTCCATAGATTTCATAACCAGAGTGCTGGTCATCCAGGTAGATCGTCATGCCACCGTATGAAGAGGAACCCATAATGTTGTGCCAGTAGTTGAAGTTGACCTTGTTTCCTCGTTGTGTCCAGTCCCGTCCAACGTAGAATGCCCCTGCGTCCCCGGATTCGTAAACGGCATTGTGGATTTCATTGAATTCGACGACATGTTCGTTTCCCCCGGAAGCGATTGCCATGTGAGGTCCATGGTGGATGAGATTGTGTGCCAAGCGGTTTCCGCACCCGTCGGTTCTCAGTCCTGTCGTGTATGTTCTGTTTCTTCTGGAGTAGTGGTGCACATGGTTGTTTTCGGCGTTATTGTTTCCGTTGGTCAATGTTTTCCGATCGCCTCCATAAAGGCTGACCCCTCCTGCTCCTGTATCGTAGATATCGCAACCATAGAGCAGGTTTTCGCTTCCGTTGAAAGTTCCTCCAATCGTTCCTGTGTTCCTGATGACGCAAGACACGACGTGGTTGTGGTTTCCAACTAAGGAAAATGCGCTACCACGTACATTTTCAAAAATGATTCCCTCGAAGTGAAGGAAACTTGCATTCTTGCCGCGAACAAGCATTTCGGCGACCGAAACCTCAAGGCTTCCACCCTTTTTAGGCGGGATGAAATAGAGCTTTTTAGCAGTTCTGTCAATGTAGTAATCCCCTGGTTCGGAAACTTCGGACAATAGGTTGAACATGTAGGCACGAACGCGTTCAGGCGTAATCCCATAGACTGCCTTTTGATTGGGATTCCGCCGGACCTGATCGGTTTTCGGACCAAAGCCCAAAACCGGCTCGCCTATTTCAGCCCAATCATGGTGATAGTAGGCGAAAATCCATGGATCCCTTTCGCCTTTCCAACGCTGGGTACGACCGTCTGCCTTCAAAACAAAGTTGCCCATGTCAATCTTCTCGGAAACCCCGATAAAATCCGTCTTTGGCCAACGAGCCAACTGCATTGGCTGGTCATCGTAAAACAACTCAGCCTCAGCAGCAGGACGACCAGTACCAAACCCATATGGTCTCAATGTCCCTAAATCTGAAATCGATGACAAATCAGATTCCATGACACGGTCAACGACTTCAGGAAGCAATACAGCCTTCACAGAAGCGTCCTGGACGGGCTTTAAGGCGCCAGCCACCTGAGACCCTGTCCAACGGACTTCAGCGCCGTAGGCGGCACGATACGTCACGGGAACGATTGCCGTGCCGCTATCCTCCTGGGTGAACACGACCGGCTCCGTAAATCGATAGGTGCCTGCGGCAAATTCTACCACAATTCCAGCATCCTCCTTAGCCGCCTTCAATTCACGAACCTTTTTCCGCGCTCCTTCCAGCGTCGCCAGCGGTCTTCCCGGGGTTCCCGGGTTGTCATCGCTTCCATTTGGCGCCACAAAAAGATCCGGGTATTGAGCAATTGAAGGCATAAGTGGTTTCCAGGGTTTTGCTGCAACAACGACAGCCAGCGTCAGGATGATTCCGGTCGTTATTTTCATCATGCCATTCCTCGCGTTCTGGAGTTAAAACAAAAAGACCGGCCAGTTCCTTGAATGAATCTGGTCGGTCTTGGTTTCATGTTACCCGTGCCCCCTTCCGGGGGCGTCTTGCATTACCAATTCCACTCGTCTCCCTGGTACCAGGAGAAGGTATCGTCAAGCGAATTGATATCGATGACCTCGGGACCGACTCCCTCGGGCAGGTTTTCGATGGTACCACGACCATTGAGGATGTGCTCGATGCTCATATCCTGTGGTTTGAGATCCATCATCATGCGGACGTGCGGGAAGTACTGGAAGGTATTGGTTGCCCACCACTTGCCGTTATATCCGTCGAGGATATTCCTCAGGTTGCTGAAGAACTCGCCTTCCGCCCTGGAGACCTGGTTGACGGGTTCGCTGTTGCCGCCCCATACCCTGCCGTTCCAGTAGATGATGCCGGGTTCCGAGTTGGGCTTGCCATCGTAGTGGATTGCACCATCGCCGGTCGTGCCGTTCATGTAGACCCAGATGAAGCCGGGGCCGCGCCCGTTGTTGTCGGAGCCGTCGCTGTCGACATGGAGCTTGCCGCCCGCGTCGACGGTGACGGGCCTGTTGCCGGGAACGTTGCCGATGACGCCGCCGACCTTGAGGTTGATGTCGCTGCCGGAGATGATGTTGACCTGGTCGGGCCCGCCGTCGGAGAGGATGTCGCCGCCGGCATGGATGTTGACGTCGTTGCCGACCTCGATGGTCCTTTCGCCGAGATTGACGTCCTTGACGGTCGTGACGACACCGTTGTAGTCGGCCTTGATGCCCTCGTCCGCGACCTTCAGGCTGTAGGCCGTGAGGATGACGGAGTGGGCGTCGTTCTCGAGTTCGTTGACCATCCCGTCGTCAAGCGCCCTGACATGGTTCGCGAAGACGTGGGTGCGCGGCGCTCCGACGACCACGTCGCCGTCCTTGGCGACCACGTCATCGAGGTAGAGCGCGTAGGTGTCGCTGACGTTGGTGTAGATGTCGGAGTCGTTGCCTTCGGTTCTGGCTTCGTACCTGACGTAGCCGCCGTTGCGGATCTCGACCCCGATGTCCGCGTTGTCGCCGGTCGTATCGAGCTCGATCCTGCCGGCCCCGCTGATGTTGATGAACTGGTCCGTGGCGACGTTGCCTTCCTCGTCGAAGGAGATCTCGCCGATTCCATCGGTTGCTTTGATGAAGACCCTTGCGGCCGCGATGTCGCTGAGGTCCTTGTTTCCGTCTTCGTCCAGGGTATCGGACCTGAGCACCGCGCCATCGGCGTCGATGGAGACGATATCCTTGGCGATGACTTCGTCGACAACCACGTCGCCGCCGTTGTCGGTAATGATGGTGACGTTGCCGTTCGTGGCTTCGATCACGCCGGAGTTGGACAGTTGCCTGATGTTCGCGCCATCGGTGGAGTCAAGCTCGACGTCTCCGTTCTCGGCCACGACATCGCCGGTGATGACGGCGTCGCCGTTGCCATGCTGCGTGAATGCGATGTCTTCCTTGGCCTTGAGTCCGGCGACCTCGGTCTTCCTGTCGGAGGCATTGTCGATGTTGATGCTGCCTTCGACCGCTTCCGCAGTCAGCTTCCGGGTGGCGGTATCCAGGCTGTCGTCCTCGATGCCGATGCTTGTGCCCGCCATCAGGACGACTTCAGGCGCCGTGATGTTGGCGTTCTCGTTGTCGGCATTGCCGTCGACGATGCTGCCTTCCGTTGCCGTGATGGCAACCGACTTGTCGGACTTGACGTCTTCGACGGTGATGTCGCCGGTTGCGTTTTCGGCGACGATGGCGCCGTTGGCGAAGATTTCGCCGAGGACGATGTCGTCTTCATCTGTGATGTCGAGGTTTCCGCCGACGATCGCGTTGATTTCCGCAATGTTGCCGTCGACGTCAGCATCTTTGTCGGCTTCCAGGTTGAGCGTCGCAAGCTTTGCAACGATGTCGAGGTCCAGGTTGCCTTCGCCGTTCTGCGCGATGTCGATGACGCCTGCGGTCGTGTCGGCTTCACTGATAGTCATCAAGACGTCGTTGTCGTTGTTGGAGATGATGTTGATCCTGTCGGCGTCGCCGATCGTGATTTCCTCGGCGCCGTTGACGACGACTTCACCGTCCCGGCCGATGTTGACGATCTCGTCGAGCGCATCGATGGTGACCTTGTCGGCATCGAGGGTCGAGGCGTCGATGGCGGAGGCGGTGATGGTGATTCCATCGATGTCGGTCATGCCGGCGATGGTATCGGTATCAGCTGCGCCTTCGTAGACATTTTCAGCTCTGATGTTCGTATTGTCGATGGCGGAGGCGATGATTTGGACATCGTCTGCTCCGTGGATGGCGGAATCGATGATGGTTGTCTCGCCATCGCCATTGATGAAGACATCGCCGCCCATGTAGGCTTCGAATCCGCCAGCTGCTTCCTCGTCTGCCGGGACGTCCAGCGCGGTAATGTTGGTGTTGATGATGGCATCGGTGTTGTAGACAAGGATGTCGCCATTCTTGTTGATGATATTGGAGTCGGCCAGCGCCTCCGAGGCGGAGACTTGGAGGAGTCCGTTCTCGGCGACCAGCGTGACTCCGACGATGTAGCCAGCCTCGATGTCAATGCCGTCATGGCCAACAATGTTGTTGCTGTCAAGTTCGCCTTCGACGTCGATTTCGACGATGCCCTTCTTCGCCCAGAAGGTATTTCCAACGGCGTGGAGGATATTCTCGTCGTCTTCGGTTTCGGTGCCGGCGGTGATGTTGCCGTCCTCGGCGATGAATCCGGATTCGGCGACGTACTTGGCGAGGACAGTGATCGCATCCTGCTTGCCGTTCGCCTTGGTCTCGGAAGCCGGGTTCCAGGCTCCGTCCTTGGCTGCGGCAGTGAAGCCGGAGTTGTCGATTTCATTGCCGGCGCGGACATCGATCCACTGGGTGGCCGTGACCTGGGTACCGGTGATGTTGTTTTCCTTCGCAGTCAAGACCACGTTGCCGAAGCTGGCGATATCAACCCCGGCCACGTCATTGGCGGCGTGGACCTTGATATCCTTGCCGATGAAGAAAGTGGCGGCGACGGCATCGGTTGCCTTGGCGTCGATGTCGCCCGCGGAGGTGAACTGCGAGTTGTCGATGCGAACCGCGGTGATGCCGGCATTGCCTGTTGCATCGCCGGAACCGGCGACGGTCTGGTTCTCCACGCCGTCGACCGTATCGAGCAGGAAGTTCTCGATGGTGAAGTCGTTGCCGGGCGTGGCGTCGATGAAGGAAGCTGCGGTTGCGATGACGCCGTCGATCTTGTTGGCGGCGACAAGCAATGCATTTCCGCTTGCAACGATCTTGGAGGTGAGGATGTTCTCAGCCGCGACCTGAACCTCAGCACCGCTGATATCGACGTTATCGACGTTGGCGGTGGCTGTAATCGTGGCATCACCGTTCGCGGCGATGACGCTGGATCCGATGACATTGACAGCGGTAATAGTCGCATCGTCGTTCGCCTTGATGGATGCATTTTCGACGTTGGCCGCTGCGGTGATGTCCGCGCTGTCGGCGTCGAGCTGCAATCCGCTGACGAAGTTCGCCTTGACCGTGGCCGCGCCAGCCGTCGTGACCAAGTCGTTGGTCATGTTGCCGGCGATGTCGGCGGAGAACGCGCCTGCCGTCGTGAAGGTGTTGCCGGCGGTGAACGCCGCTGCGGTGATGTCCAAATTACCAGTGGTGGTAATGGTATTGTCGGT
>Ga0123334_1005555_pt1 | contig 12123 bp, 7 predicted proteins | sample BiotimSIPDNA_FD_89706 | JGI IMG/M metagenome (GOLD analysis project Ga0123334, IMG submission 89706) | Anaerobic biogas reactor microbial communites from Washington, USA - Biogas_R1 time_0 SIP DNA | ecosystem: Engineered > Bioreactor > Anaerobic > Unclassified | place: Washington, USA | collected... | reverse complement strand
TCCCGCACGTTTGGGGAATTGAAGGCCAAGGTGGCGGAAATTTTCGGCATGGAGCATTTCCTGCCCGCGCACCAGGGCCGCGCGTGTGAAAATATTCTGGCACACGGCTTTGTCACCCCCGGCAGCATTGTGCCCATGAACTATCACTTTACCACCACCCGCACGCACATCAACATCAACGGCGGCACCGTGGTGGAGCTCATCGCCCCCGGCGGCGAGACCGTCACTGGCACCGCGCCCTTCAAGGGCAACATGGATCCCCAGGCGCTGACCGATCTCATCAAGGAAAAGGGCGCCGACAAAATTGCCTTTGTGCGCATGGAGGCCGGCGCCAACCTGATCGGCGGGCAGCCCGTGTCGCTGCAAAACTTCCGGGAGATTGGCGAGATCTGCCGCAAGCACGGTATTTTATACTTGATGGACGCATCGCTCCTGCAAGACAACCTGTACTTTAACAAGGTGCGCGAGGCTGAGTGCCGCGACATGTCCATCCGCGAAATCACCCGCGCCATTGCCGATTGCTTTGATATCATTTATTTCTCGGCGCGCAAGCTGGGCTTTGCACGCGGCGGCGGCATTGCCATGCGCTCCAAGGAGCATTGGGATCATTTGAAGGAGCTGGTGCCGCTGTTTGAGGGCTTTTTGACCTACGGCGGCATGTCGGTCAAGGAAATGGCGGCCATCACGGTGGGCCTGGACGAAACCATGGACATAGACATCATCTCCCAGGGGCCGATGTTCATCGCCTACATGGTGGATGAACTGGTCAAGCTGGGCATCCCGGTGGTTACCCCGGCGGGCGGCCTGGGCTGCCACGTGGACGCCAAGGCCTTTGTGCCGCAAATCCCCGGGCACGAATATCCCTCCGCTGCGCTGGTGTCGGCCATGTACTTGGCTGGCGGCATCCGCGCCATGGAGCGCGGCACCCTCAGCGAAGACCGCAACCCCGACGGAACCGAGCGCATCGCCCGCATGGAGCTGGCGCGCCTGGCCGTGCCGCGCCGCGTATTTACCATGAGCCAGCTGGGTTATGCTGTTGACCGCATCGCCTGGCTGTACCAGCAGCGCGACATTATCCGCGGCCTGAAGTTCGTGGAAGAACCCAAGACGCTGCGCTTCTTTGTGGGCAGGCTGGCCACGCTCAGCCCCTGGCAGGAGGAGCTGGTTGATCGGTTTGAGCGGGACTTTGGCAAGGATAACTGATGAGGTTTTACGGGCTAATGTTTATGTGATGAAAGCATAATAATACACCCGCCGCAGGAACTCCCTGCGGCGGGTGTTGCTATAGTAATACGGATGTAAAACAGCATTATTCCTGCCCATCGGCGTCCGGGACGGAAACTCCGTCCTCCTTTAAGCGTACGTAGATCAGCAGGTTGCCGCCGCTGGTGCGCGTGGAGCGCATGTCAAAAATACCCAGCGATTCAAGGAACGGCGTCAGCTTATAAAAGCCGTAGTTGCGCACGTCAAAGTCCGGGTATCGCTTGGCTAAGCGGTTGCCCAGCGCGCCGGAAAACATCCAGCCATCGTCGCCCGAGCCTTCGGCCACCATGTCGCGGATGGCCTGCGCAATGGTGCATAAATCCGTCTGCGAGGAGGGCGAATCGTCTGCAAAGCAAGTAGCCAGCTCTGCTTCCGCGGCCTTGCGGTCGGGGCGCAGTGGGCGCGATTCCTGGCGCAGGGCGGCTGCCACGCCGGCCTTGCCCTCAGCTTTTTCGCGTGCCGACAGCAGCAGGTCTAAATACCGAAACTGATTGCAGGCGTTGACAAAAGCCTTGGGCGTTTTGCTTTCGCCCATGCCGATGACCTGCATGCCGCCCTCGCGCAGGCGCACGGCCAAGCGCGTAAAGTCGCTGTCGGAGGATACCAGGCAAAATCCCGTGACCTGTCCCGTGTACAGGATGTCCATGGCGTCGATGATCATCGCGCTGTCGGTGGCGTTTTTGCCGGTGGTGTAGCTGTACTGCTGCACCGGGGTGATGGCGTTTTCCAGCAGCACCTGTTTCCAGCCCGCCAGGCGTTGGCTGGTCCAGTCGCCATAGCAGCGGCGGAAGGTGGCGATGCCATCGCGCGCAATTTCATCCAGCACCAGCTTGATATATTTGTCGGAAATATTGTCCGCGTCTATCAATACGGCAAATTTGCTGTCGGTAGCCATGCGAGCCCTCCTGTTGATGACGTTTCAGTGTTGTGCCGATTGTATGGCGTGCCAATGTGGCGGAGTTGCTACGAAATCCCCAGCGCGGCATACAGCGCCAGCGATACTGCGCCGCACAGCGACATGACCAATATGGGGTTCCATTTGAGCCTGCGCAGCAGCAGAAACGCTGACAGGAACAAGCCCACGCCAATCCACTGCACATTGCCCAGTTCTATATCGCGCCCGGCGAATACCACCAATTGCAGGATGGACAGCCCGGCCGAGGCAATCAGCGCCACCACGGCGGGGCGCAGGCCGGACAGCACGCCTTGCAGCGCCGACATGCTTTTATAGCGCGTGTAGATATAGGATAAAATCGAAACAATGATGCACGAGGGCAATATGCAGCCAAAGGTGGCCACCAGCGCGCCCGGAAAGCCCGCGATGCGGATGCCCACAAAGGTGGCGGAATTGATGGCGATGGGGCCGGGCGTCATCTCGGCAATGGTGACCAGGTCGGTAAACTCGCTCATGGTCAGCCAGTGGTTTAAGACTACTACCTGGTTTTGAATCAGCGGGATGGCAACATAGCCGCCGCCAACGCTGAACAGCCCGACTTGTAAAAAGCACAGGAACAACTTGAGGTAGATCATGCGGCCCCCTTCTTTTTGCCGGCGTATTCCATCAGCAGCCCAACCAGCGCCCCGGCCAGGATGATATAGATGACGTTGACGTTAAAAAAGTAGGTGGCGATAAAGGCCAGCACCATGATCAGCACCAGCAGCGCGTTGCGCTGCTTGACCACATTGGCACCCAGGCCGAACACCACATCCAGAATGACCGCCGCCACCCCGGCCTGCATGCCCTTCAGCGTCACCGCCACATAGGGGTTGGTGATAAATGCGTTGTAGATGATCGAAACAATGCTTAACACTACCATGGGCGGGATGATGGTGCCCAGCACGCCCACCACCATGCCCCAAAAACCTGCCACGCGCCAGCCCACCAATATCGAGGCGTTGACCGCAATGGCCCCCGGCGAAGACTGCGCCAGCGCCGTCATGTCCAGCATCTCGTTTTCCTCCAGCCACTGGAGCTGGTCGACAAATTTGCGCTTCATGAATGTCACGATGACAAACCCGCCGCCAAAGGTAAACGCGCTGATGTACAGGTTGCTGACAAAAAGCTTCAGCAATGTCTGGCGCTTAGATAATGATCGCATAGCTGGCCTCCAACGTAGTGTCCCGATTATCATAACACAAAACCCCGGCAGGAATGCTGCCGGGGCGGGTACTAAGCGTCGTTTTTTACTTAACCGGGATAAAATCGGGCATTTTGCCGGTGGCTACAAAGTAGCCGGAGATGTAGCCGTTGCCCACGGCATCGGCATCGGCGTTGGAGCCCAGACGGTTGGTGCCGTGCACGCCGCCGGTCACTTCACCGGATGCATACAGGCCGGGGATGATGTTGCCGTAGATGTCCTTGACCTCCAGCTGCTTGGTGACCACCAGGCCGCCCATCGTGTGGTGTACGGAGGGGAACTGCGGCAGCGCATAATAGGGGCCTTTTTCAATCTTGACCATGGTGGCGGCCATGTTCTTGCCAAAGTCCTCGTCTACCTGCGTGTCGATGAACTTGTTGTGCCGTTCGATGCTGTTCTTCAGGTTCTCAGCCGTAACCTGCGGGTTTTGCCCCTTGACGGTGTAGGCGTTCATTTTTTCAGCCAACTCTTCCAAGGTATCGCCCTTGAGCACACGGCCCAGCGCCACGCCCTCTTCTACTTCCTCGGGGCGGGCATAGCCGGCCACGACATCCATGGTGAACAGGGAGTAGGTGGAGGGGAAGCCCGTGGCTACGGCAGCGTTGGCGCACACGTCGCGGCGGTCACCCTCGTTGACATAGCGGTTGCCCTGGTAGTCCACATAGAACACGCCATAGCTGGGGCCCGTGAACGGCCACACCGCGAAGCGGTCAAGGATGCCGTTGGTGGGGTCTGCCCAGGGATAGCGCTGGATGTTGCTCATCTGCGTGGTGTTGGCACCGATGGCCTGCGCCAGGTAGATGCCCTCACCGGTGGCTACAGCGGGGTTGTTGGTGGTGGGGATGGCGCTATCCAGATACGGCACCTGCGTTTGCCGCATGGGGATGTTGGCACCAAAGCCGCCGGTGCACAGGATGACGCCCTTTTCGGCCTTCAGGTTTTTGTCGCCGTCCGGGGTGCTCACACGGATGCCCACCACGCGGTTGGCCTCATCGCGTGTGCGGTAGATCTCTACCATTTTGTGCTGCAGCGCGATGACGGTGTCGGTCTTGTCCTGCAGCATTTTCAGCTGCACTTCGGTGATGTCAGAACCTACCTGGTTCTTGGTTACATACATGCGGTAGCCGGTCATTCCGCCGGGACGGGCCAGCGTGTCGCGCACTTCCAGGCCGTTGTCCAGCAGCAGATCCAGGTAGAACGCGGAAGCGTACACCATGTTCTCCACCAGGTCGCGGTTGGACATCTGGTCGCCGCCCTTCATGGTGTCTTCAATGTGGCATTCGGCGGTGTCGGGCACCAGGTTGTACTTGGCCTGCAAGTCCGCAGCAATCTTGGATGTATAGGCAGCGTACTGGCCACCGTTGATGGCGCTGTTGCCGCCGGTGCGGGACAGCTTTTCCACCAGGATGGTGTTGGCGCCGTTGGTGGAGGCAGCATACGCAGCCGCAAGGCCTGCATATCCGCCGCCCACGACGATGATGTCATAGGTTTCATCCCAGGTGGTGGGCACTTCAAATGAGCCCATCACGGGCAGATATTCCTCGGCAGTTTCTTTCTTTTCAAGTTCCTTCTGGAAGGGGGTCAGGTCAACGCCTGCTTTGGTGAGCGCGTCGGTCACGGCGGCAACCACGCCTTCAGAGCTGCGCGTTGCGCCGGCAATGGCGTCCACCTTCAGGCTTTGCGCTTCCACAATGGCCTGCGGGATTTTTTCCAGCGCCGGGAAGCCGGGAGCAGTTTCGTTGTGGCTGAGCACCTCCACCTTGGTGATGCCCTTTTCATCCAGCGTGACGGCTACCTTGACGCCGTCAAACATGCCTTTGGCTTCACCTTCGTAGGTGCCGGGCGTCAGCGCCAAGGCCGCAGTCAGAGACATCAGTAGAGACAGCACGAGCAGCAGAGAGAGAAGTCGTCTGTTCATCATGAGTACCTCCTATTTTTATTACATGCGTGCTTTATGCACACCGTGTATAGAATACTCCTCTCGACTTTGATTGTCAAGACTTTCACAAACTTTTAGAGTGTCCCTTACATAAGCATTTATTCAGGACAAAGACACATGCTGTGCTGGCCTGAATGTTACTCCATCTTGTCCACACCCCAGATGGCAAAAGCCAGCTCCGCCCGTGTTACGGGTGTCTGAGGCAGGAGTGTATTGTCCACCACATACAGCAGCCCGTGGTGCAGCATAAACTGGATGTTGCTGAGGCTCGCAGGGCTGATTTGATCCGCATCCGTCAGTTCAGGCAGCGGGTTCAGCCCGGTTTGGGTGTCCATGCCTGCGGCCTTGGACAGGAAGTTGCACAGCACATCGGCCAGTTTTTCGCGGGTCAGCACGGTGTCGGCCTTATCGTCAGCATTCAGGATGCCCATCTGTGCGAGCGCCATGACGCCTTCGTCTACCCCCAGCGGCATACCGGCCAGCTTAAACAGGGTAGCTACAAAGTCGCCCACGGTGGTGGGTTCGTCAATGCCAAAGGCTTCCTCGCTTAGCGGCACCATGATCTTGTTGTCCAGCATAAAGGCTACCGCCTCGCTGTACCATTCGCCCTCGGCCACATCGGCCAGGCTGTCCTGGAACACTTCCTTTACTGCGAAGGGATTGAGCACCTTTTCATACAGCGCTTCATTTTGCTGGATGATGCCGGCGCCGCCGGACGTGGAGAGATGTCCCTTGTTGCTCAAAGCCTCATACATGGCGGCGTATTCCTTGACCTTTTCAGGGGTCAGCGCTTTCAGTTCGCGCATCCAGGTGAGGAAGCGCTCCTGCGGTTTTTCGTCCACAGTGCCCGTCAAGGCCTGGAGGGCGCCGGAAAGCTCGCCCTGCGATAGGGCATAGTTGCTGTAGGCCGAGAGGATATAGCCGTTGAGTTTGTCCTGAGTGAGCGCCATATCCTTGATCATGCCGGGAAGAGCAGCGTAAACATCAAAGGTTTCCTGCACATTGGGGTCGCGGAAGGAAAGGATGTACACGCCCTCTTCGGTGGCGCCATGATCCACGCCATAGGCACCGTACTGATCGCGCAGCTGCGGGTAGAGGAATGCATCCGACACCAGGCGAACTACCGCGTCCAGGTCGCCGCAGGTGCCCTCCAGCCCCAAGTCGCGGTAGGGCGCATAGACTATGTTGTACTGCACGGCCGAGTCCACAACCAGCGCTTCCCTGGCTGCAATGGCCGGCAGGTCATAGGTGACCTGTTCGCGTTGCGCGGTGTCCAGGCGGTTAAGGAAAGCATCTGCTATTTCGCGGTGGGAAGCGGCGCTGTCCGCATTGCCGGCAAAGCCGGAAATTGCGCCATCCCGCACACGGAAGAAGGCTTGCACCTCCGCAAGCTTCTGGAGGGCGGTTTCGGGCTCTGCTGCAAACAGGGCCTCGGCTTGCTCCAAGAAAGCATAGTAATCAATGAAGTTCAGGTAGTTATAATAGAGGAAGCCGCGGGAAGCGCTGGCAAAGGCACGGTAGGCCTGGATCTGGAATGAGGCGTTGGTGATGGTCTGCTTGAGCGATGCTTTTACCTGGCTTAATACATCCGCAACCTTGGCGGCATCGTCCAGCTTGGTTTCATAGAGCAGCTCATACACCACATCATAGGCCGGGGCCATGTCCTCGTCCATGGCAATCCAGCTGACGCGCAGGTAGGGGTTGCACTCATCCTTGTTTTTGCCGGTGTATACGGTGGGGCGCACCTCCTGCTGATACAGGTAGCGGGTCAGCAGCGCGGAAAGGCTGGCATTGTCGTGCCGGGCGGTGTCCAACTTGCCCAGCAGATCCACATATAGCCGATACCAGTGCAGGTCATCCTGGGGGATGGCACCCGCGTCCAGCAGCAGCAGCGCCTGCCCCACGCCGCTTACATCGGCCTGAGCATGCAGGCGGCGCACACCGTCGGCACCCATTTCGTCGGTGATGTCATAGATGCGGCGCTCCTCAGGCAGGGTATGTACATCCACTGCCTGCAATTGAGCCACCAGGGCCGCAGCATCGTCGGTCTGTTCCCCCTGTTCGGCCGTGGCTTTTACCAAAACCGCGATTTCTTCCTCCGTCATGGCAGCCTTCTGGGCGGCAAGCTGCTCGGCCAGGGCCTGATCCTGTTTTTCTTTCAGGCCGGGTGCCGGGGCCGTCACCACCAAAGCGGTGCGGGGGTTGCCGGTCAGGTGCTTTTCAATCACCTGCTGATACAGGTCCTGCTCGGCAAAGGCTAAGAAGTTTTCGGTGTTTTTCACATAGCGGTTGTAAGCCTGCACATCCCCGGTAGCAGCCCACATGTAGGCGATGCTGGGGGCAATGCTGGGGCCGATGTTAGGACTTTCTGTGACCAGCAGCAGATCCAGGCGTGTGGCGGCGGCTACCGCCTCTACCGCTGCCGGGTCAAAGCCCTTTTCCCGGATGCCGGCCAGGGATTCCTCCACCACCGTTTGAAAGAGGGACGCATTTTCCGCCGCCATACCGCTGGCCTGGAAAACCACCGCTACTTCGGGCGTGGCGTTGTCATAGTAGCAGGAGGCCGAGGCCGAGGGCAGTTTTTCCTTCATGGCCTGCTGGAACGGGGAGGAGGGGTTGTTTAATAGCGTGGTCAGCAGGTCAAGGATGGCCTGATCTTCCGCAGTGGCATCCTTGAGCGCATAGCCAAAGTACACCACAGCGCCGTTGGTGGTGTCGCTGGCTGCTTCCACCGGATGCTCAAAGGTTTGTTCCACGGCGGCTGTGAGCGGCGTGTAGCCGGGATCGTCAAAGGCAAAATCCTTTTTATCGTATGCCGAGAAATAGCCGTCCAGCAGCGTCAGGAAGGGGGCATAGTCCTCAATCTTTCCATACAGGATGGACAGGGAATTGGACGGGTGATAATACGCATCGTGATAATCCTTCAGATGTTGCCAAGTCATGGAGGTGATGTGCGCAGGATGGCCGCCATGGGAGTTGCCCGCCTGGCTGCCGGGGAACAGGGTCTTTTTGAAGTTGAACATGCTGGCCGTCTCGATGCTGTAAGCGCCCTGCATCTCGGTGTAGACGGTGCCCGCGATGGTCAGCGGCGCGTCCTTGTCGGCCATGGCATAGCGCCAGGCTTCCTCCCGGAAAATGCTTTCATCCTCCATGATGGAGGGGTTGAACACGCTGTCGGTGTAGTAATCCACATACTTGAGCAATTGCTGCTCGCTCAGAGAAGCCACCGGGTATGTCGTGATCAGGTCCGTGGTCATGGCGTTCATGTAGGTGTTGTAGGTTTGATGGATGAGGTTGAAAAACAACGCCTTGGAAGGATATTTCTGCGATCCGCCCAGGGTGGCATGCTCAAACACATGGGGGATGCCGCTGTCATCCTCCACCGGCGTGCGGAAGGAAATGTCATAGGTGCGGTTGATATCCTCGTTTTGTACCAGCATGAGCAATGCACCGGTCTTCTCATGCTCCAGCAGCGTAACATCGGCATTGACCAGATCCAGCCGCGAAAGCTCCCGCACCACAAAGCCGGTGGTTTGGTCGCCAACGTTCAGCGAGCCTTCCTGCGCCAGGGCAGGCAGCCCCATGGCGGACAGCATCAGCACAACGCTGACAACCAGCGCCACAAAAGCAGTCCGTTTTCTGTTCATGATATCCTCCTTTTTAATGAAACGAATAAACAAAGAGTCAACTATACTGTAGGCGTGGGGGCTGTCAAAGTCAATGAAAACACCGAATTTTTCACGTGGATTTTACATGCCGCATCGTTTGTTGCAGGATGAAAATCCAGTGCAAAAAAGCCCGGCGTGCGGGTGTACGCCGGGCAGAGACCATGGATTTTGTGTTTTAGCTCAGGGAATATCCCATTTTGGCCAGATTGTCCCGCGAGGTGATCAGGCAGTCGAATGCGTCGCGCCCGTACAGATTATCCTGTTCAATGAAGAAATATTTGGCGCCGCCTGCCAGGCCTGCTTCGATGACGGCGGGCATGTCGATGTTGCCTTCGCCTACTTCTGCAAACTGTACCACATTCTGGAACGCTTCCATAAATGTCTTGAAATCGCCCTTGGCCAATGCGTCAAAGGCTGCCGGCTCAATGGCACCGATGCGGTAGTCCTTTAAATGGATGAGATCGGCACGGCCGCTAAACTCCTTGATGACCTCCACGGGGTTGGCGCCGCCGCGCTGGATCCAGTGCACGTCCAGCTCCATGCCCAGCGAGGGCGCTTCATCCGCTATGATGTTCAACAGCCGTTTTCCGTCAAACTTCATGAATTCCACATGGTGGTTGTGGTAGTACAGCTTGATGCCATGGTCCTGAAGCTTTTTGGCCGCGACCTCGGCGGATTTGCAAAAACCCAGCACCGCCTCCAGCGAGGCCATGCTGTCAAACGGCAGCATGCCAATGCGCAGGAAATGACAGTCCAGGGCCTTCAGATCGTTGACAATCTTGGAAAAATGCGTCGCGATGCTCTCGCCGCCCATGGGCGGGGGCGAAATGCCCGCAGACATGGCGGCCACCTTGATGCCCTTTTCATCCTGTGCGCGGCGCATGGCGTCGATGTTTTCGGGCGTGGTCGGGATTTGGGAAATTTCTACGCTGCGATAGCCGATGTCGGCCAGCTTGCTCATGGTTTCATAGGCACCCAAAGAGGCAAACTGCTCCTTGACCGTCATGGCCTGTACGCCGATGTTGACTGCTTTCATGCTTTAATCCTCCTTAATCGGCGGATACTTGCCTTCCGCCGCGATGCGTTTGTTCAGCTCTGCAAGGAACAGATCCTCGTCCACAGGGTTGTCCACCTCGCGCCCCAGCCAACTGGACAGCAGCATGGCGTTGGCCAGGTTGACGCCGTTGATGCCCTCGCTGCCGGGGGCCAGCAGCGGCGTGCCGTCCACGATGTGGCGGCTGAAATCGCTGAACACTTTGCGGTGCTGCACGCCCCAGCCGTCGGTGCTTTCAATGGTTTCGGTGGTGTACAGCTTGTCGGCCTGACCGCCCATGAACAGGCGCATCACGTCTGCCATGGACATGGTGGTGTTCATCTCATCCTCGGACTTGGCAAACCGCAATATCGTGGCTTTCTTGCTGTCCTCCACCACGATCTTGCCCCTGTTCAGGTCAATTTCCAGCCGGTCGGTGCCCACCGGGTCATGGGTGGCGGTGATGAAGCTGCCGGTGGCTCCGTTGGCATAGGTAAAGGTGGCGGTGACGTCGTTATCCACCACGATGTCGCGATGGCTGCCGTAGACAATCTTGGCCCATACCTTGGTGGGTATGCCGGCAATCCACTGCACCAGGTCCAGCTGGTGCGGGGCCTGATTGACCAGCACGCCACCGCCCTCGCCGCCCCAGGTGGCCCGCCATTCGCTTTGCTTATAGTAGCTGTCCGGCCGCCACCAGGAGTTGATGATCCAGTTCACACGGCGGATTTCGCCCAGTTCGCCGGACTGCACCAGGTCGCGCAGTTTTTTGTACAGTTCGTTGGTGCGCTGGTTAAACATGATGCCAAAGGCCAGGTTGGGCTTGGTGGCAGCATATTCGTTCATCTTGCGCACCTGCTTGGCATACACGGCGGCAGGCTTTTCCACCAGCGCATGCACACCATGCTCCAGCGCGTAGATGGCCATCTCCGGGTGCAGGTAGTGGGGAACGGTGGTCACAATGGCGTCCACATGGCCGGAGGCGATCATTTCTTTGTAGTCGGTGTAGAAGGGGACATCTGGGTACAGGATTTCACACATCGTTTTCTTGTCAGGGTCAATGTCGCACAATGCCCCCAGCGCGCTCTTGTCCGGCCGGGCCCCAGCCTTCCCTGTGAGCATTTTGGCATAGGTGCCTCCCTGCGCGCCAATGCCAATCAAACCATAACGAACAATTTTCTCCGGCAAAGGTCCTCACTCCTATCTATAATTGTTTTACATATTTTATATCACGATGAGCAGGGGTGTCAATTGTTGCAGGCTACCGCCGTTCCGTGCTACTATCGCCGTGTAAGTGGGCGAAAACACAACATCGCCTGAAAACAAGGCGAAACGAAAAAATCGCCCCAAAAAGCGGAGAAAGGGCAACCATGAAAGGCGGACAGGGAATAAATAGTTTTTGCGTGTGCGTGATGGCAGACTTGATAGGCTCGCGCCGAATGGACAATTTGTCCGCGCTGGATAAATTAGTGGAAGAACTGGCTGCACTGGCTGGGCACCAGGCATCTTATATGATTCCACCGGTGCGCCGTGCGGGGGACGAACTGTTTTTTGTGGCAGACAAGGCGCTGGTTGTACCTGCCCTGCGGCGCATGCATGAAGCGCGAAAAAAATTGCCCATGTACATAGGCCTGGGTACGGGCTGGACGCATGATCTGCACGGCGATCATCATGCCGATCGCATGGAAGGCCCTGTCATATTTCGTGCTGCGGATGCGTTGCGGGAGTTAAAAGAAAAGCCGGATAGCGAGGTGCTGCGCCGCATCGGGCGTGATGCTATCGGAAAGCCCACACAGTTTCGATGTAACCTGCATGCGGGGGAGGATAAAAGCGTCAATCTTATGGTCACCGGGTATCTGATGCTGCTGTTGCAAATGGTGGAACGCCGGGGTGCTTTGCAGCGCCGCGCCGTGGCGCTCAAGCGCCAGTACCCTGACCAACCTGCGCGCATGTATGCGCACCAATTGTGGGCAGGCAGCAAGAACCCGCCCAAGGATGCCGTTAAAAGCTTCAGCAAGCACCTCATGCGCGCGGAATACGCGCTGGTGGAGGAAATGATCCAAACGTTTGTAGAAGCGCTTG
>Ga0123334_1005552_pt1 | contig 12132 bp, 14 predicted proteins | sample BiotimSIPDNA_FD_89706 | JGI IMG/M metagenome (GOLD analysis project Ga0123334, IMG submission 89706) | Anaerobic biogas reactor microbial communites from Washington, USA - Biogas_R1 time_0 SIP DNA | ecosystem: Engineered > Bioreactor > Anaerobic > Unclassified | place: Washington, USA... | reverse complement strand
AGGTCTGTGAAGTCGAGGTACCCCGTTTTCTCCTTCCATCTATCCCATTCCTTTGCGAAACTCTGGACCGAGAGGGGCCACATATCACGCTGGACGCACAACCCACGGAGGCGGCTCATCTCCATCAGCGCCCTGTCGTCCTCCTTGGCCCCCTCGGAAGCCTCGGATAGAGAGGGGTCGTCGAGCGAGACGCGAGCGCCGGATACTTTATAACGGGAGAACGAGTTGAACTCACCTATTCTGCTTTCCGCTATCACCGGATTCCCCAGCGCCCTGTAACAGATGGCGTGCAAGGTGCCGACATTCTCCTTCGGAAGCGGCACCTTGCGCCCGGCCACCTCTCGGGCGGCTGCTTTTGTGAAGGACACGACCACGACGCTCCCATTCCCAAACTTTTCAACGGCTCTTTCCACTTGACGGGACAACCATGTGGTCTTCCCCGTCCCCGGAGGGCCGTACACTCGGAACTCTTTCGTCATACCGCTTCCTCCTTCGGTGGTGAAAAGATATCTTCGATCGGCGTTGTGACGGTCCACGCTTGGAACGACGTTCGCCCTCCGTCCCGCTTCTTTACATTGAACTTGCGGGATTCTCCGTTCACGCTCTTGAGCTTGAGACATACGTCCCGCGATGTTCTCCACTGGACGTGCTGATTCACCTTCGAGAATTGAATCAGGTCGTTGACCACAAACCAGATTTTCCCGTTGTCTACGAAGGGGCGGTTGCCCTCGTACCCCTCCTGCGCGTTGGATGCTGGCACCCTGTGGAACAGGAACGCCTTCAGCACGCTGTAAATCTCCCCCGCCTCGGTCGCTTCCTCCGAAACAGTCTCCACGTCGGCGCAATCGAGGAGAAGCTGTACGATCCTTCGCCACTTCTCGCTCTTGAAAGAGGGGACGACGATCTGCGAGGCGTCCAGAATCAGCCGCGTGAACTGCGACTGAGACAGGAGGCATTCGGAAGAGGGGATAAAAACAGACCGCTCCTCTCCCAAGCGCCCGGCAGCATAGAGTCTGTATGTCGGCGGGTCCGTTTCATACCGGACGAAGCGCCGGAGAGGCACCTTGAACATCTCCCCCAGCTCTGCGAGGATGTTCCTTCTGCGGTCGTCGTCCTTTACATCGGGGTCCGTGTTGATCTCCTCAAGGTTCGATATGGCAACCTCCGTGTTCACATCCCCCGTATTGTCCTTCATCACGGCGTTTATCGTTCTTTGGTAGTAGTCCTCCCTCAATTTCGACGGGTAGTTGAATTTGGCACGGTGACATATTAAAAGGTCAACAATCTCCTGCTCGGTCCACCCAGCGGCGTGCGTCGCCACGGCAAGCGCGAAGTCGTATCCGCTCATGGACGAGTCCCGAAGTTTCTTCTTGTGTTCCCACAACGCCGCAAACTCCTCGTCGTTGTCCATGATCGCTTGGAACTTGTCTTCCGGAGGACGCGCCGTAGCGTCCAGCTTCAGCATCCCGATGGCGTGTGCTCTCGTCACCCGCACGTCGCCGTTTTCCACCCTGTGCCAAGCCTCTTCCGAGATTCTTTCTCGGAAGTCGTCCTCGCAGTACCGACAATCGTTGCTCAAATCCAGAATCCGGACGGGTACGGGCTTGTCTTTGAAGTTCACAGTGCCCGGAAGTCGCATTATCCGTGCCAGATCGACGGTCGGATCGACGACCCACCCTCTCGTGGCGGCGTGCGTCTGGAAGGTGTAGACCCACCCGGCGGCCAGTTTCGCCGCTTGCACCCGCTCCCGGTCGTTATCGAATATCCACGGCTCATGGAAGAGCCACCACGCCTGTATCCCGTGCCCGGAATGAATCAAAATCGTCGGTTTCAGTCCCACGGAGTCAATCAACTCCATCACGGAGTCTTCGTCCGGTGGGAGCTGCGGGCTCTTACGATGCACCGCGTCCGCTATGTCCAAATCGGCCCATAGTCCCATGATACCGTTTATATCTTCCGCTTTGCAGCGCTTGACTATCGAATGCTTCTGCGGCGAGAGTCCGACCCCGAAATAACAGTCGCCCCCTCTTTTTGTCACCCCCTCCACATAATTCACAGCGCTTCCGATGCTCCCGGAGCCCCCCGGATACCACGAAGAGTATTTCTTCGGGAGGCTCCAAATCAGGTAATGACTATCCTCGGGAGCATCGGTGACGAGGGCCGATAAGAAACGCTCCACCTCGTCCCGTGCAAACATGAGGGCTATTCGTCAGCCTGTGATTGTTCGTGAACCTCGACGGGGACTGTGACCCCTTCAAGCAGCTCTCCGAACCCCGTGTAGTATGTCTTCATCACTTCCGCTTCCTGCGGGGAAAGCTCCCGGCTCATCGTTGGAACGACTTCGGAGTAGGCGATCCCCGTCGCATTCTTCGCCTTTGCCAGCGAGAACGTCGTCTCCACCGTATAGAACGCCTTCCCCTTGCCGGAGAGACGGAGCATGTACTTTCTCATCGGCTTCAAGCTCGTCGGCGGCACCACAAGCACGGTCGGAAGCAGCTCGTCCTTCCGCAGAATGAAGAGCATGAGCTTCTCGGAACACGCTTTCCCCTTGCCGGACCCCTGTGGATTCGGGTCGGTGCCCCACTGATTCATCGGACACGTCTCGCAGGAGTGCCTCCCGGCCATGCCCGAGTTGCAGGGGTCGCCGATGCCGATCTCTCCGTCGTTCGACGAGCACGCGGGGGGCTCGGAGGAGCCGTCGAATGGCTTGTCGAAGTATGCGCGGACCCTCTTCTTCCCGATAATAACCCCCGTCACGTCCTTGCTGCTCTCCGTGCCCTCCATCGTGGGAATTTCCCATGCGATGCCCCCGGCGGCGGGAACCTTCACAATGTCAAGGTCGAAGATGGAGAATTGCCCCCCGAGATTCTCGTTGATCAGTTCCCCGCAGTTCGCCCCGCTCACCACTACCGCATACTGATTCTCTTCCACCGTCGCTATTGCCGTCTCTTTTTTCGTCGTCGCCATTCTCTTTACCCCCTATGCCATGTTCGCACGGACGGAAAACTCCTCCGTGATCTCGATAACATCCTGCAACGCCTCGGGAAGCGGTTTCTCTTCCCGCTCTTGCTCGCGCACCCACGCGCTCAAAGTGTTCGTGTTGAAGGTTTCGGATACCATATCCCCCATGCCAAGCTCCTGCAAGACGGAACATACAGCCTCCTTGTCACCGCCCTTGGCTCGCGCCCATATCTGACGCCGCAGATGCACCGTCGTGTCGCCGCATTTCATCGAGGACACGCCCAGACTCTCGAACTCGCGGAGGACTATACCCTCCAACGTCTCCATTTCAGCCTTCACGACCGCAAGACGCTTCTCCAAGGACCGTTTTTCCTTGGAGTAGTCCACGAACTGTGCCAGCACAGCCGCGAACGGGATCTTTTCCCCTTCCTTCCGGCGCGGCTCGTACACCGTTTTCTCCGGGTTGAACATATTTTCAGTCTCCGGCATTGCTTACAACCTCCTCTTCATCTTCATCGAAATGCCCCAGCACGAAGTCCACAACGTCGGCGCGGCTTTTCAGAGCTTCTTCCACCTGTGAATCGACCGTCTTCTTCGTGATAAGGTGATAGTAGAACACGTTCTTGTTCTGGCCGGGGCGATGCACGCGGGCCAAGCTCTGCTGGTAGTCCCCCAGACTGAACCCCTTGGAGAAGTACACGCAGTAGTGCGCCCGCGTCAAGTCGATCCCGGCTCCTCCTGCCTGTATCTGCACGGCGATAATGGGAGCGCCGCCCTGCTGCCAGTCGGCAAGCTGGTTAATGCGACCGGAAAGCTCGCAACTCCCCCTCTTCAGCTTCTTCGCCACCTCGTGAACCTGATCCAAGTCCGACCGGAAGCGCCCGAAAACCACCACGGGCTCGTCTTCCGCAAGGTCGGTGAGCAAGTCCTCCAAGAGATCCCGCTTCGCCTCGCTCACCTTGTGCATGACGCCCTCATCATCCTTCACGTAGCCGGAGGCGATCTGCTGCAATCGGAGGAGTTTCGTCAGGGCGTTCGCCGCCGTGATGCACCCCTCTTCAAGCTCTGCAACAAAACTCTCGGCGAGCGAGCGATACGCCCACATCGCGTTCTTCTCAAGCTCGCACGTCCGGGTAATGTGCGTCGCTTCCGGAAGATCGAGCACCTCTTTGCCGACCCTGTACGCTATGCTGTAGAAGCGCCTGTTGAACTCCCCCTCATTGCGGAACCCAACGATCTGGTGGTTGCCGTACCCCCCCATTATTGCGTATTGACTCCGGAACCGCGTGAAGCTCTCTCCGAAAACCCCCGGATCGAGGAACCTGTACTGACCGAAGGCGTCCATCGGAGAGTGCGGAAGCGGCGTTCCGGTCAGTCCAAGGCGTCGCACGGCAAATCTTCTCAGCTTCCCGGCAAAAGCGGACGCCTTGCCGGAGGCGCTCTTCAACCTGTGACACTCGTCGGCCACGGCGAAGTCCCACCTGTGCTTCAGCAACTCCTTCGCCAGCTCCCCGCGCCATGCCGCCTCGTAGTTCACCACCACTGCGATATCTCTGTGCTCATAATGGTAGAATGCTCCCTCGATCATCGAGGCTCGCTTTGCCGTCGAAGCCGATGTGCGGAGCGGAACCACCATCCAGTCCCCCGCCGCGTGCCGTCTGAACTGTTCCGGCCACACGTCAATGACCGAGACGGGGCACATGATGAGCACCTTGCGCCCCGGCGGGTTATGTGGGGGGGTGTTCTGGATGATGTCGATACAGGTCTTACTCTTTCCCGTCCCCATGTCCATCGCCAGAAGCACCCCACCGCCGCTCGACGTGCTCATAAGCTCTCGGGCGAAGTGATAGCCTATCTTCTGATGCCCCCATGCGTCGGTCCTCTTGACCTCCGGCTGCTCAAGGTCGTCGCGTCCTTTGAAGTGCGCCGAGTTTTGGAGAGATTCAATGCTCTCCACAAGCTCTTTGAAGCGGGAGTCCATCGTGATGCTGTACGCCCCCTGCTTGAGCAGCGCGTGGATCATCGAGGCGGTGACGAGGGACACGGGGAACGTCCATTTTCTCACGTCTGCCGCCCATTTCGCCCCCGGAATGGCCTTCAATCCATCCTTCATCGAGTACGGGGCTCTCACGAGCACTCTGTTCGTCCTGTTGTCGATGGAGATTCCGACCGCTTCAGCCGTCATAATTCTCGCTCCACCCTTTTCACCATCGCATCCACCATGTCTTTCAGCTCTTTCCACATCTGGGAATGGAAACATCCAACCCCTCCAATCTCGAAGTCGGTAGGGCATGTCGTTTCGGAGGGGGTAGCCTCCCCCGTGGGACAGTCTCGACGCTCTTCAGTGCGCTCGACAAGCGGGCAGTATTGACAAACTTGGGCCTCAACCCAAGGGGCCAGCTTGTCCAACAGCTCTTGTCTCATGCTCAAATCAATTCCCTCCCGTCGTTACAGCCGCGCCTCGGTGATGCTCACGCTCAAAAGCCCCGCTCTGGCCGCCTCGTACACCTTCTCTCTCAGATACGCCGGGTTGGTCGGATGCAGCACCGTGTGTATCCGGCGAATAATGGGAGCCCCTTGGAACACAATCTTACTTCCGGAACCGAAGGAAATGAGCATAGCCTCGTCTTCTTCTCCGGGGGCCGCCGTGGGAATCACACCGTTCTCATCAGCCTCAAATATCGGGGCGATGTGTTTCACTTGAATGTCCTCGTTGCACGCTCTGGACAGCTCGTATCTTGAAAAGAACCCGTCGATCTGGTCGTGAGGGTTGAGGATATCCGGCAGGAAGAACATGATCCTCCCCATGTCGTATGAGGAGAACACGAGCGTTACATTGTCCCCCGCCCTCCTCATTCAACAACCTCTTCAAGCAGCTTCGACGCCACCATGTCGGCGGCGTGGATCAACAGCACCAAGGGGCGCTCCATAGCCTCGGAGACTGTCCCCAGATTCGTCCCTTCTCCCCACGCGCCCATGTGCCAACGGATAGCGAGAGCCTCTTCGTCGCTCAGATCGATGTATTTCTCAAGCATCCGCACACTCTTCTCACCGTGTCCGAACGGATTCTTCACTTTCGCATAGGCGAAATAGTCGTAGCTCTCCCACTGTCCCTTGGCGTTTTTCCTGTTGCGCTGCTGCACCACGTACGAGCCGATTTTACACACGTCGTGAAGCAGGGCGCACGTTCTGACCGCTTGCGGGCATACCGGAACTGGCCAGCACTCCGACAGGCGTTGCGCCGCGTCGAAAACCTTCAAGGAGTGCTCGACGAGCCCCCCGGTGAAGTTGCTGTGGAACCTCGAAGACGCTGGTTGTGTGAAGAAGTCGGTAGTTTCGAGCCATTCCACAAGCTGAAGAATGCCCGACCGCTCTATTTGCGTCACCTCGTTGATGAATCTCTGCTTTGTTTTAGCCGCTACCATATCCTGTACCACCAAATCATCTCCCCTGTGTTTGCCCCTGCTCGTTGCGCGGCTTGTGCGCGTCCATCCAAGCGGCGTCGATCTCCCGCTCCGTTTCCTCCATCCACAAGGTGCGGAACTCCCCTTTCGTCATACCAAGGGAAGAGGCGATCTTCGCCGCCGTCTCGACCGTCGTCCCCTTCGTCCCCGACTCAATCATGTAGTACATCGTTCTCGATATCCCCGCCGCGTCGGCCACCTCCTGCTGCGTCATGCGCAGGAGAACCCGCCTGTCGCGGAAAACATCCGTCATGCTGCGTCTTTCCATCCTACTCTCACCACCTCGCTTGACTTCTTCCCCCTTCGTCCATACAATAGACCCGCTTGCACCTCCTGTGAGCCCGTTGCACTTTTCTTCGTTCTCGCGCCCGATTTTCGGGCAAAAAAAAAGAGGGTCGCAAATCTCCGAAGAGATATGCGACCCTCTTTCACGTCCGCTAGAGGTACTTGGTTATGTCCTCTTCCGCGTCCGTGCCCCCCACGCTGGTTCCGACTTCCAATGCAACTTCCTCCATATCAAATGTCTCTACGATGCGGATCTCAGTCTCACCCTTCAGAGAACGGTGAAGCATGTCGATCACCCTCAACCCCTTTTCGGCCTCTTCGGTCGTCAGTGCATCGCTCTTGCGAGCGACCTTGACGCACTCCCTGAGAACATCGACGCCGAACATGAGCATCTGATCGATAGTGTCGAAGAACACCGTTGTTTCCCCATAGATGAGATTGTTGTCGGAGTGCCCCCTTATCTCTATCCATCGGGTAGTTTTGTCCCGGCTGGACATCGCCCCATCCACTGTGTACATTTCGCCGTGCATTGACATATTGTTCATCGGAACCTCCTGTGAGTCCCCTTCGCGCACCCTCTCGGGCTTCCCGCTCGCACCAAGACCGTCTCTCAGGGCCGGGGGTGGGGATTTTGCGAGCTTCCTTGTTCTTGCATCGAGGCCACAGCGTTTTCTCCATCCGAACTGCCGGGGATGGCGCTGGCTCTATCGGCTCTCGTCCAGTTTTCCAAGGCGTCCCGGTCTTTCGCCCTTCCGGGTGGGCTCTCTTTGGTCGCAAGAGAATGATAAACGCCGCTCTGCTTTTTTGCAACCCCTATTTGCAAGACTGTCTATTATAGACTTGTACTCAAAATCATGTACACATTTTGAAGTGGCGGGGATTGCTCCCCGCCGCCTCTCCTAGACGTATGAGATTTCCCCGTAATGGGCGGCTTCTCTCACAGCGTCGTACTTGGTGGTGCATCCGAAGTGACCGAAAGCTTCCCACGCATCGGAGTCGGGATCCTTGCGAGTGAATGTGCTCACTCTCCAAGGGAACCCCCCGCCCCAATACTCGGGAGTGATAACGGCCATCCGGAACTCCCCGACAAACTTCATGCAGTCCGGAGCCGATTTCTCGGTCCACGCCTTCAGCTCGTCAAGGTATCTGCCGATTTCATCGAAGACACTGGACACGTACTTGCCGTTCTCGTCACGGTCCGGGCACTTCGGCGGGCGCGGGAAGGGTGGATTCTCCTCGAAAAACCTCCTGCGGGCTTCCGAAAAAGGTATCATCGAAGGATCCTCCCCTTCAAAAAGGGCTTTGAGCGGCCACGGCGCGGACATTAGAGAAGCCCCTCCTCACGGAGAGTGTCGTTGAAGGCGTCGATCATCGCCTGTAGGGCTGGTTTCGCACGCTTGCCGCAGTGATACACCGTGCCATTCTCGATGGTGAACTCCTTGTTCTCAGGGTCGTACGCCGCCTTTATGACGGTGTTCCACCCCTTGTTGACCGACAACGAGTCCCAATCCATCGCCCAATCAACTTCTCCGTCCTGCTCCCGTGCGAACACGGTGCCGTATATGAAAAGGTATCGCCCTTTCACGCTACTCACCCCGAATCACCCTGACAACCTCTTCGCCCGTGCCATAAATCCCGGCGATGCCCAGCTTCTCCATCCTCTCCAACCTCTCAAGGTCTTCGAGAATCTCGCTCCGGCTCCCGTTGCCCCTCCGGGCAATCAAAGAGCCGTCCTTGTCGCTGATGAATTTCCGCAGAGCCATGCTCCACCTCCTGATTTTCCCCTTGGCACACTCTCGTGTGAGCCCCGGCACCGCGTCAAGGTGGGGATTTTGCCGGGGAAGGGGCGCTTTCGCGCCCCCGCCTACTCTACTTCTTCACACTGAGTACCCCGGCCCACAGGCCGCGTCGATACTCCTTGTTCCACAGACCGCACACAGTGTGCATCGCGGGTCGGAACTCATTCAGAGAGGCAAGATGGAGCAACGCACGATAGTCGTGCGTCTCGGAAGTTGGGATATCCATCCCCATCAGGTACTTGTGAGAGTCGAAATGGGGCTCTTTCCCCTGTTCCAGACGCTCGTACCAATCGAGGAAACCCGTCACAGCCTTGTGATACGCCGTATCGGCAAGGACTTCCCGCGCAATCTTCTCCTCGGGCACCGCTTCACCGTCGAACTCCACCATTCTGAACCCCTGACCGCGCCCCCAGCCCGTCATGTACAGGCGAAGGCGCTGCAAGCCCTCCTCCATGCCCCTGTGACTGAGCACGTGACCGGGGAACTCCATTCTGAGATTCACTTCCGTGGTGAACATGACCGCGAAAAGCCCCGGATAGTTGCCGCTGTACGTTTCCGCTTCCATCTGCCACCCCGCCACCTTCCCCGCGATCATCGCGTCCACCGGGTTCTCGATCTTCGAGGCGTCCCCGGCGAACACCGCCACCGTGTACTCGTGCCGACCTTCCATCTCTTCCGGGATGTAGGGGGTCACTGGCCATGCGCATATCTCGTTCAGAAGCTCGTAGGCGTTCATTCCGGCGTCTCCCAGCGCTTCCCCCTTGTTCAAGGGGTCGAAGTGAGTGAGAAGCCTCTGGTACAAGGTCCAGCACAACAGCTCCACAAGAGGCTCTGCCGCGTATCGCGGCACTTCGTTGGAGAGAACTTCAAGGATTCCGTCGATGGGGATATCGTTCAGCGTCACACAATATCTGAACACGCCCCGTTCTCCCACAGCCTCGTAACGCATGAAGCCGAACATACCCTTCTTCAGCAGCAGCACCGAGAAAATTCTCAGCACCGCGTCAATCTGGGTTACGTCCCACTTCGTGAAGCTGTGGTCCCAATCCCCCGTTGCCCCAAGTCGCAGAGCTTTCCGTTCGTCGTAGTCGAACGCGCTCATTACGACCGCGTTGACCATGCGCTGCGTCGGGGGGTTGAGGTCTTCGGTGAACAGCTCATTCATCGCATCGAGCACCTTGCGCCCCTGTTCCTCCGTGAGCCTCTCGGAGGGAAGAACATCGTGAGGGAAGATGATTTTGCCCGTGTTGCGGAGCACGTTCAGCTCCCGCTTCCACTCCTCTTTCCTCGCGTCGTACTTCTTCCCGCCTCTTACCATATCGCTGTATCTCATGCCGCACCTCCTGTTTTCCCCCTTGGCACACCGAAGTGTGAGCCCGCACGCCGCGACAAGGCGGGGGATTTTGTGCGGGAAAGGGGCCGAAGCCCCCGGAGTTACCGTGCATACGCCGTGCGATAGACCTCCACTCCGTTCGCGTCCTCGACGACGAGAGTGTTTTTCCCCTCGTAAGATATGCAGCGGACGGTCACGCCCGGTGAGACGTGTCCTTCCTCGCGCATGAGAATCTCAACTCTCATGCCGCCGTCTTTCCTAACCGGGCCACCCTCAAGGGCGGACTCTCGACCGTCGATTACCGCTTTCATCCAGAAGTTTCTCACGTTTCTTGGCATGTTGCACCTCCTGATTTCCCCCTTGGCACTCTTTCGAGTGAGCCCGCACGCCGCGTCAAGGCGGGGGATTTTGTGCGAGTAAGGGGCGCTTTCGCGCCCCCGGTGTTACTTGCGCCCGTTGATCAGGTTCGTCTTCGCAAGGTCGTAGTACACCATCACCTTGCGCTCGTCGCCCTCAACCTCCGGGACGCCCTTCTCGGTCCGCTCGTGGTCCGGCATGGAGTACCACTCCACATCCCGGCACTTCTGAACGATGCGGACGACCTCGGGCCAGTTGCGGGCCGCGTACTGCTCTCCCACAACCTTGAGAAGCGCCTTCGCGGTGATCTCTTTCGAGAGTTTGACCGCTCTTTTGGTCTTCTTCTCGTCGCCCCTGCACGTGACGGGCACTGCGTCGGTCACGTCGTGCGCCCTGTCTACCGCACCGCCTCCGGAGATTTTCACTATCGAGTACCAACGCCCCTCGGGAAGCTCTTCAGCTTTCTTCTTGGCGTCCGTCAGCTTCGAGAATCGGGCCGACTCGATGGTGTAATGGCTGCGGTCGGGACCATGAAACAGCATCCAGAAGGGCTTCCCGCCCTGTTTGCCGCTGCTCCGGTCCTCACTCTGAATCTCGCGGACCTCCTCGTTGACCTTCTGGGTCAGCACGTCCTCGGGGCTTGCTTTCTCAAGCCCCGCCGGGATGGTGACGAGCGGGCACTCTCCGTCGTTGACGAAGAACTCTACCAACTTCGCCGCCACCACGTTCGCCGCTTCGTGCTCGTAATTCTTCAGACGCGCCTCGTTCGCGCCTCTGACTCCCACCCATTCGGCGATTGCATCCACCGTCGGGGGGAACATATCGTGATTCTCGTTCTCGATGCGCTCGAAAACAGCCTCGAAGGCGCGTCTTCGCTCGCATTTGACCCGGCATTCCGCGTTAATGACGCTCGCAACCATGCGGAACGCCACCGCGTAGTACCGATTGAGCCTCTGGCCGGAGGAAAGAACCATCCACACGTCTCCGTACTCCTCTCCGGTGTGACCGGGGAGAAGAACCTGATGCCGTCTGTTGATGAGCTTGTCCACAAGCTCCTCACGGGTGTATTTCTCGATCTCGATGCCGTACATGCGCCCCATCGATCGGATTTTGCTCTCGGACACACGCTCAAGCAGCGGGCGAAGCTCGAAAGTGAAGCGGCACGCGAGGAAGTCTAGAAGATCCTCCCAGAAGTCGCGCTCCTTGGGGGTCGCCTCGGGCTCGCTCTCGACCTCTGCGGTCGTCTCGGGCTCGCTCTCGACCTCTGCGGTCGTCTCGGGCTCGGAATGCACGGGCTCGTCGGCGCTCGTCGGCTCCACGGTTACTTCCCGCTTGGGAGTCGGCTCAATCTTGTCGCCGCCCTCGACGCACTTCACGTCGTACCCGGCGTTTGCGAGCGTCGCCTTCATGTCGTCGGCGTACTTCGTCTTATCCTCGGGCTTCACCTTGATAGGCATAGCGAGGAACTTGACCTCTCCGGCGTCGGCGTACAGCGGATACCCGCAGTCGCACGTCCGGAGCCCGCCGTCCACAAGCACGGGAGTCAGCTCGTCGAACACCTCCGCGAAAGAGGCGTTCATCAGAGCCAGAAGCCCCCTCGCGCCGTACAGTCGCGCACCCTCCATGTCGCTCGCGGAAAGAACCGAGAGAGCCGCCGGGTGGATGCTATTCGTGTGCGAATCATCGAGGAAACTCTTGAGATTCGGGGCCGTTTCGCTCTTGAAAATAGCGTCGCCCTTCTTCTTGATTCGCTCGTGCTTACCCGCCAAGAACTCCATCTTGCACGCCCGTGCGAACGCCCTGCCGAACTCATGCGGCACCGCGATCAGCACTTTCCCCTCCGAGAAATACGCCGTTCCCTCGTCCGGCTTCTCGGTATTCTCGAACGCCACGAATACCGTGTCCGCTCCGAGCATTACCTTCACAGCCGCCT
>Ga0123334_1005547_pt1 | contig 12137 bp, 16 predicted proteins | sample BiotimSIPDNA_FD_89706 | JGI IMG/M metagenome (GOLD analysis project Ga0123334, IMG submission 89706) | Anaerobic biogas reactor microbial communites from Washington, USA - Biogas_R1 time_0 SIP DNA | ecosystem: Engineered > Bioreactor > Anaerobic > Unclassified | place: Washington, USA... | reverse complement strand
CTCTACCAGCACCAGGACGGAATCCTCGGTGGTGCTTGCGGACAATCCTACCAGGGAATCCTCCAAAGCCTTCAGGCCTTCCTCAGGATAAATGAAGAAGTCGCCGGAGACCTCTGCTGCCGTTACCGTTCCGCCCTCGATCTCCAGGTACACCCGTACTTGCTTGCCACCCTGGACCCTCCTCTGGGCGGAGGTCCGCACCTGCCTACTCCTTGGCCCACTCTAGGACCTGCTCCTTGGTGGTCCTCATGCCGCAGAGGGCCTTCTTGGTCTTCTCATTGTACAGCGCGGGCACGCCCAGGGACCCGCCGCAGGCCTTCTTCAAGGCCTGACCGTAGGAACGCATCAGTTTGGCGTTCTCCTCCGAGTGCCAGACCTCCTTCTCCTCGATACCCCGGCCGTTCTCCTTGGCGAGCTCTTCACTGACCTCAGTAATGATGGGGTGAAGCTTCGCACAGTGGGGACATTCCCGGCCCCAGAAGAAGATCAATCGGTCTCCCGCCTCGCTCATCTCAATCCCTCCTTACGAACAGACCACACCAGCATTCACCACTCTCTTTGTAGACAGGCTGTATAAAAAAGTTGCACGGGCAGATCAGGGCAAGGTCCTCGAGCCTGTCCCCTGTGGTTATCCTGCACGGGCAGTACTTCAGACCATGGTTCTTCTGGTTCTCCAGTTCCCCCTTCGCCAACGTTCGCACGAACACCTCGTCAGGATTGACCTTGAAGGGTTTGCCTTCCGCGAACTTATTCCATACCTCGAGAAGCATATCCACCTCGTCAAGCCTCTCACCGTCATCGAATATGACCTTCATGGACTCGGGATAATCGATCAGCGTGAACGCGGTCTTGGCACCGCAGGTCGGGCAGATGGCCGGAGCCTTCACACCGTAGTGAATATCGTTGCAGACATTGCATCGCCATAGTCTTTTCATCTCTACATCCCCTTCTTTTTCCTCCAGATGCCTCCGGACCGATATATATGATTGCCACAGGGCGTAAAAAAACGCTCCGATGGATAGCGATGTTCGTAGGCTTCAGGTTGCAGGTCACCTGCTCTGTGGCTCAACACAGGCCACAATTCTATCCTCATCGCCTCTCAATGCCCTACGGTCAGCTAAGGTCAATGCTGGTGCCGGACAACCTGCCGATACCGGTTGTCCTCCTGGCCCGTGAATGGAAGCATTTATGGACACGGCGCTCAAATTGTTAGTCCATGACCACCATTCGCTGCCCCATCTGCTCCAACTTTCTCGATGGCGATGGGGAATCAGAGTTGACCAGGGCGCTGCTGGATCACATGATCGATGTTCACGATCTGCAGGGAAGCCCGCTCTCCGGGACCGAGGGAAGGGAACACCGTCCCGAGCTATGGGAGGGGATGAAGCGTGGCACCGTACCCACTGATAGGGAACCGGGGGAGGATCTCGAGGAGTCGCTGCTCTGCCCCTACTGCGGTGCCCCCATATACGGACACGACGGTGAGCTTCTGACGACCGCTCTCAAGGCTCACTTGAAGGAGGTCCATGAGATATGGCCGCCCTCGGTGGTCCGGGAGCTGCTAGAGTGATCACTCCTTTCCCTTGACCATTTCCGGTGTCCAGAACTCACCGTCCCAATAAAGGAGTACGTTGCTCCGGTCATAGTCCTTGTCGATGTCCGCATGGACTACCTTGCCCATGTACCATATGTGGTCCCAGTCACTGCGGTCGATGTTCTCCAGCTTCTTCACCTCCAGGGTGAACGGGCACTCTGCGATGGTGGGGGATCGGATCCTGCTGCCGGGCCTAGGCGTAAGACCGACCTCGGAGAACTTGTTCAACCTGCTTCCGGAATGCTGTCCACACCTCATCACCTTCTCCAGCAGGTCCTTCCCGGGAACATTGAGAGAGAAATCGTCGCTCTCCTCGAGCAGCTTGTAGCTGAACCGTGAGGACTTTATTCCTATTCCTATGATGGTGGGGTCCACGGAGAACACGTTAAACATCCCTATGGTGGTCACGTTCGGATCGTTCTCACCCACGGCCAGCAGCATGACGGGAGCAGGCGGCAGCTGCATCACCGCTTCTATGGCTCCCAGGTTCAACTTAACCTCCTCGGACATGTTTATCAGTAGCCAAGGCGCGGCCGTGCTAATAATATTCTACCCTCATCGGTTCGGTGCTCGGCGCTGCAACACAACCTCCGTGCTCGCTTTCTGATATCTCACCGTTGTCATCATTCAGATACTGGAAGGAGAAAGGATAAGAGAGGAAGGGGTCATGGGGTCGCGTGCCCCAACGTAGAAGGAACCGTAAGCTCGACATCAAGCCCGTCCTTTCGGCCTTCGTATGGGGGGTCCTGACAGGCCTGGGGATCAATCCCGGGGAGATGCTCCTGGAGACCACAGTGGAGATGTTGGGACCATACATACAGATCGCAGCGGTGGTCCTCTTCATAGCGGTACTGTACTTCTCCTATGACTGGTTGGTCGAGGGCGTTCGGAGGTCAAGAAAGGCCTTCCGCACGGCGGGAGCCCTGGGCATCGCGGCAATCGTGCTGTCGTTCCTGGCAGGTTTCTTCATCTTTGATCCGTACAGGGCGCTCACGATGTTGTTTGTCTCCGCGCTTGCATGGACATACGCTATATTGAAATGAGAAAGCACCGGCCTTCCGGCCGGAAGGGTGTTTACTGGCTGTCGATGACCTTGATGAGGTGGTACCCGAACTCGGTCTTTACCGGTCCCACTACCTCACCCTTCTTGGCGCCGAAGGCCGCGTCCTCGAACTTCTTGACCATCTGTCCGCGTCCGAAGGTTCCCAGGTCTCCTCCCTTGTTCTTGGAGGGGCACGTGGAATACTCCTTGGCGATGGTCTCGAACTTTTCCCCGGACTTGATCCGGGCGAGCAGCTCGTATGCCTTGGCCTGGTCCTTGACCAGTATATGGGCGGCGTGAACTTTGGTAACCATGGGAGAGAGGCAAAGGCAACCACAATAAAAAGGTTCTTCTTAAAGGTCCAAGGTCCGCCTCGTCTTAGGCCTGCCCGTCCCTCGCTTTCAGGATCATCTCCTTCATCTCGCTCACCAGCGGGACCCGGCCCTGGACGACCAGTTTTTCATCGATCCACATCGCCGGCTGGGACATGGCCCCACGCTCCATGGCCTGTTCGGGATTGAGCAGCTTTTCCACCTCAACGTCCATCTTGAGGTCCTCCAGGGCGGTGTGCACGACCGTCTCCAGGATGCGGCACTTCCCACAGCTCATTGAGTAGAACATCTCGATCTTCATCTCTTCGTAATAGGGCCGATGATGATTATTATAGTTTGACCTGAAGGAAAGCTATATTTCCCCTAAGGCGGTCCCAAGCCCCGATGTCGTGCCCCATCCAGGTGTTCATCAGGCCCATCGGCCCGTTGGACATCCTTCGGGAGCTGGTGGGTGGTCTCGTCAAGGTCCTGGCGACCATCTCACGGTCTCAACGGTTATCGGTATCGACAACATCTCCCGGGAGGCCATGGCGTTAACTGTCCTGGGGGTAAATCAGACCTGGGGGATGGGAGACATAGGCATCTACATGGTCACCGAGAGATACGATATCTCCTGGCGCCAACGGCTGACGGTGCGATGATAGCGGCGATCGTGATCTCAAGCTCCTCCACGGCGGCGTGTCCCATTTCATGATCACACCCATCTCGCAGTGGTGGTAATCGTCCCTATTCACCTGATGTTGCCCTGGTGCTCGCCATCCGCCGCCCCTCCCTCCTGGCAGCAGGCATGTTGTTTTTGACCGGTATCGCATGGGCGCTCCATGCCCGCGTGGGGCGGCTGAGCACCGGCCTGACCCTTCTCCTGGGGGCATGGCCATCATCCTGGCCACCCTGGTCCTCGTCGGCGTTCCTCTCAGTACCCTTAAATCCACGCGCTCCATTAGTTCCCCTGATGTTGAAGCAGGTGGACATCGAAAGATGGAACAGCAGACGGCGCGGCAGCCTCTCTGAGGCCCGGGGTCCGGTGGTAGATATCATATCCCAGGTGCGGGAGAAGGGGGACGAGGCCCTTTTCGAGCTCACCGAGAGGTTCGACAAGGTCCGCCTGGAGCATCTCAAAGTGACCAGGGAGGAGATAGAGGAGGCCTACCGCGAGGTGGACGGCGCTCTGGTGGATGCGCTCAGAACTTCCAAGGCGAACATCGAGGCCTTCCACCGCATGCAGAGGCCGGCCGATATGTGGACCCGAGAGGTATCCCCCGGCCTGGTGCTGGGTGTGAAGACCACCCCCCTGGACAGCGTAGGCATCTACGTTCCCGGAGGCCGGGCGTCCTACCCCTCGACCGTCCTCATGTGTTCTGTGCCCGCTAGGGTGGCTGGTGTCCCCCACGTCATCATGTGCACCCCACCACCGGTGAGCCCCCTTACGCTGGTCGCGGCCGACATCTCGGGTGTGGACGCCATCTACAAGGTTGGCGGAGCCCAGGCCATAGCGGCTATGGCTATCGGGACCAAGAGCATCTCCCCGGTGCAGAAGATCGTTGGTCCGGGTAACATCTATGTGACCACGGCCAAGATGGCCCTGAGGGACCTGGTGGAGATAGACTCTCCCGCCGGCCCATCGGAGATCGCGGTACTGGCCGATTCCACCGCGGACGAGGGCTTCATCGCCGCGGACATCTTGGCGCAGGCGGAGCATGATCCCAACGCCGCATGCATCCTGATCACCACCGATGAGACCCTGGCCTCCAAGGTGGGAAGGGAGATCGAGAAGATGATAGTGCGCTCGGAAAGGAAGGAGATCATCGAGAGGTCACTGCAGAACTGCGGCTATGTCCTGGCCCGTGACGAAGCATCCGCAGTGGAGCTGGTGAATTTCATTGCTCCTGAACACCTGTCCATCCAGGTGGGCGATCCCCAGAAGGCACTACAGGGCGTACGCAACGCCGGCTCGATCTTCGTTGGACGCTATGCCGCGGTGGCGCTGGGGGACTACGCCTCCGGGACCAACCACGTCCTCCCCACCGCCGGCTTCGCTCACGTACATTCTGGTCTGGACGTCCCTCAGTTCATGAAGCGAAGCTCGGTCCAGATCGTGGAGCGGGAGGGATTGGAGTTCCTTGCCGACACCGTGATCAAGCTGGCGAAGGCCGAGGGGCTGCATGCGCACGCGCGCTCGGTGAGCATACGCCGTCAATCCGATGAAGGATAGAGATGTGCGAGGTAATGTTGATCGCTCGTGCGAGGTGGATCCCATGGAAATGAGCGGCAGGTACGAGTGGACAAGGCCCAAGGCCTGGAAGATGGACTGGGAGCTGCGCAGGGAAAGCGAAACGGTTGCGACCTTATCATCGCCAGCATTCTTCGGTACCTCCATGAGAGGCTCCTTCGGAGGAACGGACTACGTGCTCCGCAAGGGTGGCCTGCGTGTCCCAGGAGCGGCCATGAACATCGTTGGTGAAAAGGAAGACCTCGCCGTTCTATCCATCGACTCACTGGGCAAGGGGACCATCTCGTACAAGGGGACGCCTGACCTCAGCTGGGAGCGTACAGGTCAGGGGGAGGACTGGATCGTAATGGAGGAAGGTAAAGGAACATTGTTCACGGTCCACCGGGACGTAAAGAGCAGGCGCCCCCGAGGAGTGGTCACGATCGAGCAAGGTCATCCCGCTCTGGGTCCCATTATCCTCCTCTCCTGGTTCATGATCTCGGCGACCGATCCCTGACATTCCTCGCATCTCGTCCTCCGGTCAGCATCCTTCATCCAGGAGTGCCTCAGGAAATCAAAACCGCCACCTGACGGTGGAAGGATTATATCATGGGAGGATAGTGGAATCTCATTGAACGTCTCGAACGGAGAAAAACAGGATACGAAGGCACCTGCAGCGACGTCTGCAGATGGAGGGACGGAAACCTCATCCTACAGGCCGCCCCTCATCTCCCTGGACCGCTATATCGGGGAGAGGGTCATGATATTCTCGCCGCATCCAGAGGATGACACCCTGGGATGTGGAGGCACGACCCGGCTCCTGTTTGAGAGTGGATGCAACATACTTGCGATATACATGACCGATGGACGCTTCGGCTGCCCCACCATGAGTCCCGAGGAGACAGCCTCCATCAGAAGATTGGAATCGGTCAACTCCGCCACGGTACTTGGCATAGCGAACCTGCAGTTCATGAACCGTCCAGAAGGAGGCCTGCGCTGCGACCGCATCACCATAAAGGAGGCCAGGGAGGCGATGCAGGCCTATAACCCCAGCCTGGTGTTGGTCCCCGATCCTGACGCAGGCCATCCTGACCATCGCGCGGCGTACGAAATCGTCCTTGCCGCCACTGCCGGAGAGGCGGTGGAGGTGCTGCGGTTCGGCGTACACAACGCAGTGCGCCCGGACGTGGTGGTGGACATAACCAAGACCATGGCGTACAAGGAGAAGGCTATGCGGGAGCACCGTACCCAGCAGGACCGCGAGGACTACGTGTCCAAGGTCATGGGCCTCAATGCATACTTGTCGATAGGACGCGGTCCCGAGGTGCAGTTCTGCGAGGCCTTCTCCCGGCCGCAGGGGAACGACCAGTAGCAACGGTGCGATGGCGAGCCGTATTAATACGCTCGTCACATCTCCAGATGATCATGGACCATAGACGATCCTGGAACGAGAACTACTCCCGACCAGATCCCATGTGGAAGGGACCCCCCGGCCCTGCATCCTCCGAGGTCAGCGGAACGGTCCTGGAGCTGGGATGCGGAAACGGCAAGACCGCGAGGGCCCTCGTTCGGAGCGCTGAACGGGTAGTGGGACTGGACTTCTCCCGACCGGGCCTCGATCGTTGCCGTGCCGATGTTCGCTCTGGAAAGCTGGATCTCGTGGAGGGCGATGTCCGCCATCTGCCCTTTTCCGACCACCGCTTCGACCATGTGTTTGCAGTGCACGTCCTGGGGCATCTTGTAGCTGAGGACATGGGGAAGGCAGTAGGGGAGATCGAGAGGGTAACGGTCCCCGGAGGCAAGGTCGTCGTGAGGACCTTCTCGTGCCGGGACATGCGGGCGGGGAAGGGAGAGGAGGTTGAACCTGGCTCATACATAAGAGGGAACGGCATCCTCACCCACTACTTTGAGCGTAGCGAGCTCTCTCAACTGATGGGTAGCTTCCTGGAGGTCTCCCTCGAGGAAATAGTGCAGAAGAAGAGGTACCGTGGATCAGAGCATGTCCGGGCCGAATGGGTAGGGGTCTATCAGACCGTTCTGCCCATGTGTTGAACCGAATTACTGTTGGTACGGTATACCATGGGACCGGTCCGCATGAGGAACGGGGCCAGGGTACGCGGCCTCATCTCTGCCAACATCTTCTTTGCAATGGAGTAGGTGTTCTCGAAAACGCTCAGCCCGCATAGGCGGTTGATCACCCTGATGCTCTCGCAGCGGGAGAATAATCCCAGGTGCTCCTCCACCCTTTCGCTATCCCCCAGACCGTTGTCCAACTTTATGATCTCAGAGTAGCCGTTCTCTTGCAGAAGGGAACGCGCGCACCGACTCATCCGCCTCCTGCCCAGATGCTCATGGGCCTTATACCAATCCTCCACGTAACCCGGTGTTAGGAAAAAGGTGTCGGGATTACGGGACAGAGTTTTCCGGTATTCGGCTTGGCCTCCCATGTTCGCCGCCATGCAATCATCTACAACATCACCGGCGACATCGGTGAGGACCATCAGGGGCACCCTGACATCCTCCTCCAGATCATCGAGGCGGTCGAATGCCCCGTTGCATCGGCCATAGAAGCACAGGCACAGTCCCGAGTGCTCCGCCATGTTGGCTATGGAAAAGTTCACTTTTTTCCTCTGGTCCAATGCATTCTTGCAGCTGGAGGCATCGTTCAGCCAGATCAGAACTGAAAAGCGGTCTTGGATGCTTGCTCGGTGCATCTCACCGGGATCAATGATCTCGGTCTCGATATCTTGCTTCTTCAGCATCCCACTGAGGAGGCGCCCCTCATCATTGTCGATTATGAACGCACGGGATAGGTCCTTGTCCCTAGACAGGATATAGCTCAGCTCGTCAGCTAGAACGACACAGCCTACTATTGATAATACGTTCCCGAGCGCCATGTCGCACCAAGACCTTCTAGGATGTAAATAACATATTTTATTAACTGTCCGAATATTTTAAACAATCTCAATGCCAACCCAGTCTCATTTTTTTATGATCTTTCTCTCTTTTCCCGGTATCTTGCGCAACTTGCCGTTATCCATCGCCCATTGATAGTTCTCCCTTTCCGAGGGCGCCACCAGTACCCTTTCTCCCACCGAGTACTTCTTCTTGGAGACCCATTCCGTGAACCCTGACACCACCTTGTAGACCTCGGCCTCCTCGACCACGTCCTTCCCGACCCTCACGCCCTTGTACTGGGAGTAGCTTCCGTGGAAGACTGTCAAGGCACCCTGGCGCAGCTCCGCGACCTCGCTGCATACCGAGTCCAGGAGGTATCGGTCATGGGTGACGATGATGAACGTTCCGGGAAACTCCGCCAGGGCCATCTCCACCGCATGCTTGGCCATGAGGTCGAGGTAGTTGGTGGGCTCGTCCAGGACGAGGAAGTTCAGGTCCGATGAGAGCAACAGCGCCAGTGCCACCCTGGCCCTCTCCCCTCCGGAGAGGGTGCCAATGGGCCGCTCCGCGTCCTTCTGGTCCAGCTGGAAACGGTAGAGGTATGCCCTTGCCCGGGCTCGTGCCTCCCCCTCCAGGGACTTGTTGATCTGCTCCAACGAGGTCAGCTTGGGGTCCATGAGGTCCTGGCCCTGGGCGTAGTACCCTATGCTGGCCCCGGGAGCGACCCACAGGTCCCCCCTCGCCGGCAGCTCCCCCAGCAAGGCCATGATGAGCGTGGTCTTCCCGGCACCGTTGGGCCCGAACAGACCGATCTTGTCCCCCTTGTCCACGTCTAGGTCCAGGTCCTTGAAGATGACCTTCCCGCCCCGGGTCACCTTGAGGCGTCTGGCGATGACCACGTTCTTCCCGGATTTCTGAGCCGTGCTGATATCGAGGGTGAGGTCCTTCTTCTTGTCCGGGGCCTCCTTCACCTCCATCCGCTCGAGCATTTTCAGCCGGGTCTTGTGGGTGGAGGAGAACCACAGCAAGCGGTGCTGCTCATCGGCGATCCGTGCCTGCCGGTCCCTCTCCCTCGCGTTCTTCTCGAACTCCTTGCGCTGCCTTTCCAGCTCAATAGCCTTCTTGTCCACGAACTGTGAGTAGTTGCCCTGGTAATCACGTAGCTTGGCGTTTTCCAGCTCATAGACCCGCGTTACGGTGCGGTCCAGGAAGTAGCGGTCGTGAGAAACGATGAGCACAGCCCCCTTGAACGCGAGAAGGTAGTCCTCTAGCCACTCCACAGCGTCGATGTCCAGATGATTGGTGGGCTCATCAAGTATCAGCAGGTCGGCCTTCTCCGCCTGTGACAGCACCTTGGCCAACATGACCTTGGTCCTCTCCCCCCCGCTGAGCTCACCTACCTTTCCCTTGAGCTTATCCTCGATGCCGAACTCGCGCATATGTTCGAGCGCCCTCTCGGCATCGCTCATGCCCTGGCGGCCCGCCTCTTCCTGGAGCCTCGCATACTCCAGGGATATCTCGTTCCAGTCCATTCCCCGCGGCAGCTCACCGGATGTCATTATGGACTCCAGCTCTTCGATGCGGACCTGGGCCTCGGTGCGCTGCCCCTCGCTCAAGGTATCACCCACAGTGGTGTCGGCATCGAAGGAGGGGAATTGGGCAAGGTAGACCATCTTGTTGGTCTTCAACGTGAGCTCACCGGTATCCACCCTCTCCACCCCCGTGATGATCTTCAACAAGGTGGTCTTTCCCGCCCCGTTGGGGCCGACGAGGGCTATACGATCGTTGTCATTGATCTGCATGGAGACGTTCTTCAGGATATCCTTGGGACCGAAGGCCTTGGAGACACCTTCCAGGCGGACGAGCATGCCTCCACCTATATTGGCATCGCCCATAAGCTTTGCTTTTCCTGTTCAGGGCTGGAGAGCAGCCACATCGAGGGCGTACCCTTGTGAACAAAGTTAGGTCCTGAAAGGGGAATCGAAGAATCTCCTGCAGCACTGCTGCCAGCAGCCCTCGGAGGCAGCACGATGCCCCCATCGTAGGAAAGGCCAGCAATAATAATGATAGGACCGAAAGCGTAAAATCGCACTTCAATATTCGATGGGCCGAGGAACATGAAGATAAAGCGTTGTGATATCTATGCCCACGTGAAGAGCTATGAGGGAAGGACCGATATGGACGGCTTCCTCGGGTTCATAGACTCTCCCATACGGGACCTGAGGGTCATCAGGCTTCCGGAAGGCCGCATCCGGCTGAAGTACATCGATTCCAACAACAACATACAGAGGGTCGATGTCGGCCCGGACGAGGATGAGGAGATCGAGTTCCCCTGCTGCTAGGGGCAGCTCAGGGTGGGGCTTCGCCTCCTACCGTCCCTACCACTCGGGCTATCGAGGGATGGCATGACTCGCAGAAGGCCCGCATTCGCATCATGAGCTCTCGGAACTTTGGCTCCGACCTCCACTTCCTTATCCTCTCCTCGCTCTCGAACGGCCAGAAGCAGTAGAACAGCCGAGGCTCGTCCACGTCCTGGACCAGCGTACCCATGGACTCCCCGGCGGTCAGCTCGGTGGTCCACTGGGCAAAATCGTTCCAGGTGGAGACGAACTCGTTCTCCCGCCCCGGCTTGATCATCCAGGCTCCGATCGAGTAGTACTTCCTCTCTGTGAGGGTCCTCAACATAGGTGCCTCCATCACGTTCCAACCTCCTGATTTCATCTGTGCTGGCCGGTAATATTTCTATGTAATATCGTTTAGTCTAGGGCCGATGAGGTGATCGCTGCCCGCAAGGTGCTTCTATATTCTACGCTCTACCCTCATCTCCGTCTTTGAACGAGTTCGAACCGTGAGCGAGGACCGTGGTCCAGCGATCATGGGAGCTCCATCCCCCTTCGGCACCGCTTTGCACCTCCAGCAAACAAAGAGCCTCTCGTTTGGGTACGAGCCTAGGTCGATGGTGCTTCCTTAACTAGAAGGAGCGTGGGGCCGCTCATTGACCCCTACCTTCATCATGCTTGGCGCGTTCTCTGATTGAGCATCATGAAGAAGAATCTTCCAGGTGAGGTAGAGGCTAGGTTGAAAGAGATCGAGAACGCCCCCTATGCCATCGCTTTGAAGATGGAGACCGTGTCCGTAGGCGACGGTGAGGCAGTGGTGCGTATGTCCATAAAAGGGATGACCAATGCCCTGGGGAACGGACATGGAGGAGCGGTATACTCGCTGGCGGACCAGGCCTTCGCGCTGGCGGCCAACAGCGAAGGGGACCCCCAGGTGGCCCTGACGGTGAGCATAAGCTACCTGAAGCCGGCCCGGGGGGACCTCGTGGCCACGGCCCGCAAGGTGGGCGAGAGCCGTACCACCGGAGTATATGAGGTCCTGGTCCATGACGGTGAGCAGTTGGTGGCCATTTTTCAAGGCATAGGGTACAGGCTACGAAAGAGGGAGAACAGGTGAGGGCTACAGCTCCGCCTTCCTGTCCGCAAGCCTAGTCTCATAGCGCCGCACCGGTCGGAACAGGTTATCGTTCTCCTTGGAGATGATCGCTCCACCCTGGACCAGCCGCGTTATGGAATCCCTGATCTCGTCCGCGGTGACCTTGCGCCGCAGCGCCTTCTTGAGTCCAGTGAAGGACACGTAATCCAATCCCACCTCGTTCACGCCGCGGTGGATCTCCCGCAGTACCTCCATATCGTGGGGTCCCTGCCTCTCATGCCCGTAAGGGGCCCGGTCCTCGTCCCCCACTCTCGAGGAGCCTCCGGGGCGCACATAGTTGATGCGGAGGTCCGCAAAGAACCGGTACAGCTCGCGGAACCACTGGCGGCTCTGGGACAGCATGTCCTCGTCCAGACGGTCCCTTCGGTACAGCCTGCAGAGGGCCATGGCGATCTTGGCCAGGGCGTCCTGGTCGAAGCTGATGTTGTAGCCGGCCAGGGATGGGTCCGACTCCTCGAGTATGGAACCCATCATCTTCTCGATCTGCACCAGCATGGGCTCGCTGACCACCGGTCGCAGGGCCAGGCCGTAGAGCTGGAACTCCAGGACATCAGGGTCAGGGTCCCT
>Ga0123334_1005545_pt1 | contig 12140 bp, 12 predicted proteins | sample BiotimSIPDNA_FD_89706 | JGI IMG/M metagenome (GOLD analysis project Ga0123334, IMG submission 89706) | Anaerobic biogas reactor microbial communites from Washington, USA - Biogas_R1 time_0 SIP DNA | ecosystem: Engineered > Bioreactor > Anaerobic > Unclassified | place: Washington, USA... | reverse complement strand
AGATCAGGTCGTCGATGCCGATGTAATCCTTGGCAAACAAGTCCTCATTGCTTTGCTTCTGGCTAGCCGTTTCGTAGGTCTTGAGCCCGCCCGACAAGTTGAACACTTCTTTGAAACCATGCTGTGTCAAGATGCGGCAAGCAACGTGCGCACGGAGGCCGACGCCGCAAAACACGACAATTTTAGTGTCCTTGGGAAGTTCGTCAAGGTGGGCCCTCAGTTCGTCCAAAGGAATGTTGACAGCCCCCTCAATGGAACCTAAAATGAATTCATCTCTGGTGCGGATGTCGAGCAAGAACAAACCCTTGCCGTGACTTTCCACCACGTCGCGCCAGTAAATGATGCGGGTAGTGCCGTCGAGGATGTTTTCGGCCACCATTCCGGCAATGTTGACCGGATCTTTGGCCGAGGCGTAGGGCGGGGCATAGGCATGTTCGATGTCGGCCAACTCGTGAACGGTCTTGCCAGCTTGTATGGCTGTCGACAACAAGTCAATGCGCTTGTCCACCCCATCAAACCCCACAATCTGAGCCCCCAACAGTTTACCATCCTCAGGAGAGAACGAAATCTTGACTGTCATCGGTTGAGCCCCGGGGTAGTAACCCGCGTGGGAAGAAGCATGTATGGTTGAGTCGATGTGGGGAATATTCATCCGTTGCAGCAACTTGCCGGAAATGCCCGTAGAGGCCACTGTCAAGTCAAACACTTTGGCAATAGCCGTATTGATAGAACCTTTGTACCGTTTAACATTGCCCCTGACCAGGTTGTCGGCCACAATGCGCCCCTGCTTGTTGGTCGGTCCAGCCAGGTACGTACTCATTTTCTGACCGATTATCGGATTGATAAATTCGATGGCGTCCCCCAAAGCGTAGATGGATGGATCAGAGGTTTGCAGAAAGTCATTGACCACAATGCCTCCCGTTTCCCCAATGGTCAGGCCGGCCTCTTTGGCCAGGTGACTGTCAGGACGCACGCCGATGGAGAGTACGACCATGTCGGTTGTGATACTTTTGGACGAATGCATGGTCACTACCAGTTTGTCTTCGGAACGACTGAAGGAGGCCACCGCCGATTTGAGGTAGAATTCCACCTGTTTCGTTTTGAGGTGTTGATGAACCAGTGCGGCCATGGAATAATCGAGTGGCGTCATCACCTGTTCGGCCATTTCAATCAAGGTCACCTTGAGCCCAGCCTTATGTAAATTTTCAGCCATCTCCAGGCCGATAAAACCAGCCCCCACCACCACGGCGTGACGCGGGTTGTGTTGATCGATGTAGCGTTTGATGGTGTCTGTGTCTGTCACATTTCGCAGGGTGAAAATGCCCTCCAGGTTGACCCCGGGCAAGGCCGGCTTGATGGGCTCGGCACCAGGCGAAAGCACCAGCTTATCGTACGATTCCACGTATGTAGCGTCGGTCAGGGCATTTTTTACCGTCACCGTTTTCTCTTTCGGATTGATGGCCGTGACTTCCGAGTGGATTCTGACGTCAATGTTGAAACGGGTACCAAACGAAGAAGGCGTTTGAATCAACAAATTGTCCCTCTCTGTGATGACCCCGCCGATGTAGTAGGGCAGACCACAGTTGGCGTATGAAATATGAGCCCCTCTTTCAAACAGGATGATGTCGCTTTGCTCGTCTAACCGCCTGAGGCGGGCAGCTGTCGTGGCACCTCCGGCCACACCGCCAATGATTACGTATTTCATGTCAATGGTTTTTAACCGTGTATGCACAAAGGTACGTGATTGGTTTCATTCAAAAAAATGAATAGAGGAAAATAGTTCAATTGGACAACAAGTGTTCTTTCCCGATTGTTAATTTCTGTTTCATAAACGTCAAATAACTAAAAAGGCAGTGGAAATGTTAAAATTGAAACCTATTTTTGTTGCATGAGAAAATCGGTGATTTGGATGTTGGTAGGATTGATGGTGCTGACCTTCACCAGCCTGATGGTGATGCAGTACACCTATATCCGCACCCTGACCCGAACCAGAGCCGAGCAGTTTGATGAATCCGTCAGGCGAGCCTTGTTTCAAGTGGTTCGTAACCTGGAACTCGACGAAACAGCCCGTTACCTGGAAGAAGAACTCGATGAGCGGGAAGCCAGTGCGATCAGCCTGTCCCAACTTGGTCCCCTGACCACCACTACAACCAAAAAATCCTCCCGACTCCTGTCCATTGGGGGCTCGCCCTCCTTCTCCTCTGTTATGGAATTTCAGGAGAGCACCACCTTGACCCAGACCGGTCCCCAGGTTTTTATTTCCATGAGTCAGGGCAACACCCTGTACAACACCACAGCCAAGGTACAGGAAACCCTGCGGGAACGCTACCTGGCACAAAAAGGCCTGATGGAAGATGTCATCCTGCGCATCCTGTACGAAGCCAACGACAGACCCATCGAACAGCGCATCGACTTCAGCAAACTCGAACATTACCTGATGGTGGAGTTGACCAACAATGGGTTGGGCGACATTCCCTTCCATTTTCGGGTCACAGATAAGAACAACAAGGAAGTATACCGCTGCCGCGACATGCTCGGCACACCCCGGAAAGCCTACAAGCAAGCCCTATTTCCCAACGATCCCGGCGTGAAGACAGGTACCCTTTACCTGACCTTTCCACGCCGCAAGAACCAGGACATCCAGAACCTGAAAATCTTTGTGCCCTCCGTGTTGCTGTCCATCGTTTTGCTGATGGTCTTTGGCTTCACAATATTCATCATCTTCAGACAGAAGAAGTTGAGCGATATGAAGAACGATTTTGTCAACAACATGACCCACGAACTCAAGACCCCCATATCGACCATATCACTGGCTGCCCAGATGCTGCGCGATGTCGATGTGGGTAAAACCCCGGCCATGCTCAAACATATCTCCGGTGTCATCGTTGATGAGACCAAACGGTTGGGCTTCCAGGTGGAAAAGGTGCTGCAGGTTTCCCTCTTTGAACGGGACAATGCCAACCTCACCTTCAAGGAAGTGGATGTCAATGAGATGCTGGAAAATGTCATTGCCACCTTCAAGCTGAAGGTCGAAAACTTTGATGGCGTCATCAACAAAGACTTAAAAGCCCTTCAGTCAGATATTACAGCCGATGAAATGCACCTGACCAACGTCTTCTTCAACCTGATGGACAATGCCGTCAAGTATCGCCATCCAGACAGGGATCTGACCCTTGACGTCAGTACCTGGAATGAGAAGGACATGGTGGTGGTGTGCATCAGAGACAACGGAGTAGGCATTCATAAAGAACACCTGAAGAAAGTGTTTGACCGCTTCTACAGGGTTCCCACAGGCAATGTGCATAACGTGAAGGGCTTTGGTTTAGGCCTGGCCTATGTCAAGAAGATAGTGGAAAACCACAACGGCACCATCCGTGCTGAAAGTGGTTTCGACAACGGTACAGCGTTTATTATTCATTTACCATTAATAAAGTAGCCTTATGAAGGAAGAAAAGCTGCACATCCTACTTTGCGAGGATGATGAAAACCTGGGGATGCTCCTGCGAGAGTATCTGCAAGCGAAAGGGTTGGTCACCGATTTGATGACCGACGGGGAAAAAGGCCTCAAGGCGTTTCAAAAAACCAAGTACGACCTCTGCGTACTCGATGTCATGATGCCCAAGAAGGACGGCTTCACGCTGGCTCAGGACATCAGGGCCATCAATGCAGAAACGCCCATTATCTTCCTGACGGCCAAAAACTTAAAAGAAGATATCCTGAACGGCTTCAAAATTGGGGCTGACGACTACATCACCAAGCCATTCAGTATGGAAGAACTGTTGTTCAGGATAGAAGCCATCATCCGTCGTGTCAAGGGTAAGAAAAGCAAAGAAGTATCCACCTATCAAATTGGGAAATACAACTTTGATACCCAGAAACAACTACTCATGCTCGACGATCAGCAAACCAAACTGACCACCAAGGAATGTGAGCTGCTCACGCTGCTCTGCGCCCATAAGAATCAAATTTTGGAGCGCAACTACACCCTGATGACCATTTGGGAAGAAAATACCTACTTCAACGCCAGAAGTATGGATGTTTACATCACCAAATTGCGTAAACACCTCAAAGACGATGAGACCGTGCAGATTATGAACATCCACGGCAAAGGATACAAATTGGTTGCTCCAGACTAACACCAGCTGCCACTGTCAACTAAAAGACCCACCTCCATCGGTGGGTTTTTTTATAAACTCTTTGATATACAGTTTGGCAGATTGGGAAAATATGCCTATCTTCGCCCCGCTTTTTGCGGGAAGGGCAACCTTCTGTCATTTAGCACATCAATGTTTTTAATTAAACTTATTTATGAACAATTACGAAACCGTTTTCATTTTAACTCCCGTTTTGTCTGATGTTCAGATGAAGGAAGCGGTAGAAAAATTCAAGGCCCTGCTTGAAGCAGATGGCTCTGAAATTGTGCATGAAGAGTCCTGGGGCCTGCGCAAGCTGGAATACCCCATCGAGAAGAAATCTTCCGGATTCTACCACATGCTGGAATTCAAAGGCAACCCAGCCGTTGTTGCCAAGTTGGAACTCAATTTCCGTCGTGACGAACGCGTGATTCGCTTCCTGACCATCAAGCAGGACAAGTACCACGCATTGTACGCCGAAAAAAGGAGAAGTTTGAAACAGTCTAAAGAAAAGGAGAACTAAGACATGGCACAGAATTCATCGGAAATCCGTTATTTGACACCTCCTACGGTAGACCTGAAAAAGAAAAAATACTGTCGTTTCAAAAAGAGCGGCATTCGCTACATCGATTACAAGGACCCCGAATTCCTCAAAAAGTTTTTGAACGAACAAGGTAAGATCCTGCCCCGTCGCCTCACTGGAACCTCTCTGAAGTACCAACGCAAGGTGGCTCAGGCCGTCAAACGTGCCAGGCACCTGGCTCTGCTGCCCTTTGTAACCGATATGATGAAATAAAAAAGGAGGAACGCAATGAAAATTATATTGAAAGAAGACGTCCCCACCTTAGGTTATAAGGACGACGTGGTGACCGTCAAGGATGGTTACGGAAGGAACTATCTGATCCCCCAGGGCAAGGCTGTTGTAGCCACTGAATCAGCCCTGAAGGTGTTGGCAGAAAACCTCAAACAACGCGCCCACAAGTTGGCCCAATTGAAGAAAGATGCAGAAGCTCAGGCAGCCAAGCTGCAGGGCGTCAGCTTGACCATTGGTGCCAAGGTAAGCTCAACCGGTAAGATCTTCGGTTCAGTAGGAGCCATCCAGGTTGCAGAAGCATTGGAAAAAGCCGGATTCGAAGTCGATCGCAAGATCATCGTTATCAAGGATGCCGTCAAGGAAGTGGGCAACTACACCGCTATCTTAAAATTGCACCGCGAAGTCAGCGTTGACGTACCTTTCGAGGTTGTTGCTGAATAAGCACCGCATTCAATCATATAAAAAACACCTCGTAAGGGGTGTTTTTTTTTGCCCATCACTGAAGGTGCCAAGGGAGCGCCAAGATTGTTCGGTACGAACAGAAGTCAAATGGGTAAGGTTGCGTAGTAGCAAAAAAAAGGTCCGCAAAAATGCGGACCTTCTCAATGTCTTTTGATTGCTTATTCAGCAACGGGAGCAGCTTCTTCAGCAACAGGAGCAACGCTGTCGGCTTCAGCTACAGGAGCAGCTTCTTCAACGGCAACAACTTCTTCGGTTGCAACTTCTTCGGCAGGAGCTTCAGCTTTGTTGCCACAAGATGCGAAGGAAACAGCTACGATAACGGCAAAGAACAATACTAACTTTTTCATTTTTTTCTGTTTTAAAACAATAAATAGGAGTTCATTGAAATCGCGGCAAAATTAAGTATATTTTTCTAGTTGTGTACGGGAAATCATAAAAAAAACTAAAAATCTTTTTTTTTGAGCCTTTTTTTGCCAAAAACAACTCATTGATGCAAAGATATACAATAATTATGCACAAATCCAACAAAGTTTGCAACTATATTATGAAGCTAACTCATTTAGCCGATGCACCAAAATGCGTACCTTTGCGTGTTGACAAGTAACGCATGATAGACGAAAATCGTTTCCCCTACCGCCGGGTGTATTACACCAGTCTTGGCTGCAAGTTGAACTTTGCCGAGATGTCAAGCCTGGGCCGCCAACTCGAGGCCGCCGGATTTTTGCCGGTTAGAGCCGGAGAGCAAGCCGACCTCTGTGTTATCAACACCTGCTCCGTCACCGAGACTGCCGATAAAAAAGACAGGCAAGCCATACATCGCCTGATCCGTCGCTTCCCCAACGCCTATATGGTCGTGACAGGCTGCTATGCCCAGCTCAAGCCAGAAGAGATCGCAGCCATTCCCGGTGTCGACCTGGTGTTGGGCGCCAACGAAAAAATGGATTTGCCAGCCTACCTGGAACGCGCCGAATCAGGTACAGCCAAATCAGTGCTGACGACTCCAATAAAAGATATAAATAACTTTCAGCCAGCCTTTTCAAAGGATGACAGAACCCGCTATTTCCTCAAGGTACAAGATGGCTGCGATTACTATTGCACGTACTGCACCATTCCCAAAGCCAGGGGCCGTAGCCGCAACGGCAGCATTCAGTCACTGGTGGCTCAAGCCAGACAAATAGCAGAAGAAGGCGGATTGGAAATCGTACTTTCCGGTGTGAACATCGGCGATTTCGGTAAGACCACAGGGGAGTCTTTCCTGGACTTGCTTAAGGCATTGGACGAGGTGGAAAGCATCAAGCGGTTCCGCATCTCTTCTGTCGAACCCAACCTCCTCAACGAAGACATCATCCGTTTTGTGGCCAGTTCCAAGCGCTTCATGCCGCATTTTCATATTCCACTACAAGCCGGCGACGACACCCTGCTTCGCCTCATGCACCGCCGTTACGACACCAACTTGTTTGCCTCACGCATTGCATTCATCCGCCAGCACATACCCCACGCATTTATCGGGGTCGACGTCATAGTGGGTAGTCGGGGCGAAACAGAAGCACTGTTTGAATCAGCCTATCGATTCATGGAATCCCTCGATGTGACCCAATTTCACGTCTTCCCCTATTCAGAAAGGCCAGATACCATGGCACTCGGCATTGAACACCAGGTGTCACAAGCTGATAAGAAGGTACGGCACGAACGCGTGCAAAACCTGTCGGACGCCAAATGGAAGGCCTTTTACGAACGCCACATAGGCACAGACCAGGTAGTACTCTTTGAACATGCGGTGAAAGGAAGCCGCATGGTAGGCTTTACCGCCAATTACATCAGAGTCGAGGCCGAATACCACCCTGAGTGGGTCAACAATCTGGTCTCCCTGCGATTGGGTAGCTTTAATGAAGAAGGAACGGCGTTGACGGCCATCACCTAACTAGCGGCCCTTGCCTGGCAATAGGAATGCTCTACCTTAAATGATACGTTGATAACACTCAATAACAATGAAAAATTGGTCCGACAAATGGCTTTTCTGGCTCCTCAAGCCCCTCTCTCTCCTGCCTCTGGGTTGTTTGTATGCCTTTTCCGACCTGTTCTTGTTTCCGGTGGTTTATCTCTTGGTGGGCTACCGGCGCAAAGTGGTCAGGACCAATCTGGCCAATGCCTTTCCCCACTGGTCGAAAGCCGAGCGTAAGCGCGTTGAGGTGCGTTTCTACCACCATTTCTGCGACAGTTTTATGGAAATGATCAAGGTGTTGAGTCTGTCGCCTGAAGAAGCCGGTCGACGCATGCACTTCGTTAATCCAGAAGTGGTAACCGATTTTGCCGCCAAAAATCAAGGCGTCCTACTCCTGATAGGCCATTACGGCAATTGGGAATACCAACCCTTCCTTTTTTTGAACATGCTCAAACAGGGTAACCAACAAGGATACAGTGTCTATCGCCCTTTGAAAAGCCGGGCTTTTGATTATCTTTACCAACGCATCCGTACCCGGTTTAACGGCGGCATTGTTGCCAAAGACGATACTTACCGGCTTGTGATTCGCCTACGTCGTGACAACATTCCCGGCGTGTTCGGTTTGGTGAGTGATCAATCGCCGTCAAAGAATAACCTGCACTATTGGACGACCTTCCTCAACCAGGATACGGCCATTTTGACCGGCCCAGAGCGCATGGCCAAGCAGACAGGTTTTGCTGTCGTCTATGGCGATGTCACAAAGGTAAAGCGAGGCTACTACCAAACCCAATACATCTGTTTGACCGATCAGCCCAAAGAAGAGCCAGAAAACAGCCTGACAGAGCGCTACGCCCGCTTGATGGAAGCCACCATCCTGAGGGATCCTGCTTACTGGCTGTGGACGCACAAACGCTGGAAACACAAACGCACTGAACATGCCAATTGACCAACAAATGATAAAAACGCCCTTGAAGACCGCTGTGGTCATACTAAACTGGAATGGTCTTTCTCTGCTCAAGCAATGGCTGGGTACAGTGGTGGACTATTCCCTCAACAAAGAGGGCACTGTTGAAGTGGTGTTGGCCGATAATGGTTCGACCGATGGTTCCCTCGACTATGTCAAAGAAACATATCCAACCACCGTCAGGTGTATTGACCTCCAACACAACCACGGCTTTGCCGAAGGCTACAACCTGGCCTTGACTCAGGTGGATGCCGAGTATGTGGTGCTACTCAACTCAGACGTGGAGGTTACGCCAGGTTGGTTAGATACACTGATCGATTACCTTGATCGTCATCCGGAGGTAGTAGGCTGCCAACCAAAAATCCGCGCCCTGAAGCAACCCGAATTGTTTGAACATGCCGGTGCAGCCGGTGGGTACATCGACTGGCTAGGGTACCCATTTTGCAGGGGTAGGGTCATGAACGACGTGGAGGTCGATACTGGGCAATACGAGGCTGTAGTGGACGTCTTTTGGGCAACTGGAGCCTGTCTATGTATACGATTGGATACCTTCAGGGAAGTTGGAGGCCTGGATGCCCGTTTTTTCGCCCACATGGAAGAAATAGACTTGTGCTGGCGACTCTGGCTGCGGGGCTACCGATTGGTCTGTGTGCCCCAAAGCACGGTCTTTCACCTGGGAGGCGCCACCCTGTCGAAAAGCAATCCACGAAAGACCTTCCTGAACTTTCGGAACAACCTGTTGATGATTTACAAGAACCGGTCAACCGCTTCACTTTGGACCGTCATGTTGATAAGAGGTGTGATGGATTACCTCTCTGCACTGGTGTTCCTGTTGAGCGGTAAGACCGGCGACGCCCTTGCCGTTGTGAAAGCCAGGGTGGCCTTTTGGCAGCTACGTGGGCGTTTCAAGACGCAACGCCTGGAAAACCTACGGTTAGCCAAGCGTCGCGACATACCAGGCGTGTACAAAGGCAGCTTGGTGTTGGGGTATTATTTGCTGGGTAAGAAGCGGTTTCCCGATTTTTTCCGTTGAAACCAACGGATCAATAACCCAGAATCTTCATCATCGATTTGTAACTCTGTTCCTTGGCGAAAAGTTTGGTGTAGTACTCGCCGTTCTCGTCAATGTCGATCAGTACCATTTTAGGCGCTGGGATCAAGCAGTGTTGGATACCCCCGTAACCGCTCAACGATTCCTGGTAGGCTCCACAATGGAAGAAGCCGATGTATTGCTCCTTGTCCGGAACGATTTTGGGCAGGAACACAGCGTTGGAGTGAGCTTCAGAGTTGTAGAAGTCCTCGCTGTCGCAGGTCAGGCCACCCAAGTGAACCCGTTGATATTCAGAGTCCCAGTTGTTGATGGCCAACTGAACAAAACGCTGGTTGATGGCCCAGGTGTCGGGCAGGGTTGTAATAAAAGAACTATCGATCATATTCCACAACTCCCTGTCGTTCTGTTGCTTCTGGTTGATGATGGAATACAGCATGGCGCCACTTTCTCCCACGGTGAATGAGCCGAATTCGGTAAAGATGTCCGGCTCCTTGACCTTGTTCTGCACGCAGATGTTCTTGATCTGTGAGATGATTTCCTCAGCCATGTATTCATAATCGTATTCAAAGTCCAGGTGGACCTGAATGGGGAAGCCCCCGCCTATGTTGATGGTGTCGAGTTCAGGGCAAATCTGTTTCAATTCACAGTACAGTTCAACCGCTTTGATCAATTCATTCCAGTAATAAGCGGTGTCCTTGATGCCCGTGTTGATGAAAAAGTGAAGCATCTTCAGTTCGACCAACGGATTGGTGTTGATCTTCTCCAGGTAATAGGGAATGATGTCGTTGTAACGAATGCCCAACCTGGAAGTATAAAAGTCAAACTTGGGCTCTTCTTCAGAAGCAATCCGGATACCCACCTTGATGGTTTGATCCATATCCTTCATCAACAAGTCAAGCTCGAACTTGTTGTCAAGGATGGGTATGGTGTTTACAAAGCCCTGTTTCAGAAGACCTTGAATGTTCTCGATGTATTGAGGACGCTTGAATCCGTTGCAGATGATGTATTTGCTTTTATCCAATTTGCCCATCTCATACAGCGTCTCAATGATGTTGATGTCGAATGCCGATGAGGTTTCAATATGAACGTTGTGCTTGAGTACTTCTTCCAGAACAAAGGAGAAGTGGGAGCTTTTGGTGCAGTAACAATAGTGGTAATCACCATCGTATTCAGCCTTGGCCATGGCTACATTGAACATCCTCCTGGAGCGTTGAATATTTTGGCCAATTTTAGGTAAGTAGAAGATTCTCAGTGGTGTACCATACTGCTTAATGACGTCCATCAAGGGGATGTTGTACCAGCTCAATTCATTGTCAACCAGGCTGAACTCATCGTTCGGAAATTCAAACGACTGCTCGATCAGATGGATATACTTGTTCTTCATTTTGCCGTTTTGTGAAAATCCGACTCACTTGGATTGGATGAGACGAAGCAATCCGAGTGAGATGGATTGGGTGAATACTTATTAGGGACGGCAAAAGTACGTAAAGTTTTGTATGTCTGGATAAAAATTGGAAACTATTTTCCGTCAACGGGTAAGAATGATACTGGCACTTTCCATTTCACCCACCAGGGGCGGATTGGTCTTGGTTAGTGTGACTTCCAGGCTGGAAATAACAGGAAAAGTCGCCTTGAGTTGTTGACAGATCCGTTCAGCGGCGTGTTCAAGCAGGTTGGAAGGTATGGCCATGGCCTCTGCGACGACTTGATACACCTCGGCGTAATTGAGGGCATGATCGATGGCGTCCGTCAGGCAAGCGGTACTGAAATCACCGCCCAGTTTTAAATCGACCATAAACGTATTGCCCACTTTGCGCTCTTGATCAAACACACCGTGATAGGCGTAAAACCGCAGGCCTTTTAAATATAGGTAGTCCATTGTGCAGGGAGTTTGATTCAAATGTACAGGTTTAGGTTCATATCCGGACGAATCGTCCATTATTTTGTGCTTTATTGAGGTAAATATGTATTTTTGTGGTTCTAATCATGTAACAATGGCAAAAGAAGTACCACCAACCAATACTACCGTGTACAGCGTGATCGCTGTGGGAACGCGGATTGAAGGAACAATTGAAACCGACAACGATATTCGCCTGGATGGCCAATTACTGGGAGACATGATCTGTCACGGTAAATTAGTGCTCGGATCGAACGCCTATTTAAAAGGCACCATTCATTGTGTCAATGCTGAAATTCTAGGCAAAGTTGATGCCGATGTGGAAGTAAAGGAGGTCCTTTCGTTGCGCAGTCAGGCAGTACTCAATGGTCAGGTCAAAGCTTCGACGTTGATGATAGAGCCAGGGGCTGTGTTTAACGGTACCTGCAGTATGGCGCAAGCTGAAACAGCCAACGTGGAATAAATAAAGGTGAAAGTGACTGTTTGAACGGTTCTCCTTTTCGTGCAGTACAACAGTGGAATCCTGTGTTCCCGTTGTATGTAAAAACGCCCTCAACCGAATGGTTGGGGGCGTTTTGCATGAGGTAGTTTCGGAGTGATCCGGTTGGCGGTTATCAGCCGCACTTCGAATAGCCACAGTGTGTGCAGTGCAGACAGCCTTCTTCGTAAACCAGGCTTTCGTTGCCGCAATCAGGGCAGATCTGACCTTTGGCCTCCGTGCCGTTGGGCAAGTATTTCTTCAAGGCGCGTTCCACACCATTCTTCCAGGTGTTGATGGATTCGCTGTCCAGATCGAGACCGGTGATCAACTTAAGTACCTGGTCAATGGGCATACCGTAACGAAGCACTCCGGAGATCAGTTTGGCGTAGTTCCAGT
>Ga0123334_1005540_pt1 | contig 12143 bp, 8 predicted proteins | sample BiotimSIPDNA_FD_89706 | JGI IMG/M metagenome (GOLD analysis project Ga0123334, IMG submission 89706) | Anaerobic biogas reactor microbial communites from Washington, USA - Biogas_R1 time_0 SIP DNA | ecosystem: Engineered > Bioreactor > Anaerobic > Unclassified | place: Washington, USA | collected... | reverse complement strand
TAACTTGCCCGTCAGACCATAGAGGACCAGGGACACGATCAGCAAAGCAAAACTCTTCAAATAAACGGCACCTAAGGTGGAAGCCAGAGCAAAAACCAAGAGTCCAATCATGAATGGTTTACGGGTCTTGAAGCGGTCGGAAAGATGCGCCCAGAGCAAAGCGCCAGGAATGGATGACCACGCCACCAGGGAGCTGATAAAGCCGACGCTCTTCGGGTCGATACCACGTTCGAGTTGAAGGTAATAAGGTAGCCAGGATTGGATAAAGAAGAATCCGAACAGTGAACAGAAGACGATGATGAATATCGCGATAATATTGCGTTTGTCACCTTTGCGTTCAACCTGTACTTCTTCAGCCTCATCAAAATGGTCAGCGGGGCGTTCCTGTTCGCTGGCTTTGTTCTTCTTAATAACGAATTGGAAGAGGATGGCAATCAAAATTACTGGGATGGCGAAGATGTAGAAGTTCCAGCGCCAGCCTAATTTGTTGACGATAAACCCACCACCAATCAAACCGAGTGAAGTACCAAAAGCCATACCACTGTTGATGATCGCGTTACCAAGGCCACGGTTTTTCTTGGGAATGTTTAATGACGAGAGGGCGTATTGCGGGCCATAGTAAGTTCCCTGACCGATACCAACCATGATGCGCATGATGAGCAAAACTGCAAATGAAGCTGCGATGCCGGTTAATCCGGTAAAGACAGAAACGAGGACAAAACCAAAGACCAAAATAACTTTCAAGCCGATTTTGTCAGAAATGGCTCCAAAGGGGATTTGTGTCACGGTGTATGCCAGGTAGAACAAGCTGTTCAGAAGACCCAGTTGAACACCAGTTAACTTGAACTCATCGCCAATTGTGACCATTGACGCGCTTAAGATATTTCGCGTTGCATAGATGAATATCCAGCCGAGGAAGAAGACCAGGGCTAATTGAAGCCAGTATGGGAATTTAGACTGTTTGGCTTCGTTTTTTGTTGTGGTTTTTACCATTTTTTTATCTCCTTTTACTTTTACGTAAATTTAAATTAATATTTAAAACTCATAGATGTGTTCTGAAAGGCTTATGCGAAAAATTGATCCATAGGCTACTCCATTATTATTCGCTTATAAAGCTGAATAATTCTTTTTTTCGTTTACCACGTGCTCAGCGTGGATTCTCTTTAGGGCTAATTTTATCCCAAATAGCGTGTCATAACCGCTTGTTGCACCAATTTCGGTAATTCTCGATATGCTGAGACGCAAATGTTGGATATTACGATATTGAATGGCTTTGTTAAACCGCTGAAAACTTTCGCTAATGAAACCCAGTCTGAGCATCCTCAGGTAATTCGCGCTTACTATGGTTGTTTTGCTTAATACAGCCTTTGATTGGAGCAGCTCACTATTGATTGTTGAGTTAAAGAGCTTGAAAATCATCAAATAACCCAGGAGAATGTCATCCCCGCTGGGGGTTAAGCCTTTTCCCCGACCAAGGAGGAATTGAGCTGTATTCTCGAACTCACTTTGGGATAAAAAAGGAACGGTCAGCGTGTCCAGAAATGTTTGTGTATGGGCATCGATAAACAAGCCGCTTTTTTCGCTAATGGGGAATTCATCCAGGGTTTTGAGGATGGTTGTAATCAATTTCTCGTCCGCATGGCAAGGTGCCATTTTCAGATCGATTTCGGTTAGCTTTGAAAGCATAATCTCAAATATGCCACCAAGACTGGAGTAAATGGTCAAACGGTTGGGGTGGCGTATAACGCGATCGTCAATCAGAACAGAAATGCGCAGGTTTTCAAAATCGTTTTCAGATAGTGTCAAGCCAAAACTTGAACAATCCAACTGTGAACTGGCTACATTGAGCAAATCTTCCTCAAAGGCAATATTAAAACTATGGTCAAACAGACTGTGTAGCTGGCCATTTGCCTTTGAGGAAGGAGTCTGGACTAACCCCGAACTGATTAGTCCAGATTTTAGCTCTATGGTCATTAAGCTTCGATGCCTAATTTCTTCGCGTAAGCGATAATTGCTTTCTCGAAGCAGGCGAGTGGCGCTTCAGCTGTACCCGCGCCAACTTGTCCGAGGCCAGCGATGCGGTGAGCAATACCGGTGTTGATCAAGGGTACGATTCCTGTGGCGACAACTTTTCGCGCGTCGATACCACATGGCGCGCCTTTGAAGTTCCAGTTGGGTATGCTCCAGTTAGGATTGTTGGCTACGAAGATTTCGTTCTGGCGATCGGAGATTGCCAGGGCATCATTATAACCGCCACCGGAGCCGACAAAGCGTGTTACTGCTGGGGCTGCTACTGTGACGATAGCACCAACGCCGATAGTCTCCGTAATAGCTGAGTCGCCAATATCCGGGCTGGCGTCTTTTTCGCTGAAACCAGTAAAGTAAAGGCCATTCGGTGTGTTAACAGGCGCCGTAAACCATTCATCACCCATGCCGGCGATACGTACACCGAAGTTCTGGCCGTTGCGGGTCATGGTGGTAACGATGGTGCCTTCTTGAATCTTTCGAGCGTAGTCAACGATTGCTTTGCCGGTTGCCATCATCACGTTCAGGAAGAATTGGTCGGTATCTGCCAGGAATTTGATCACACGTTGCTTTTCCGCGTTATCCATATCCAGTGTAGTGATGAGGGGAACGAGTTCTTTCAGCAAAAGCAAGGAGGCAGCAATATTGCGTTGATGGAATTCATCACCCATGGTGATAGCTTTCGAGACGATCACGTTAAGGTTGATTCCGTCTTCAGTTTGTTTGAGCGCTTTAGCGATGGTTGGGCCAAGGCTGTCAGCCATCCAATGCAAACGGTCAACGACTTCATCACTGAACGCGCCAAAGCGCAGAACCTTGCCGATACCTTCGTTCATCGTGCAGTAAGCAACGGTGTCATCAGCCTTGTTGCGGACGACCATCACTGCCATATTGCCTGAAGTGATACCACCCATTGGGCCTACAGCATGAACATGGTGGCAGGGCACAAATTGAACTTCGCCGGCTTCAAGCATGCGACGGGCGTCTGCTTCGTTTTCAGCCCAGCCTTCAAAGATAGCAGCACCAACACAAGAGCCTTGCATTGGGCCAGTCATATCGTGATACTGAATGGGTGGACCTGCATGGAGCAAGGTCTTTGTATTTAAGATGGGAATGACCGATTTCGCGGTAACAACATCTACCAGGAACGGTTGTGATTCAATCATGCGATCCACGACCTTCTTGTTTGCCTCTTCAATGCTGTCGATTTTTGCCAGGGCATTGAGAATGCGGATAAGCTTTTTGTTGCCACCAGCGACAGGTTTCCAGTTATATTGAATGGATTCCCCACCGAATTTCGCGATAGATTCGTTGAAGCTTTCCAAACCGATGTTGATAACACGTGGTTTGCTGGTCAGGAATTCCATAACAGCGTCACCGGGTTTGGGAAGTTCAATCTTGGTTACGGGAACTTCTTTGACAGATTTATCAAGTTCTTTGAACTCAACACCCTTGAATTTCAATGCCAGGCGGACTGCTTTCGCGTTGCTGTCTTCAATCAAAGCACCGGCTTCTTTAAGAGTGGCGATGGAAGCGTCGTAGTTTTGGGGATCCTGGCGTGTGCCGGTAACGGTCGCGATAACGTGAAGAGGTCGATTTTCGCTTTTTGCTTTTTCGAGTACTTCTTTAATGGCGGGTGCCAGAGCGCCAGCCATATCAGCATGCGAGCCATATCCCAAAACAACGTCCAAAAGGATGACACCAGTATCAGTTTCAGCGCCGGCTTTCTTGATGGCTTCGATGCGGGTCGCGGGGTCGATCATGGGGTGTGGACGACCCTGAGTGTACATATCATCACCATAGTCGATGACCTGATAGCCATGCGCGTTCAGAACATAGCCTTCGGAGTGAATAATCTTGCCTAAGCCCAGAGCTTCGGAGATAAGCATAGCAGCTTCGCTGCCCAGGGTACCGCCAGAGTAGAGACCTTTAACGGTGAGGTTCTCGGGGAGGACTGTATCCACATGATTGTCGAGTGTTTCGGTGTAGTTGAGTTTTACTTCTTGTCCATTCGCCAGGTCAACAGCGATACGAGCAGTTTCTTCAAGCGTGTGGGCTAAATAGACGTTCTGTTCGTGATGATCGGGTTGTTCGCCGATGAAAACCGCGACTACGGGTTTTGAGAGGTTGTGGAGCAAATTGACGATTTCGTTACGTACACTTGGAGCCGGTGGTTTTGAGATTAAGACGATGACGTCGGTTTGTGTGTGATTTTCAAGCGCGATTAAGGCGTCTTTCATGGTAATAGCGCCAATTGCTTCACTTAAGTCGCGTCCACCTGTGCCGATAGCATGCACAACACCACCGCCAAGGCGGTCAATAATCGTGGATACTTCCTGAATACCTGTTCCAGACGCAGCAACAATGCCGATGTTTCCAGGTTTAACCACGTTAGTAAACGCCATTGGGATACCAGAGATGATACCAGTTCCACAGTCAGGGCCCATCATCAGCAAGCCGTTTTCGTGGGCATAGGTTTTTAGGCGAAGTTCGTCTTCCTGGCTGACATTATCGGTGAAAGAGAAGACATGCAAGCCGGTTTCAAGAGCTTTCATCATTTCATCCGCAGCGTATTCACCTGGGATGGAGAACAATGCCATATTAGCATCAGGTAAATGATCAAGCGCGTTTTCTAAACTGGTGGCATATGAGACACCCTTCTTCTCGCGTTTGACACTTAAATCGGAAAGGAAATGGTCAACCGTTTCCAATGCAGTTTCAACAACGCTGTCATCAACTGCATCGATGACGATAACCATATCCGCGGGAGAAGCTTCATTAGCTTCCTCGGTAAGAAGTCCGGAGGTTCGGAAAATATCCTTATTGGCATCAGTGCCCATCATAACGGCACTTTTATTGACACCTTCCAAGGCGTTGACTTCGTTTGTGAGCAACATTAAGTTGATTGAGTCTTGATAATTGTTTTTGCGGATGATCGTTTTTAGCATATTTCTCCTTTACTAACGAATTTAATTTTTTGGTACGTGCGAAAACAGCGAGCAAGAGCAAAGAGCTCCTGTCACGGACGTTAAACAAGTTTAACAAAGCAACATTCACCTGTCATTAGCAATTTTGGAGAACTTGTAGGGTATAATTTATCCATTATGGATAAAAGAAAGACGATTCAAAAGTCAATGATGACATTAAGCGATTTAATGGCTTGTAAAAGCTTAAGATATGCCCGTGTCGTTATCCCTCCAAAAGATTTAAACGTTCAGGTAACGGGGATTAATATTATTGAAGCACCTGATATTGAAAAATGGGCAAAAAAGGGTATGGTTCTTTTAACCAGCTACTTTGCTTTGCAAAACCTTGATCATGCCGAACTCAATGAATTCTTTTTAAAAATTCAGTCCCTTGGGATTAGTTGTCTGATTGTCAAGATAAACCGTCTTATTAAGGAAATCCCCCGGGTTTTTATTGATTTGTGTGGAGCGCTTGGCATACCTCTTCTGGAAATTCCCGAGACCAAAAAATACGAAGAAATCATGGTTGAGGTACTTAGCTTCATCCTTTCACGTCGTGAGCAACGTCTCGAGCTTTATTACCGATTGTCCGAAATCAGTTCCAGAATGGCAATAGACATGTTGGACATGCAAGAGATTTTGGCGGAATTCAAAAAAATGCTGCTTTTTGATTTAAGCCTTCAATATTCATCTGGTGAACTTAGTGTAAACACAAATCCAGCGCTGGCTAATTTTGAATGCTTCGAAGAAATGCCGATGGAACATTGGGAATATATGACTCTTGAATACAAACGTTTTCGTTGCCGCTATACGGAAAATCAAAACATGTCTGAGTCAAGCTTTGTGCGCGTTGAGTTATCTCCAATCGCCGGAAACCGCAACGCGCTTATTATTCATGAGGAACCTGACCGGCATGTGGATATAAACGATGTTATTCTCATTGAGAATCTTATTCGAACCGTGCAGCTTGAACTCCTTCGGGAATATAGCGTGAAACAGCAAAAACTGTTGAATAAAAATGCTATGGTCGGAGATCTTTTGCGAGGCGCGATTAAATCACAAGATGAATTAAACGCCATTTATCAACAACTTGAACTTGATCCGGATGAAAAAGTGCGGGTGATGATTATCGATTATTACCCTGAAGGTCATCGTGAAACCCTGGATTTAACAAATTTGCGCACACGGATTCGCACCAGCATTCAACGCTTACATGCCCATACGGTCTATTTCATCGCATCCAGTTACGACCAATTTATCATGCCCCGTTTGGCATCGGGCGAAAACAAGAGTGCTTCAGATTTTCAGGCTTTAGTAAAACAACACATCCAGGACTTTTCAGATAACATTCGTTTACGCTTTTATGGAGGCATTAGCAACTATCATAAACTGAGCGATCTCTCTTTGGCGGATTATCAGTCAAAGTCCATTTCCCGCTTCCTAACCAATAACTACCCAAATGATTACATCGAGGAATTTGACAATTTGGGAATCTTTAAACTTTTTATTGATGAGGATGAAGTAAAACTGAATGATCATATCCATCCGGAAGTAAAAAAGCTATATGAACAACATGCTGAACTCTATGAAACCTTGTATGCCTATATTAATACCGGTTCAAGCTTCGCGCGCACTGCCGAGGAGCTCTTTTTACATCCGAAGACGGTGAAATATCGTATTGAAAAAATTAAATCATTGTTGAATCTGAATTTTGAAAACATTCATGATTTATCCATCCTGCTTACTTCGATGGAAATTCTTAATTTTCAGGCTGGAATAACGTCAAATAACACCTAAGCATCTGGATTGGATTAATTCTCGCGGTGTTTATCTGTTTTTAATGGCTTTATATTTGTCCTTCTTTAGTTTCCTGTTTTCCGTAAGTCTTGAACTTTTCAATAACCACGGTCATTTGTTCAGTGTTGAGAATTTTAGGCTCGCCTATGGATTTAGCTTGGATGTAAATCTGCGCGACAAATTCCAGGGCTTCAGCGGTATTAAAGGCTTCCTCTAAACTGGCGCCCATGGTTACAAGACCGTGGTTCTCAAGCAAACAAGCTTTATAGTTTCCAAGGACGGATAAAATATTATCGGATAAAGCCTGTGTGCCAAATGTGGCGTATGGCGCCAGGGGAACCTTGTCGCCACTGAAAGCCAGCAGATAGTGCACAGCGGGTAGTTCGATTCCCATACAGGCGATTGTCGTGGCGTAAACCTGATGGCTGTGCAAAATTGCGTCAACATCCTGGCGTGCCTGGTAAATGGCGAGATGAAATTTTGTTTCGCTGGAAGGCTTTAAGATTCCATCAACTTGTTCACCGTCCGGGCGCAGAACGACCACGTCCTCCGCCCGCATGCTTTGATAAGGCACGCCACTGGGTTTGATGGCAATCAGATTTTCTTTACGGTTGAAGATGCTCAGGTTTCCACCTGTGCCCGTCGTCAGGCGCGCATTAATCATGCGATTGCCAATCTCAACGATCTTTTCTCTCTCTGTCTGTAAAAGCATATCGCGCCTGAATCCTGTATTAAACGAAGTCTAAAAAAGCGACTCGTGTGGGTGTTTTTCATCCAGTTTTGCAAGTAAGTATGATGCCGCGAAACCGGCTGCTGCCAAAAGTACGCAGATGATGATTGACTTCGTCTCGTTGATAGTAGCCAACTGTGGAAATTTATCCAAGGGGAATGCATCCGCGCCAATCATCAGGCCTTTGGTTTTACTGAAAATGGGGATAATCGCCAGTGTGGAGCCGAAAACCACGCCCAGGATAATGTGGTAAAGCAGGGCATAATGTTTTTTGAAGAGCCAGCTAATCAATTTGGCAAGCGCGAAAATGATCACAACCAAGCCAATCAACATTGGCACAATCACACCAAAATTAAGCGATTTCACGCCTGCTGCCATGGGTTGATACAAGCCCATGTACATTAAGAAGTTGCTTGGGCTCAAGCCGGGCACGATAAGACCCAACCCAGTCAGCGCGCCACACATCATCCAAATCCAAAAGTTTTGGGGCATGCTGATGTCTAAATTACTTTGCATCCAGCGCAAGGCGTAAAAAAGACCACCCGCGATGACAAGCATCATGATAACATGCCATGCTTTGCGGCCTTCTTTACCAGCAGTGCGCAAAATGGATGGGTAGGTGCCCACGATAAAGCCGATGATGAGCCAGGTGAACATCACCGCGTTGAGCTCGTAAGCTTTGTCGATGGCTGCGGAAAAAGCGACCACACCAATCGCGCCGCCAAGCCCGACGGGGATAAAGTAAAGCAAATTACGCAAAAAGTTTTTGCGAATATCAGCCAGCCACTTGAGCAGAGGCTCGTAAATGCCAAAGACAACCATCATCACGCCGCCGGAAAGCCCAGGTGTGATGGCACCAACACCGGAGATAAAGCCTTTCAAAAGGCGAATGAGCCAGGCGATGGGTGTGTCTTTTTTTGTTGGCTGATTATCATTGTTTAAACTTTCAAGTTCTTGGGTCATAAATCCATCCTGTGTTTTTAATTCGCTTACATTCTACAACAAAATCCAAATATGTGTTTTGTTGTTCAAACGCGTAACTAAAACGCGCTTTTATGTGTTTCTAAAATTAAGAAGATATGCTGAAAAAATGTGAAAGAAAGGTTGACCATGAATCGCATAGAAAATGTTGGATTAGAAGTTTTTGAAAATGTCCCAAGCAACGATTGCGACCTGACCGGTCGCTTTACACCCGCGAACGTTTTTAAGAAGATGACCGAGTTAGCCGGTATCAATGCCATTCAACTCGGTTTTGGCTTTGATGACATGCTTGCCCATGACCTTTATTGGGTGCTTTCACGGTTGAAAGTAAAATTCTTGCGCCGACCCAATGCGGGTGAGCTGCTTCAGTGGCGCACATGGCCAAAAACAATCCAGCAAAAACTCTTTTATGTGCGTGATTTCGAAGTCCTGGACGAAAACCAAGAAGTTGTCATGCTGGCAAGTTCAGCGTGGCTGGTGATTCATGCCACAAGGCGCAGTCTGATACCTCCCAACCGATTGCCCGGATTGGAGTTACCATCGCTTGAACATCTTGTCGCGCTTGATGAAAGTCTGGAAAAATTGCAATTTGACGAAACAAACGAAGCCTTTGTGATGACTGCCCGATATTCGTATATTGATATGCTGGGGCATATGAACAACGCCCGTTATGTTGAAGCGATTACCGATGCCGTGCCGTTTGAATTGATGTCGAAGCGCGAATTGGATTGGATTCAGGTTAATTACGATAAAGAGGTTCGCCCTGGCGAGCGGCTTTCAATCCGGGTTACTGATCTTACAGAAAATGGGTATGGTGTTGAAGGGCTAAATCTCGATTCTGGGCAACAGGCATTCACCGCGCAACTGCAATTTTTGCCGGAATGAACGCTTTTGCAGCTGTAAATAAGCTGATTTAAGACCGGGTTTTCGAAATAATCCTCCCAAAGACTTAGTTGAATTCGTCCTTATAGCCGATGTCTAAAAGCCAGTGAAATCCTATACTGGGGATGTAAAAGGAGATGAACCATGATACCAACATTAATCGTCACAATTGTCATCGCTGTTTTGGGTGCTTTCTGTCCTTTGCTCGTTTCTGAAGACATGCAAGAAATCGTGGAGCTGTAATCATACTAAACCGACGCCAGTGTTAATTTGTAATTTTTTTAAAAACGACTTTTGGGTTAATTGCTGGAAAAGGTAAAATTGTCCCTTGCATAAATCAAAATAATGGTAAAATGATGTACCTCGGGGCTGTGGCGGAATAGGCAGACGCAAAGGACTTAAAATCCTTCGATGGTGACATCGTGTGGGTTCGACCCCCACCGGCCCTACCATTCACCATTTCAAATCTCGGCATACGCGCTGAGATTTTTTTATCTTTTTTTACCTAACACATTAAACCAAACCAGTGGCTGGCGTTTTATGTGCTTTTACAACTGCCCACATAGCGTTATAATTCAGATGAGCCATTCTTGGATGGCTTCGCGCATAGCGAATAAAGGTGACTTATGATGAATAATAAAATTTTCCCCGCGCGGGCAATGATTGTCTTGCTTATTCTGAGCCTTTTAAGTGGCTGTGGTTTTAAAACACCTGGCGATCCTACCGCGACTAGCAGCGCGCCGACTTTACCTCCCGCCCAACCCACCATCGTCATGGTTAATGGCACACCCCAGGTAGTTTACGAGGAGTCATTCCAAACCCCAACGGCTAATTTGCAGGATGCCAACCCGGTGCAACTAACCGAGCTGAAATTTATCCAGGATGGTACCAATGTGGCGCTTTTCGCGAAAATTCGCAATACTGTCAGCGATGCGATTGCCAAAGATGTCTATCTTGAGATTTATGCACGTGATATCAATGGTAATCGCCTGCACCAGGATATGACAATGGTCAAATATATCTTCCCCCAGGAAACCACTGGTTTGGCATATCATTTTGAGCTGATGCCCGGTTTTGTGGTCAATAACGTGGAATTGCGCGTTGTGAGTGGGGTTTTAGACCGTAATTTGAAATACAGCCAGCCACTCAGCGTGCGCATGCCCAGCCTGCAAAAAACTGAGGCTACGAGCACTTTCACCGCCTGGCTTGATAACGCGGACCCTTATACGTATACACAAGTGCGTTTGAATGCGATTGCTTACAATAAAAACAATGAAATCATTGGTGGCGGAACGCGGATTGTTGATTTTGTACCTCACAAAGATCAAATGGGCATAGCTGTGCCTGCAGAAATTCTTAGCGATTCTGAAGTGGCCTGGGTCGAGGTTTACCCATGGCTCACGCAGTATTCCGCCTCGCTTGAAGCAGGAAAATGGTGGGATACGGTTAAGGTGAAGGACTGGAATTATGAAGTTAATGGGCAAATGCAGTTTGCTGGTGGGGCAGTGCTTGAAAATCTTTCGGATAACTTACTGACTGACACCTTCTACATTCTTACTTTGAGTGATGAGTTTGGCAAGGTTGTGATCAGTGATATGGGCTATATCGATTATATCTGGCCAAAAGAAGAAATCCTGTTCGCTTCCACAATGCAGGATGTTCCTTTTACTGAATACTATCCAGAAGTTACTCCGACACCATCCGCTTCCGAAACGCCTGGAACGGGCCCAACAATCCCGCAAGACCAGGCAGAGCCTACCGCGACACCCAAGGCGCGTGGCATTGGCGGACTTGCCCGACCTGTAAGCCAGGATACTTATCCCATCGAAACGCCAACTAATCCCGTGGAACCAACGAGTATCATAGAAACTCCAGAACCACCTGGTGATGATCCAACGCCAGAAGCGCCCACGGATGAGCCAGCTAAGCCAGAGAATACTCCCACGCCAACAGCAACGGTCGATCCAAACCGACCTGAACCCACACGTATCTATCCCGAACACTTTACCGTGGATCTCATCATCGTGCCGGGCGAATTTGGTAGCTCGCAATTGGGCTACAATCCCCTTAGCGCGTCTCAAGCCGCGCTTATAGATGTCAATCAGGCGCGCGTTTCGGTGGTCAACAATCTCAACATTGATTTACAAAACGTGCTGATATATGTCTTAGTCTATAACGAGCAGGGCGAGATTGTTGGCGGTGGCCAGCAACTGAGCGAGATTGTAAAATCTGCAAGCGCGACGGAAGTTGTTGTGCCGGTTGCTTATAATGGTGAGCAAGAAAGCCTAACTCTGAAAGCTTTCGCGACTTTAAGCAAAGAAGCGTTGAACCTTCCATAATTATCAGGAGAACAAATGACAGAAAAAGAAAAAGTTTTGAACAGAGCAGAATTCATCCCAACCAGTCTTGATATCAAGAGCCCAGTTCCCGCGGATTATGAAATTGCCCAAAACGCGACGCTAAAACCCATTCAACAGGTCGCGCGTGAGTTAGGCATTTTAGATTCAGAGTTGGAGCTCTATGGTAATTACAAAGCCAAAGTACGTTTGGATGTACTTGAGAGGCTGGCAGATGTGCCCGATGGCAAATACATTGACGTGACTGCCATCACGCCAACGCCACTTGGTGAAGGCAAAACCACCACCACGGTTGGCTTAAGCCAGGCCTTGGGCGCGCATCTGGGGAAAACGGTTGTGACTGCTATTCGACAACCATCCCAAGGGCCTACCTTTGGCATCAAAGGTGGCGCGGCAGGTGGGGGC
>Ga0123334_1005539_pt1 | contig 12144 bp, 10 predicted proteins | sample BiotimSIPDNA_FD_89706 | JGI IMG/M metagenome (GOLD analysis project Ga0123334, IMG submission 89706) | Anaerobic biogas reactor microbial communites from Washington, USA - Biogas_R1 time_0 SIP DNA | ecosystem: Engineered > Bioreactor > Anaerobic > Unclassified | place: Washington, USA... | reverse complement strand
GTTGTTCGGCGAAGGCTCGGCAAAGGTGCTGACGATCCGTCCGGCAGGTGCGATGCAGGTCGCGTAGGCTGTTTAACAGGAAAACGCGGGAACGGTTGATACCATTCCCGCGTTTTTATGATCCCGGTTCAGGGTGTTATCCTGCATCCCGCGCTACAGCTCCCGAATCTCCCACCTGAGCCCGGTACTCTCCAGCGTGAGAACACCGCAGGTGGGTTTGCCCATGACAATCGGTTCCTTCCCGGCATGTCCGGGGTTGAACAGCCATACCTCCCCCAACCTCCGCGCGTACGGCTCATGCGTATGTCCGAACAGCGCGACGCTGCACTGCAGCTCCCGCGCGCGTTTGACGAGCGCCGTCTGATTGTTTGCGCGGACACCGTACAGGTTCCCGTGGGTCAGCAGCAGTTTATACCCGCACAGCTCCGGTGTCAGCTCCTCGGGCGTGTCGTATGGGTCGTCGGTATTCCCCGCGACCATGTACAGCGGCAGCCCCGGAAACTGCGCCGCCAGACGTCTCGCGTCACGGTCGTGATCTCCCAGATGGAACACCGCGTCCGGCTTCTCGCCGCGTACCGTACGGAACATCCCGTACACGCTGGTGTGCGTGTCCGAGAATACCAGTATCCTCATGTGCTTGTCCTCCATTTTTGCTGTGGCGCGGGATGGGATGCGACGGGGGTTGGGATGCGTGTTCTTTTTCGAGAAAAAGAACCAAAAAGCTTTTGGAGATTCCTGCGGAATCTCCTGTTTACGGGGGTGGGATACCGCGTCAGCGCTGCTGTTCCATCGCCTTCCGCAGCGCAATCGCAAACGCACTCTCCTCCTGCGGCTGCTGTCTCTCCTGCTGCTTCATGTATTCCCTGACGGCAGCCTTCGACGCGCCCGCCTGCGCATACCTCTCCCGAAACTTATCCGCCCTCTCCCGGAACCCGCATCTGCACACATACGTCCGCTTCTCACCCTCTCCAAACAGCTCCAGCTTCTTACGACACTCCGGACACCGCGCGTTCGTCTCCAAACTCACGCTGATCCTCTCCCCGCACGTCCGATCCTGACACACCAGCATCGTCCCGCGCTTCCCCTTTACCTCCAGCATCATCTTCCCGCACTTAGGACACGGCGTCCGCGTCAGGTTGTCGTGAACATACTGGACGTCATCCTCCGCCACCCGCTTGACCAGTTCTTTCGTATACCCCCGAATCTCCTTCACAAATCCGTCGAACCGCACGCTGCCGTCGCGGATGCCCTCAAGCTTCCTCTCCCACGCCGCCGTCAGCAAAGGCTCACGCAGCTCCGAAGGGACAATTTGAATGAGCTGTATCCCCTTGGACGTCGGAATGAGCGTCGTTCCGCGCTTCTCGACATAGAACGCCGACTGCAGCTTTTCGATGATATCGGCGCGTGTGGCGGGCGTGCCGAGACCGCCGCCGATATACCCGCGCAGTTCGGTGTCTTTGATGTACTTGGCGGGGTTCTCCATATCGGCGAGAAGGGACGCTTCGGTATAGCGGGCGGGCGGCGCGGTCTTCTGCGCTTTGAGCTGGACGTTCTCGCAGAGGAAGGTATTGCCGACGGCGAGTGTCGGGAGCACCTGCTCATCGGCCTCCTCCTCATCCTCGAGCCGTTCGACGGCTCGCCAGCCGGTATCCAGCTCGATGCGGCCCTGGGACGAGAAACTCTCGCCCATCGCGGTCAGCTCCGCGCGGATCGTCTCGAAGCGGTAGTCGGAGTAGAAGTTCGCGAGGAAGCGTTTTACCACCAGCATGTATATTTTCTTCTCCTCCGACGTCATCCGCACCGTGTCGGCTCTCTCTTCGGTGGGGATGATCGCATGGTGGTCGGTGACCTTGGCGTCGTTGATGCAGGCGCGGTTGAGCGGCGCGCGTTTGGTGCGCAGTTCCCGTACCAGCGGCGCAAACTCGCCCACCGCGACCGCCTGTAAGCGCTCGTCCATCGTCGGCAGCACGTCCGCCGGCAAATAGCGCGAGTCGGTGCGCGGATAGGTCAGCGCGTGGTACTGCTCATAGAGCCGCTGCATGATGTTGAGCGTATCCTTCGCCGAAAAGCCGTAGAGTTTATTGGCGTCGCGCTGCAGTTCGGTGAGGTCGTAGAGCGCGGGCGGCGGGGTAGACTTCGGTGTCCGGCGGATGTCCGTCACGCGGAATTTCGTGCCTTTGATCTTTTCGGCAAGCGCTTCGGCAGCGGATCTGTCGAATATCTGCGACTTTCCCTGTCCGTCCTTCCACGTCGCAAAGAATTTCCCGAGGTCGGCGCGGACGAGCCAGTAGTCCTTCGGGATGAATTTGCGTATCTCGTCCTCGCGGCGGACAATCAGCGCAAGCGTCGGGGTCTGGACACGTCCGCCGGAAAGCTGCGCGTTGTGCCGGACGGTCAGCGCGCGGGTCACGTTGAACCCGACGAGCCAGTCGGCCTCCGCACGTGCCTGGGCGGAACGATAGAGGCTGTCGTAGAGCCGTCCGTCCTTGAGGTCATTGAAGCCCTGACGGATGGCGCGGTCGGTCTGGGAGGAGATCCACAGGCGTTTGATGGGCTTTTGACACCCGGCCTTCTGGAGAATCCACCGCGCGACGAGTTCGCCCTCACGTCCGGCGTCTGTGGCGATGACGAGATTGTCGACGCGCGGGTCATGCAGCAGCTTCTTGACAACGCCGAACTGCCTGGCGCTCTCGGGGATGACGACCAGCTCCATCTTCTCGGGCATGATCGGCAGGCTTTCCATGTTCCAGGTTTTATACTGTTCGCCGTATTTCTCCGGTTCGGCGAGGGTTACGAGATGACCGAGTGCCCAGGTAACGATATAGCGGGAGCCCTCAAGGTAACCCGCGCCGCCCGTCTGACAGCCCAGCACGCGGGCAAGCTCCCGGCCGACAGACGGTTTTTCCGCAAGAACCAGTGTTTTCGACATGTTGGGATATCCTTTCCATTCTCTTATACGTTTCTTTCTTTTTTCAGTATAGCACAGATACGAAGGAAAAGCAAGGGACGATCGCCGGGAGGATTTTTTTGTAATCCTGTTTGCGGGGGTTGCTTTTCGATGGGGTTTATGATATAATAAAGCAGTCTTCAAAATGCGTATGAAGACACCCCGGAAAGCACCTTATGTCATGAAAACGAAATGGCGCGGGAGTGGTTCCCGGATCCTTCAGGCTTGAAAGGCATACCCCCGCACGAGGCGCCTCCCCATTCAGGAAAAATGTGAGGTATCCGCTATGTCAAACGTCAAGACCCCGTGGCTCAGTGCGTACGGCGACATCCCCGCGTCCATTGATTATCCGCCGCTGACCATGTATCAGATGGTAAAGCGTGTCGGTCAACAGCACCTGCGGTATACCGCGTATGAGTTCATCGGCCGCAAAACTTCCTACGCCGCACTGCTCAATAAAATAGACCGCGCCGCCCGTGCCCTCTACGCCGGCGGTATCCGCCCCGGAGACCGCGTCACCATTTGTATGCCCAACGCTCCCCAGGCCGTCGACTGCTTCTATGCCCTCAATAAAATCGGCGCCGTCGCCAATATGATCCATCCGCTCTCCGCGCCCGGTGAGATCGAGTTCTACCTGCGCGACTCCGACAGCCGCGCCGTCCTTACCCTCGACCAGTTCTGCACCAAGGTCATGGAAGCCGCCGCAAACGTCAGCCGGGACATCACCATCCTCGTCGCCACCATCCAGGAAGAGCTGTCCCCCATCGTCCGCGTGGGCTATGAGCTGACACAGAAAAAGTACCCGCTCCCGAAGGAGGGCTTCACCCTCTGGAAGGACTTCCTCAAGGGCGCGAAGTACGTCACGGAGGACGTAGAGGACCATACCAAGACCGACACCGACCCCGGCGCCATCCTCTACAGCGGCGGGACAACCGGTACCACCAAGGGGATCATCCTCTCCAACCGCAACTTCAACGCCCTCGGTCTGCAGACGGCGGCGGCGTCCGGCTGCATGCCCGCCGCGGGATTGAAGATGCTCGCCATCATGCCGATCTTCCACGGCTTCGGGCTGGGCATCTGTATCCATACCGCCCTCATCACCGGGATGCACTGCATCCTCGTACCAAAATTCAGCATCGATTCGTATACCGACCTGCTGAAAAAGAAGAAGCCCAACTTCATCGCCGGCGTCCCGACGCTGTATGAAGCGCTGCTGCGGAACAAGAACCTCGACGGCGTTGACCTGTCGTATCTGCGCGGCGTGTTCTCCGGCGGAGACACGCTGAGCATCGAGCTGAAGAAGAAGGTCGACGCGTTCCTCGCCGCACACAACGCACCGGTGCAGATCCGCGAGGGTTACGGCACCACCGAATGCGTCACGGCGAGCTGCCTCACTCCGCCGCATACATACAAGGAGGGCAGCATCGGCGTGCCGTTCCCGGATATGCTCTATCGAATCTGCAAGGTTGGGACGGACGAGGAAGTGCCGTACGGCGAGGAGGGTGAGATCTGCATCGCCGGACCGACGGTCATGCTGGGCTACAACAACAACCCCGCCGAGACCGCCGCAACGCTCCATACCGATGAGGACGGCCGCGTCTGGCTGCACACCGGCGACCTCGGCATAATGGACGAGGAGGGTTATGTCTACTTCCGTCAGCGCATCAAGCGGATGATCATCACATCGGGGTATAATGTCTACCCGTCGCAGGTGGAAAATATCATCGACGCGCATCCGTCGGTGCTGATCTCGTGCGTGATCGGCGTACGGGATACGTATAAGATGGAGAAGGTCAAGGCGTTTGTGGTGCTGCGTCCGGGAGTTGAGGCAACACAGGAGGTCAAGCAGGAGATTCTCGACTACTGTAAGAAGCACATCGCCAAGTACGCGATGCCCTATGCCATCGAGTTTCGCGATGAGCTGCCCAAAACGTTGGTCGGGAAGGTGGCATACCGGAAGCTCGAAGAGGAGGAAGCGCTCAAGTATACGGCGAAGACGGAAAAGGCGGAGTAAGGATAACGGCGTGTCCCTGAGAATGAGGGACACGCCGTTTTTCCTAAGGGATGATTGACATCGACGTGAGTGTTGGGTATAATGGAAACAGAGATGTTCGTCTTGCGGCTTGAAGAATGCCGCGGAATGCAAAAGCAAGTGTGAAAAGAGTAATACGAAAACGCCTGCTATATCGTACAAGTCATCAAAACAAAAGGAGTTGCCGTTGAACATGCGTAAAGTTCGTATCGGATTCGTCGGGGTGGGGAACATTTCCGGCACCTACCTCAAAAACCTCACAACTCTCTTCCGCGACATCGAGATCGCCGGAGTCTGCGACCTCATCCGGGAACGTGCCGAAACCGCCGCCGAGACCTACCGCATTCCGAAGGTCTACGACGACATGTACGCGCTGTTTGCAGATCCCGGCGTCGATATCGTCCTCAACATCACCCAGGCGTACAACCACTACGCCGTCACGAAAGCCGCGCTTGAGTATGGGAAGAATGTCTACTCGGAGAAGCCGCTCGCGCCGACCTTTGAGCAGGCGAAGGAACTGTTCGACCTCGCACAGTCGCGCGGACTGCTGCTCGGCGGCGCACCGGATACCTTCATGGGCGCCGGTATCCAGAGCGCACGCCGCTACATCGACGCAGGCCTCATCGGTACGCCGCTGGGCGCCGAGGCACGCATGATAACGCATGGTCCGGAGAGCTGGCATCCCGACCCGGCAGCATTCTATCAGCCCGCTGCCGGCCCGATGCTCGATATGGGGCCGTACTACGTGACGACGCTCATCAACCTGCTCGGACGCGTCGACCGCGTGGCCGGGATGGCGCGGGCGTCGTTCCCGGAGCGTGTGGCGGGATGCGAACAGCGCCGCGGCGAACGGATTCCCGTCGATGTACCGACGCATGTCAACGGGATACTCAGCTTTGAGAACGGAGCGGTGGCACATCTTCTGACGACATTTGATGTGTACCATCCGCAGCACTCGGCGGTAGAAATCTACGGGTCGGAAGGGACGCTGTTCGTGCCGAACCCGAACAACTTCAGCGGAGAGATACAGCTGCGGAGAGGAAATGAGGACGCGGTGCTGCCGCTGCTGTATGGGTATCGGGAGAACGTGCGTGGGCTCGGGCTGGCGGATATGGCGCGGGGATTGCTGACGGGAAGGGAGCGGCGTGCGGATGGAGTACAGCAGCTTCATGTGGTGGAAGTGATGACGGGGATTCTGCGGGCGTCGGAGGAGGAGCGGACGGTGAAGATAACGACGCCGTTTGAGCGCAGAGCGCCGATGGCAGCGGGATTGCCGGCAGGCATGCTGGACTGAGAAAACCGATCCCGCGCGTTATAGACGAGTACGAAAACGTATGGAGAGAACCCACTGTCAATGAAACAGAGTGAGTTCTTTCCATACGTCTTTATGTACTTCCGGAAAGTCTCTTTTTCGTGGTACGGGAGTTGGGATGCGCGCTTTCTTTTTCCAGCGAAAAAGAAAGCTGCAAAGAAAAAGTAATCAGCGGGGGTTTAGGCTTTATGCGTTTGATTCAGCGTTCGCGCATCCAATTCAGTCTTGACAAAATCAAATCCCCATGGTATACTCCCCCTGTCATCATACCCGAAAGGAGTGGACCCCATGGACGAGCGTACCATCAAAGCCCTCGGTGACCCGAAACGCTACCTGCTCCTCACCATTCTTTCCGAACACGGCTACTGCGTCAAAGCCCTCGCCCACCGCAGCGCCCTCTCCGAGTCTGCCGTCTCCCAACACCTCAAAATCCTCCGCGAAGCCGATCTCGTCTACGGCGTCAAGTTCGGCTACTACACCCACTACAAGGTCAATCAAGACACCCTCGGTCAGATCATCTCCGAGCTGGAAACCCTCCGTCGGAACCAGCGCAAGCCCTGTCCTTTCTACGGCTGCTCCGAAGCCGCCGCCGTCCGCTGCAAATCCTACGTCGCGCCCGAAGACCGTACAGAGAAAGAGGGATAGGAAGATGCTCAAACGCTTCATCGTCTACTACAAGCCCCACCGTCTGCTGTTCGCGCTCGATATGCTCGCGTCGCTGCTCATCTCTGTCATCGGGATGACCTACCCCATCGTCACCAACCGGATGCTCAACGACTATATCCCCAATAAGCTCTACACGACCATCGTGTACGCCGGTCTGATTGTCCTGGGGTTGTACTTTCTGCGGCTGCTGCTGCGCTACTTCGTCCAGTATTACGGCCACCTCATCGGCGTCCGGATGCAGGCCCAGATGCGCCGCGACCTCTTCGCGCACCTCCAGAAACTCCCCTTCTCCTTCTACGACGACCATGAAACCGGCCGCATCATGTCCCGCATCACCAACGACCTGTTCGAGGTGTGCGAACTGGCCCACCACGGCCTCGAAAACCTCCTCATCAGCTCGGTCATGATCGTCCTCTCGTTTATATACCTGTGCACCATCGACATCTGGCTGACATTGATCATCTTCGCCTGCGTGCCGATCCTCGTCTTTGTGTCGCTCTACTACCGTAAGAGGATGCGCAAGGCGTTTGAGGATCGCCGCAAGAGCACCGCGACGATCAACGCCGCCGTCGAGAGCAGCATCTCCGGCATCCGCGTCACCAAAGCATACACCAACGCGGAAAAGGAGATGGAGAAGTTCGAGGGCGGCAACCGTGAGTTCGTTGACGCGGCGCAGCGGTCGTATAACGCAATGGCGAAGTTTTTCGCGTCCACGTCCTTTGTTACGGATATCTTCAACGTCTTCATTCTCATCGCCGGCGGACTGTTCCTCTACAACGGCCGCATCTCCTTCGGCGACTACTCCACCTTCATCGTCTCGGTCAACCTCTTTATTCAGCCCGTGACCACGCTCATCAACTTCATGGAGCAGTACCAGAACGGCGTCACCGGCTTCCAGCGCTTCATTGAAATCATGGACATCGCGCCCGAGGCCGACGCGCCGGATGCCCGGCCGCTCAAACATGTCGAGGGTGTCATCGAGTTCCGCGACGTCAGTTTTTCCTATGGCACCACGCAGGACGTGCTGATCCATGTCGACCTGAAAATCGAGAAGGGCCGAAAGCTGGCGCTGGTCGGGCCGTCGGGCGGCGGGAAGACAACAATCTGCCACCTCATCCCCAATTTCTATAAGCTGCCCCCGGACAGCGGCAGCATCCTCATCGACGGACAGGATATCAGAACGCTGACCCTGGACTCGGTGCGAAAGAATATCGGCATTGTGCAGCAGGACGTCTTCCTGTTCTCCGGGACAATCGGGGAAAATATCCGCTACGGACGGCTGGACGCAACGGACGATGAGGTACGGGAAGCGGCACGCCGTGCAAACATCGACGAGTTTGTGACGACGCTGCCGGATGGGTATGATACGGAGATCGGGGAACGGGGTGTGAAGCTGTCGGGCGGACAGAAGCAGCGGCTGAGCATCGCGCGGGTGTTCCTGAAGGATCCGGCAATCCTGATACTGGATGAAGCGACGAGCGCGCTGGACAACACGACGGAGGTGCTGATACAACAGGCGCTGGATGAGTTGTGTAAGGGACGGACGACGCTGGTGGTAGCGCACAGGCTGTCGACGATCAGGAATGCGGATGAAATTGCGGTGGTGATGCACGGGCGCGTGGCGGAGCGCGGGACGCATGAGGAACTGATGGAGAAAGACGGGATTTACAAGGAGTTGTACACGCTGCAGTTCCGTGTCAACGACCTGCTTGCCTGACGCGGCATCTTTGATAAAAGCGGCGGGAGTTCGGACGCGTCAGCGCTCCGTTACGTTTGTGATCCACCGTTTGCCGCGCAGCCTGAAATACGCCAGCGGGACCTTCACAATCTGGTCAATCCGCGTGAAGAAGTACACCACCGCCGGCGTACATCCCCATACAAACGCACCCAGCGCCGCCAGCGGCAGCACCAGCCCAAATCCGCATACCAGATTCGTCCTCAACACAAATTTCACATCCCCGGCACCCCGGTTGATCCCCTGAAAGCATCCCGCAGCGTATCCGGTCCCCCAGATCGTCGCCGCGCCGTACAGCAGGAACTCCCGCGCCGCATCCTTCGTCGCAGCCGAAACGCTGTAGAAATCCACCATAACCGCCCGGCACAGGAACGTCAGCCCGGCCGCAAGAATCCCGAACCCGAAGAAGATCACCTGCAGTGTCTTCGCGTACGCACGCGTCTTGTCATACTCCCGCGCGCCGACCGTCTTCCCGATCAGCACCCCCGACGCCGCCGCAATCCCGCGCATGAACATCATCACCAGGTCCAGCATCGTATCCGCGATGCTTCCGGCCGCAACCGCGTCCGTCCCGAGCCGTCCGATGATCACGCCCTTGAGAAGGCCCACGAGTCCCCACGACACATCCGCCGCCACCAGAGGCAGCCCGTAGCGCAGGAACCGTCCCCAGATCTCCCGCGAGCCGTACAGCACATCCCGCAGCCTCAGCTTCAGCCGCGTGTCCCGGAAAATCAGGAAGCCGATTACGATCGCCAGCTCGCACGCCCGTGCGAAGACCGTCGCGATCGCGGCACCCTGTGCACCCAGCGCCGGAAAACCCAGCCGTCCGAAGATCAGCACGTAGTTCCCCGCGACGTTGATCAGCAGCGACGCCGTGCTCACCCACAGCGCCACCCGGACGACCTCCACGCTGCGCAGCATCACAATCAGGTTCTCCGATACCGCGTACAGCAGATATGACCACGCCGCGATACGCAGATACGGGATACCGGCGTCGATGAGCGCGGGGTTATCCGTGAGAAATCCGAGCACCTCACGCGGCAGGAAATACGCAAGCCCCCAGAAGATCAGCGCCACGAAGAGCGATGTCTGAATCCCCACGGCGAAGATGTTCTTGATGCGCGGCAGATCCCGCTTGCCCCAGTACTGCGAAATGAGCACGGCGGTGCCCGCCGAGACGCCCTTGATGAACATCATCATGAACGTCGCGACCCGGTTCGCCTGCGACACCGCGCCGAGTGCCGTCTCACCCAAAGAGCCGACCATCACGTTGTCCGCGAGATTCAAACCCAGGGAGACAAGCTGCTGCAGCGCGGCCGGTAAAGCAAGCGTCAGCAGCGAGATGTAAAACTTCCTGTCTTTAACAAGCGTCATGAACCGCTCCGAAAAGCCGCGCCTCGAGTGATGCGCACAGCCAGTGGTACACCGGCAGGTGGTACTCCTGCACCCGGTAGGTTTCCCGTGCCGGCATATGCAGCACCACGTCGCACAGCCCGTCCGCCGCGCAGGGTGTCTCCCCTACCAGCGCAATGGCCGCAATGCCCGACGCTTTCGCGATTTTCCATGCGTTGACGACGTTCTTCGAGTTCCCCGACGTCGACAGCCCGATCAGCGCGTCGCCGGGACGTCCGTAGGCACGGGTGAGCTGCGCGTAGACGAGCGCCGCGTCGACATCGTTGCAAAACGCCGACACCACCGCGCTCTGCGACGGCAGCGAGATCGCACGGATGCCCTTCTGCAGCCCGCTCGCCCACTCCGGCAGCGTCGGGTCGGGACGCTTCAACAGGAATCCCTTCATCAGCTCCCCGACGATGTGCTCACAGTCGGCGGCTGACCCGCCGTTTCCGCAGCAAAGAATCAGCCCGTCATTTTTCGCCGTCGCGGTCAGGATGTCCAGCGCGCGGTTCAGGTCAGCTTCCAGCGGAGAAAGCTCCGGGTATGCCGAAAACAGCTTCTCCATCACATCCACCAGAACGCCGCCCAGAGAAACGGCGCGTCACCCTTACAGATCATCGTATGCCGCGCGTTCCGGGGGATCTCGATGACGTCGCCCGCGTGTACCGGGGCGCGCTCACCGTCGACCTCCACGTATCCGTTTCCCTCGAATACGATGTAAAATTCGAGCGTCGGATGTGCGTGCGCATCCATTGCAGCGCCGTCGCGGTCGAGGTAACCGTACGCGTGACCGAACGGACAGCCGTCCGACGCCGGGAACACCGGGGATGCAAGAATCGTCCCCTCATGTGCTGCGGACGCCGCTGCTTTATCAAAACGTGTGATGTTGATCATAAAACCCCTCCTTATACGGCGGAGGATACCATGCGGGTATCCTCCGCCTCCTGTTTTCTTACAGCCGTACCGTCTTCCCGGCGGGTATCTTCACCGGCTCATTGTCCGCCGTTACCCAGACGTCGATGCCCGACGGGTTGTGGACCATCCGCTCGTCCACGCTGAACTGCACCGCGCGCAGCGCCGTCACGTAATCGCAAATTTCGATATTCGTCGCGTACCAGGTCAGGTCATCGCCGCCGGCACGCTTTGAGAACTCCTCGATCAAATCCCAGTTGTCGTTGCGCGGGAACTCATAGGAGTGACCCCAGACAAAAAAGCAGCTGAGGCTGCGCCGTTCGTTCTTTTTGAACGTGTCGAGCAGGTCCAGGATGCCCTCACGGTGGTGGCAGGTCGGATGCCACGCAAGGAAGTCCGCCGGCAGCTTGAACGCGTGCGTCGAGAGGGTCGTTCTGGAGCAGGCGATATTGCACGAACGCAGCACCGACAGCACGCGGTCATCGTAACTGCCGTTGGGGTAGCTCATCCCGCGCACCGGATAACCGGCGGCCGATTCGAGCTTGCGGCGGTCGTCCATCACCTCGCGGATGATCTGCTCGTTCGACACCAGAGCCAGCGACGGGTGTGTGACGGTATGGACGGAAATTTCGTGGTTCCGGAACGTCTCGGGCAGCTCGGCGAAGGTCAGACGGTTATCGTTGTCGAGATAGCCGGAGTTGAGGTGGAATGAGCCGCGCAGACCGTTGTCGTCGAAAATCTTTGCGAGCCTGCGGTCATTGTCGGTTCCGTCGTCGTAACTCATCGTCAGCGCACGGATCTTTCCGTAGGGGTAGGAGTTGAGCATTACTCGCATAAGTCAAAATCACCTTTCACAAAATAGTGCTTGCGAAACGGAAGGGATTATGGTATAGTATAACATATCCTCCCCGGATTGCAAGAGCATTTTTCAAAAGCGGGGATATATGGAGGGAGCAGATGGCCGGGAATATCAAATTCGACTGTGTGGACATCGGCGCGGGATTCTGGGGCAAACTGCAGACCCGCAACAAAAACGTCACGATCCACAGCGTATACGACCGCTTCTGCGAGACGGGCCGCGTACAGGCGTTTGCGCATACGTGGAAAGAGGGCGAGCCCAACCGTCCGCATATCTTCTGGGACTC
>Ga0123334_1005538_pt1 | contig 12144 bp, 7 predicted proteins | sample BiotimSIPDNA_FD_89706 | JGI IMG/M metagenome (GOLD analysis project Ga0123334, IMG submission 89706) | Anaerobic biogas reactor microbial communites from Washington, USA - Biogas_R1 time_0 SIP DNA | ecosystem: Engineered > Bioreactor > Anaerobic > Unclassified | place: Washington, USA | collected... | reverse complement strand
CCGACTGATTCTCGAGCCAGGCAGTGCCTTTGTTTGGGAAACAGGGTACCTCTTGTCTACTGTGGTCGACCTGGTGGAAAATCATGGTATAAAAACAGCCATTCTGAATGTTTCTTTTGCCTGCCACATGCCCGATACCCTGGAAATGCCCTATAAACCCCGCATTTGGGGTGCCAGCGATCCTGTGCCCGGCAAGCCGACATACAGGTTGGGCGGCAATAGTTGCCTGGCCGGCGATTTTATGGGCGACTGGAGCTTCGATCAACCCCTGAAAATTGGCGACAGGATCATTTTTATGGATATGATCCATTATACCATGGTCAAGACCACACAATTTAACGGCATCCCCCACCCCGACCTCGTTTTTATGCCCGTATCGGGTAAGCCATTGATTTGGAAACGGTTTGTCTACGAAGATTACAAAAATCGCATGGATTAAGGCCTCTCAAGCCATTCCAGCGGGGATAGCGGGACGAAAAAAAAGGCTGTTTTCTTGAAAAAAAGTAGTGGAATGCTTGTTGTAATCAAAAAAAGTAGTACTTTTGTGACCGCTAAGCAATGATAACACGGCGCACGGAGGTGACCAGTCAGCTTAGACAAACAATCGCGAAAATAGCTCAGTTGGTAGAGCATAACCTTGCCAAGGTTAGGGTCGCGGGTTCGAGTCCCGTTTTTCGCTCAACGGGCGACAGAGGTCGCCCTTTTATATGAAAAAAACAGACGCTCAGGTGGTGAAATTGGTATACACGCCACTTTGAGGGGGTGGTGGGCGGATCGCCCGTGTGAGTTCGAGTCTCATCCTGAGCACGCTCCTTTTTTCTTATAATCACCGCTTCTTTTTTGCCCAGATGGTGAAATCGGTAGACACGCTAGTTTCAGGGACTAGTGGCCGCAAGGCTGTGCAGGTTCGAGTCCTGTTCTGGGCACAAAGAAAAAGGCTAACGCTCTTATGGAGTTGTTAGCCTTTTTCTTTTTTGGTCGCCTTTCTGTTTAGCGCCGCCTCGTTGCTTTTACAAGCAGCTTGAAAGCTTCAGGTATGGGTGTTTCAAACGCATGTGGCTGGCCGGTAATGGGGTGAGTAAACGAGAGCACGTGAGCGTGCAAGGCCAAACGTTTCAGACTGGAGGCATGGCCACCGTATTTCAGGTCGCCCACCAAAGGATAACCGATGCTGTTCATCTGTACCCTGATCTGGTTTTTACGTCCGGTTTCCAATTCCAATTCAACCAAGCTGTAGGTTTCAGAGCGATCGAGCACCTTGTAATGTGTTACAGCCAACTCTCCCTCTTCAGGATTAGGGCTAGCGTACACAATCAAGGCTTTGCTTTCCCAAAGATAAGACTTGATGGTGCCTTGCCCCGACCCGTCACCTGTTTCCAGCTTTCCTTCCACCACAGCTACATAGCGGCGTTGATTTACAGCATAGCGCCAATTGTTCTGCATCAGGTATTGCACTTCCTCACTCTTGGCAAACAGCATCAGTCCTGATGTTTCCCTGTCGAGGCGGTGCACGACAAAAATCTTATTGCCGGGGTGTTGCTTCTTGACATATTCGCTCAGCATGCTGTAGGCCGTTTTTTTCTGTTCCTTTTGCGTGCCGATGGACAACAGTCCGGCTGCTTTGTCTACGACCAACAAATGTTTGTCCTCGTACACGATGGAAAGCAAGGATGACTCCAAGGTCGTTTTGCCTTTTTCCCAATGCACGGTTACGACATCGCCCGGTTGCAAGGCGTGATCGAATTGTTTGATCACACGGCTGCCCACGATGATTTGTTGGTGGGTCAGCAAGGATTTGATGGTGGTACGGCTCTTATCAGGAAAAGAGGCCACTAAAAACGCCATCAACGTGGTTGCTTCCTGCACCGTGCGCTCCGATATGGCTTTGGGTTTGCGCTGGGCAGGTTTTTCAGAAGTGGCTTTGGGTTTTGGTTGGGCCGTCTTTTCGGCCAACGGCTGTTTGCGGATAGGCATGTGTCTATTTTTTGCAAAGATACGGATTTAAGCCTTATCATTAACGGTCAGTTTTTGTATCTTCGCTGTATGAAGGAACAACTTGTACAATTCGTGGCCAACGACCTGCAGTTGTCGTTGAACAACGTCAGAAACACCATCAGTCTCCTGGAAGACGGAGCCACCATTCCCTTTGTCAGCCGCTATCGAAAAGAGCGTACAGGCGGCCTTGATGAAGTGCAGATTGAGCAGATAGCCAATGCCTACGACAAGTACCTTGACATCGACAAGCGCAAGGAAACCATCCTGAACAGCCTGGTCGAACAAGACAAGTTGACGGATGCACTCAAGGACCGCATTCATGCCTGTTGGCAAATGACGGAACTGGAGGACATCTACCTGCCCTACAAACCCAAACGGCAAACGAGAGCCGAATTGGCCAGGCAAAAGGGCCTGGAGCCACTGGCTAAACTCATCATGAGCCAACACCCCGATGATATCGATAAGAAGGCCTACGCCTACCTCAACGACAAAGTTGAGACCCCTGAAGACGCCATCAAGGGTGCCAAGGATATTATTGCCGAGTGGGTTTCCGAAAACGAGAAAGCCCGCCGGGAGGTGCGTTTCCATTTCCGCAAAACGGCCGTTCTCACCTCTACCGTTGTCAAGGGAAAAGAGCTGGAAGCCCTGAATTACAAGGACTATTTCGAGTTCAGCAAACCCTTAAAGCATTGCTCCTCTCACCAATACCTGGCCATCACCAGGGGCGAACGCGAAGGCTTGCTCAGGGTGGACATCAGTCCGCGCGAAGAGGAGTGTTTAGAAAATCTTAATAGGTTCTTCGTAAAAGGGAATCAGCGTAGTTCTCAGTTGGTTAAGGAATCTGTAAGCGATTCGTACAAGCGTTTGATCAAACCATCGGTAGAGACGGAGTTTGCGGCCATGACCAAAGAAAGAGCCGACGAAGAAGCCATCCGCATCTTCACAGGTAACCTCAAGCAACTGCTTCTCGCTCCCCCATTGGGACAAAAAAGGGTATTGGGTCTCGACCCCGGTTTCCGGACCGGCTGCAAACTGGTCTGTCTGGACGCCCAGGGTAAATTGGTGCACAACGAAACCATCTACCCTCACGCACCCGAACACGACGTGCAGGGAGCCTCCCGCAAAGTAAGCCAGTTGGTTGAAGCCTACGATATCCAGGCCATTGCCATTGGTAATGGAACAGCCTCCAGGGAAACAGAGGCCTTTGTCACCAACCTGCGGTTAGACAGACCTGTTCAAGTTTTTGTCGTCAGCGAAAACGGAGCGTCCATATATTCGGCTTCCAAAGTGGCCAGGGAAGAGTTTCCCGAGTACGATGTCACCGTCAGGGGTGCCGTATCGATAGGCCGTCGCCTGATGGACCCCCTGGCCGAATTGGTGAAGATTGAGCCCAAATCCATCGGTGTCGGCCAGTATCAACACGATGTCGATCCGGGCAAATTGAAGAAATCGCTGGACCAGACAGTGGTTAACTGCGTCAATCAAGTCGGTGTTAACCTGAACACGGCCAGCAAGTACTTATTGATGTACGTGTCAGGACTCAATACCGCCATGGCGCAAAATATTGTGGATTACAGGGATGCCAACGGCCCCTTCCCTTCCAGGTCGGCCTTGCTCAGCGTTCCCCGCATCGGCCCGAAAACATTTGAACAAGCGGCCGGCTTCCTACGCATCCCTGATGCCAGAAACCCCCTCGACAATTCAGCCGTCCACCCCGAACGATACGACCTGGTGACCAGAATGGCCGCCGACCTGGGGTGTACCGTTAGCGACCTGATGGCCGACAAAGCCCTCAGGGAAGGCATCAACGTCGACGCTTACGTGTCCGGCGACGTGGGCAAACCCACACTGACCGATATCCTTCAGGAATTGGACAAGCCTGGACGTGACCCCCGCAAAGCCATTGAGGTTTTTGAATTCGACAAGGATATCCGCAAACTGGAAGACCTGAAGGAAGGCATGTCCCTCAACGGTATCGTGACCAACATTACTGCCTTTGGCTGTTTCGTGGACATAGGCATCAAGGAAAACGGCCTTGTGCACCTGTCTGAAATGGCCGATCGCTTCGTCAAAGACCCCTATGAGGTGGTTTCCATCCACCAACACGTCAGGGTAAAGGTGTTGGGAGTCGACTTGCACCGACGTCGTATTCAGCTCTCCCTTAAGCCCTAAAGCCTTTCAGATGCGGTTATTTGAATAATTCTGGAAAAAAAAGTCCGTGAAAGTTTTCACGATTAAGGGGAAAACCGTACTTTTGCACCCGTTCTACAAAGAACCCCTGACTCCGTAGCTCAGTTGGTAGAGCAAATGACTCTTAATCATTGGGTCGAGAGTTCGAGCCTCTCCGGGGTCACACAGAAAACGCAATCGCTTATCAAAAGCCGGTTGCGTTTTTTTTGTTTACCGTTTTTCAGCCAGAAACACCCCACCAAGGATGAGCAGGCAGCCCACCAGCGCAATCAGGGTAATGCGCTCCTGGATGAGGATGGCAGAAGCAATCAAGGTCACTACAGGGCCCAGGTAGATGTAATTGGTGACGCGTAACACACCCAGCTTGCGGGTGGCCAGGTTCCAGGCCAGGAAACAGAGCATGGAAGCTATCAGTCCCAGGAAAAGCAGGTTCAAGCCCACGATGGGTTGCATCAGGACACCCCAAGGTGCAGTCAGCGGATGGAAAATAAAGTCGGGCAAAATGGTGAGCAGCCCGTAGAAAAAGACCTTGCGGGTAATAAAAAGGGTGTCATACCGACCACTCAGCGTTTTGAGTATATTACCATAGAAAGCCCACATAAGGGCTGCCATAATGGTCAGGAAGTCGCCCAATGGGTTCAATTTGAGTACTACCCCACCGTTGTAAACCACCAGTGCAACCCCGGCGAAGGCTATGAGGGAGCCAGCCATCAGGTGGCGTCCCAGGGCTACTCCAGGGTTGAGGACTTTGTGTATCAAGGTGGTCAGGATGGGTGCCACACTTAGTATCAAGGAGACGTTTGAAGCCTGAGTAAACGTGAGAGCCGTGTTTTCAAACAGAAAGTACATCGAGCCCCCTGTCATACCAGCCAACAGCATCAGCCCTTCATCTTTGATTGAGCCGGCAAACAGCCGGCGGTGACTAAGCAGTGCCAGGGGGATGTAGGCCAATACAAAGCGGCAGAAAAAGATGCTGGAAGGGCTCAAACCATGGTTTAGCAATACCTTGGTCGAAATGTAGGTTGTACCCCATATGACGATGGTCACGATGGCTATCAAGTGATACCAGAAACGGTTAGTGGGCATAGCTGTAGCTCAATGGAGCACAAAAGTAGCCATTTGAATTGAACCAGCGGAAAAAAAGGCTACATTTGACCCTATCCCCACCCTATTTATCGCAATCAAACACACCTGAATCCTATGAAAAAGACCTCATTGCTTCTATGCTTGATGAGCCTATTAGGCTTGATGGCTACTTCAATGTATGCTCAGACACCGGTTGCTGACAAAATCCTGGGCGTTTATTCCACGTTCAATGAAGATACCGGCCTGGAAAATTCCAGGATACAAATCTTCAAGGCCACCAACGGCAAGTATTACGGAAAAATCATCTGGCTCAAAGAGCCCAATGAAAACGGCAAACCCAAGGTGGATGACCAGAATCCGGATAAAGCCCTGCAAAACAAACCCATTATTGGATTACAACTGCTCAAGGCCTTTGAATACGACGAAAAATCCGGTGAATGGAAAGGCGGCTCCATCTACGATCCCGACAATGGCAAGACGTACAATTGTTTCATGAAATTGGACGGAGACAACTACCTCAAAATCCGCGGCTTCATTGGCAAGGCCTGGATGGGCCTGGGGCGCACGACCACCTGGACAAGGTACGAATAATCACAGCTGCAGGCTGAGCCAGCGGTCTGATTTTTCGTCCAACTCGTCCGATAACACCGACAACCGCTTGGCGTGCTGCTCAATTTCAGCACCTGTACAGTCGCCCGTACTCAGGGCTGCCTCTATCGTAGCTTTCTCGGCTTCCAACGACTCGATGGCTGCTTCGAGGGCTTCCAACTCGCGTTGTTCCTTGTAGCTCAATTTCTTGGGCTTGTCAGAAGGTTGGTCTTGCTGAACAGTTGTCTGTGGGCCTTGTTTGGTTTTTTGAGCGTCTTTTGCCGCATCCTTGCGCTTGCGTTCCTCGTCTTCATTCTTATCCCTCCATTGCCTGTATTGGGTGTAATTGCCGGGGAAATCCCTCACCTTGCCAGCCCCTTCAAAGACCAACAGGTGGTCGACAATTTTGTCCATAAAGTACCTGTCGTGGGAAACCACTAACACGCAGCCCTTGAAATGCTTCAGGTAGTCTTCCAGAATATTGAGGGTAAGGATATCCAGGTCGTTGGTGGGCTCATCCAGCACCAGGAAGTTAGGATTGCGCATCAAGACGGTACAGAGGTACAGACGGCGCTTTTCACCACCGCTGAGCTTATACACAAAATTATGTTGCGTTTCAGGCGTGAACAGGAAATGCTGCAGGAACTGAGAGGCCGATAGTTTTTTGCCATCACCCAGACTGATTTCCTCGGCCACGTCCCTGACGACATCTATCACCTTCATCTGATCATCGAAGGCCAGGCCTGACTGGCTGTAATAGGCGAAGGATACCGTTTCACCAATGTCGAAACGGCCACTGTCCGGTTGCTCCTCGCCCATAAGCATACGTAGAAAAGTCGATTTTCCCGTGCCATTACGCCCCACGATGCCCACCTTTTCGTACCTGGCCATGTTGTAGTAGAACTGATCCAGTAAGACCAGGTCGCCGTAGGCCTTGGATACATATTTAGCTTCCACAATCTTGGAACCCAGGTAAGCCGCCTTCACGTTCAACCGAACCGATTCCTCCTTGCGCTTGTTGGCCACCTTATCCTCCAGGTCGTAAAAAGCGTCGATGCGCGACTTGGCTTTGGTTGCCCTGGCCTGAGGCATGCGGCGCATCCAATCCAGTTCCTTTCGGAAAAGATTGTTGGCCCTGTCCAGCTCAGCGTTAAATACCTCCAGACGTTCCTGGTGCTTTTCCAGGTAATAGGCGTAATTGCCACTATAGCTGTACAATTGACCCTGATCCAGCTCAAGAATGACGTTGCAAACCCTGTCCAGAAAATACCGGTCGTGGGTCACCATAAGCAGGGTGATGCCGGAGCGGGTCAGGTATTGTTCCAGCCATTCCACCATGTCCAGGTCAAGGTGGTTGGTGGGTTCATCAAGAATCAACAAATCCGGCTCTGTAATCAACGCATTGGCCAGTGCAACTCGCTTAAGCTGGCCACCGGAGAGTTGTTCGATGGGTTGGTCCACCTGAGTGATGCTGAGTTTGGTTAAGATCTGGCGGACTCTGACCTCGTAATCCCAGGCCTTGTGGTATTCCATCAGGTGCATCACTTCTTCCAGGGTTTCGCCCTCAGGTTGTGGCAATCCGGCGGCTTCCCGCAGCATCCAGGCTTCGTAACGGGATAACGTACGAAGCATGTCGTTGTCAGAAAGAAAACAAGCCTCCAGCACGCTCAAGCCGGCAGGATAGCGGGGATCTTGCTCCAGGTAGCTAACCCTTAATCCGCGACGAAAGACCACCGTTCCACTGTCGGCGTCTTCTCTGCCAGCCAGCACATTGAGCAAGGTGGTCTTGCCTGTGCCGTTTTTAGCAATTAAAGCCACGCGCTGGCCCTCGGACAATCCGAACGAAAGGTTTTCAAATAACAGCAAATCACCAAAGGCCTTGCCCAGGTTTTCTACTTGAAGGTAACTGATGGGATTAGCCATGCATACAAGGGGTTGAACGTTCAGCCTCAAGTACCTCTTTCAAATAAGTGGCTGTATGGCTTTCTGAATGATTGATGATGTCTTCCGGGGTACCGCTGAACAGCAACCGTCCCCCTTGCCTACCTCCCTCAGGACCTATATCGATGAGGTGGTCGGCCAATTTGATGACGTCCAGGTTGTGCTCGATGATGACCACCGTATTGCCTTTGTTGACCAGGCGGTTCAAAACGCCCATCAACACCTTGATGTCTTCAAAATGGAGTCCTGTGGTCGGTTCGTCCAACACATAGAGGGTTTTTCCTGTGTCTTTTTTGGCCAGTTCGGCGGCCAGTTTGACGCGTTGGTTCTCTCCACCCGACAAGGTGTTGGAGGGTTGTCCCAGACGCAGATAGCCCAATCCGACATCTTGTAATGTCTTGATCTTTCGACGAATAGATGGCTGATTTTCAAAGAAATCCACAGCCATGTTGATGGTCATATCCAGGACATCGGCAATGGATTTACCCTTGAAGCGCACTTCCAGTGTTTCCCGGTTGTAACGTTTACCATGGCAGTCCTCGCAGGGAACCAAGACATCGGGTAAGAAGTTCATCTCAATGGTCTTATAGCCGTTACCCTTGCAGGTTTCACAACGACCACCACTGACATTGAACGAAAAGCGACCGGGTTTGTAGCCCCTGATCTTGGCTTCAGGCAAGTTGACGAAGAGGTTGCGGATGTCGGAAAACACACCCGTATAGGTAGCCGGATTGGAACGCGGTGTTCTGCCCAGAGGCGATTGGTCAACGTTGATGATTTTGTCGATATGCTCCACTCCTTCAATGGTGTCGTAGGCCAACGGTTCCTGGATGGAGCGGTAGAAATGCTTGCTGAGTATGGGTTGCAGGGTCTCATTGATCAAGGTCGATTTGCCACTCCCGGAAACGCCAGTCACGACAATCATCTTCCCTAACGGAAACTCCACATCAATGTTCTTCAGATTATTACCCTTGCAACCTTTAAGTGTTAGTTTATGGCCATTGCCACTGCGGCGTTGCGTTGGTAGCTCGATACAGCGGCGGCCATTGAGGTAATCGGCGGTCAGCGTATTGGCCTTTAACAGTTCGGCCGGCGTGCCGGCAAAGACCACTTCCCCACCCAACCGGCCGGCTTTGGGGCCCAAATCGATCACGTAATCGGAAGCCAGCATCATTTCCTTATCGTGTTCCACCACCACAACTGAATTGCCGTTGTCCCGTAAAGCTTGCAGCGAGTTAATCAAGCGGATGTTGTCACGCTGGTGCAAGCCAATGCTGGGCTCATCTAGGATGTACAATACGTTCACCAATTGAGAACCAATCTGAGTGGCCAGGCGGATGCGTTGGCTTTCACCCCCGGACAGACTAGCTGAAGCCCTGTTAAGCGACAGGTAATCCAGTCCAACATCCAGCAGGAAGCGCAACCTGGATCGGATTTCCTTGAGTATTTCCGTGGCAATGGACAGCTGCTTGGGTGACAAATGGTTTTCCAGGTCGTCCAACCAACCATATAGGTCCGACAAATCCATATCGGCCAACTCAGCGATGTTTTTGTCGTTCAGCTTGTAGTGTAGCGCCTCTTTGTTCAGACGACTACCGTGGCAGGTAGGGCAAGTGGTTGACGAAATAAACTGAGCTGCCCATTTTTGAGCATCTGACGGTGCATCGTCGTCCTGTTGGGAAAGAATAAACTTGACAACACCGTCGAAATCAGCATAATAATTGGAGCGTCCTAACGAATTGTTCTTGATGTTCAAACTCTCCTCGGTACCGTTGAGAATGTCATCCAACGCTTCCTCCGGCAATTCGCTGATGGGTGTCTTGAGCGTGAATCCATGCTTTTCAGCAATGGCCTCCAGTTGCCAAAACAACAGCACATCCTTGTATTTGCCAATGGGCACGATGGCACCATTATGTATGGACAGCTTTTTGTCCGGAATAATCTTGTCTACATCCACCACGTTGACCATGCCAAGACCCTTACAGCGGGGACACATACCCTGCGGCGCATTGAACGAAAAGTTGTTGGGCGCCGGTTCGCTGTACGACAAACCCGTTGTAGGACACATCAGGTGTCGGCTGAAGAAGCGTGGCTGTGATGGGTTGGCATCCTTTTCCAGGATCATGATGACGCCGTCACCCTTGTCCATGGCCAGTCGAAGGCTATCTTTGAGGCGTTTGGTGTCTTTTTCGGAGACTTCCAGCTTATCGATCACTACTTCCACATCGTGGTTCTTGTAACGATCCAGTCGCATGCCAGGAAGAATCTCACGCAGTTCGCCGTCTACCCTGACATTGAGGAAACCCTTCTTGCGCAGGGACTCAAACAATTCCTTGTAGTGCCCTTTACGGGAGCGAACCACGGGTGAGAGCAGGAATATACGCTTGCCTTCGTAATCCTTCAGGATCAAATCCAGGATTTGCTGCTCGTTATACCGCACCATTTTCTCCCCAGTAGCGTACGAATAAGCATCGCCGGCCCTGGCGAAGAGCAACCGGAGAAAGTCGTAGACTTCGGTTGTTGTGCCCACCGTTGAGCGGGGATTGCGGTTGGTCGATTTCTGCTCGATGGCGATGACGGGACTCAGGCCGGTGATGTTATCCACATCGGGGCGCTCCAGATTGCCCAGAAAATGCCTGGCATAGGAGGAAAACGTTTCAATGTAGCGTCGCTGGCCTTCGGCAAACAAGGTGTCGAAAGCCAGGGATGATTTACCACTGCCACTGAGGCCTGTGAAGACCACCAATTGGTTGCGGGGGATGTCAATATCTATATTCTTAAGGTTGTGCATGCGGGCACCGTATACACAAACCTTGTCCAGTTCTTCCATGCGTCAATGTCGCTTATTCTTCACCCATCACCCAGGAGGCCTGATGAACGGGGATGGTTTTAGGATTGTAAAATTTGAAGGCAGTATCGGGATAGCTGATGGTGTACGCTTTCCCTTCCTTATTGCTCAGGCTGTCGCTGCGTATCCAGGTGTTATGCGCTTTGAGGTCATAATAACTGACACCCAACGACGTGGCCAGGTCCACCCAGTTGGATACTGTGCCAGTCACCACCGTGTCTTTTAAAGCCAAAGGAGCGTACAACTCTTCACGCCCCACGTAAAACTGATAGCGACGTGGATTTTCCATAAATGTCTTGCAGGCAAGAATGCGGAATACATAACGTTGGGTTTCTTCCACCAACCATAGGTCGAGGGCATTCGTCGCTTTTTGACGGTCCAATTCACGGGTTACGCGGCCGTAGCCGGTATTATAAGAAGCGGCGGCTGAGGTCCAGTCTCCGTAAAGCGAATACGCGTATTTGAGGTATTTGCAGGCAGCTTCTGTCGCTTTAACTACGTTATAACGTTCATCCACCTGATCGTTCACTTCCAGACCGTATTGACGGGCCGTCTCAGGCATAAATTGCCACATTCCCGCCGCTTTGGCCGACGAAACAGCTTTGGGATCCAGGTGGCTTTCAATACAGGCCAGGTACTTCAGGTCATCGGGTACGCCGTTGGATTGAAGGATAGGCTCAATAATGGGAAAATAGCGATTGGCGCGTTTGATCAGCAGGAGGCTTGACGAATGCATGTACATCATGGCCATGAGTTCCCTGTCGAAACGCTCTCTTAGATCGTAACGGCTCAAGTCGATGGTCTGACCAGCCAAGGTTACCGATTGTGGGATTTTAGGGGCCACCGTTCCATCGTGCAACACAATCGTGGTAGTGGTATGGGGCCTTTCAACCTGGGTGTCCTTGGATACCTCCTGCTTGCTTTTGGCGGCAGAACGCTTGAATGGCCAGCCTGCTGCCGAAACATCACCACTGAAGCCCGTTCCCAGGATCAAGACAAGGGAAAGCAAGGGTGCTATTCTTCTCATATAATTCTATTCCAATAAGTTAATATCGCCCGATTTCTTATACACGATACCGTCGGCTCCTTTGGCCTCAATCATGTAATAATAGGCTCCCGGGCTCACTGCTTTGCCCTTGTACGTACCATCCCACCCAATGGATGGATCAGACCATTGAAAAAGCACGTTGCCCCAACGGTTGACAATCACACCTTTAAACGATACAATCGACTTATAGGCCACCCTGAACTCGTCGTTATCGCCTGGAGAGGACCTCGGGGTGAAAAAATTGGGACAATCCAACATGGATTCATGCACTTGAGGATTGAATTCGGCCGAATCCTTACAATGGGCATTGCTTACGTAGAGCTTAACCGTGTATCGGCCACTTTCCTTAAACGTATACGTCAATTCTTCATCTGTAAAACGCGCATAGGAGGCATCATCCCCTGGTTTGTAAATCAACCATTCCACCAGGTTGACAGCTGCACTCGGT
>Ga0123334_1005536_pt1 | contig 12147 bp, 8 predicted proteins | sample BiotimSIPDNA_FD_89706 | JGI IMG/M metagenome (GOLD analysis project Ga0123334, IMG submission 89706) | Anaerobic biogas reactor microbial communites from Washington, USA - Biogas_R1 time_0 SIP DNA | ecosystem: Engineered > Bioreactor > Anaerobic > Unclassified | place: Washington, USA | collected... | reverse complement strand
TATTTCATCTTCTCCAGATAAACATCTTTGGTGATGGGATCCACGGCATAACCTTCGGATATCAATGTCCAGATCAGAAAGATAAGGAAGAAGACCACGAAAGGAAGTCCGTTGTACAGCACAAACTTACGGGAACGTTTCTCCAGCACCTCATGGTTGAGCCTGTTCACAAAGAAGAGGCTTGCCTGAGTACGTGCCAGGAAGAGTACGGCAAATCCCAGTGTCAGGTTGCGCAGGTTCCCCAGCAGCTCCAATCCGTGCAGCGGGTTCTGCCACTGACTGATTATCGGCCCTGCTGTTCCCAGTCCCGCAATGTTACCCTTGCCCACGGTAAATTCTGATCCGGTAAAGAAGGTAGCCACCACCACTCCCAGCAGGAAGGTGCCGAGCAATCCGTTAATAAATAGGAATATGCGATAGGTTGCTGCCCCGAAGATGTTGCCCGGCTTCGACTGAAATTCATACGAGACAGCCTGCAGCACAAAGCAGAAGAGCAGGATCATCCAGGCCCAGTAGGCGCCACCGAAGCTGGTGGAATAGAAGAGCGGGAAAGACGCGAAGAAGGCACCTCCAAAGGTGACCAGCGTGGTGAAGGTATATTCCCATTTTCTGCCGAGTGAATTCACCAGCAGCCTCTTTTCATCCTCTTTTCTTGAGAGGGAGTGCAGCATCGATTGTCCTCCCTGCACAAAGAGCAGGAACACCAGCAGGCCACCCAGCAGAGACATGATGAACCACCAATATTGTTGTAGAAATTCGTAAGTGATCATAATATTTATCTTTTAATCGGTTCAACCTTCATGAAGTCACGCTTTCAGCCCTTCGCTTTCAGGTCCTTTCTTTATCTGCTTCACCATAATGGTCACCTCGGCAATCAGCAAGCCAGTGAAAAGCACTGCGAAGAGGATGAATGTGGTGGCCACGTTTTGTGCCGATATGGCTGAGGAGGCTGCCTGTACCGGCAGGATATCCTGTATGGTCCAGGGCTGGCGTCCCACCTCGGCCACCACCCACCCCAGCTGGGAGGCCAGATAGGCCAGCGGGAGGCTCCATAGGGCTACATATTGCAGCCAGCGGTTGCTGACCATATCTTTCTTATAAAGGAAATAAAGCATCACCATGAAGAAGAGGATGAAATACATCCCAATCATCACCATCAGGTGAAAACTGTAGAAGGTGAGCGGTATATTGGGAATCATATCCTCCTCCGTTTCCAGATATCCATAACCGAAGTGGGCATAGTTCTCGCGTAGGATGATCTCATGGTTGGCAGCATCTGCATCACGGCCCTCCTCCTTGGCCACCTGATAGTCGGCCAGTGCCTGTATTGCCTTCAGTCCTCTCTCCTTGCGTTCCTGAAAAGAGAGCGAAGTAGTGCCGTCGGGAAGGGTGTAGCCACCATCCACGATGTCCACGATGCCAGGCACAAAGGCGTTGATATCCCTGTATCCCAGAAGGGAGAGCAGCTTGGGCAACTCTATCTTGAAGATATAGGGATCCACCTCATCGTTGTAGTTTTTCCGTGCGGGGTTTAGCATCCCCACAGCCACCAGGCCGGCACCCTCTTTACCTTCGTAGAGGCCCTCCATGGCAGCCAGCTTCATCGGCTGTTTTTGTGCCACGTGGTATGCGGAACCGTCGCCGGTAACCGCCAGCATCACAAAAGCCACCAGACCGACCAGTGAACCAATTTTCATGCTCTTCACTGCAAAATCGGTATGCCTCTTTTTCAGCAGGTACCATCCTGAGATGGCCACCACGAAGGCGGCACCCACTGCCCAGCAGGAGAAGGTGGTATGCAGGAACTTGTTGTAGGCCACAGGTGAGAAAGCCACAGCCCAGAAGTCAACCATCTCATTGCGTACCGATTCGGGGTTGAACTCCATACCGATGGGATACTGCATCCAGGCGTTGGCTACAAGAATCCAGAAGGCAGAGAGGGAAGCACCCACGAATACCAGCCAGGTGGATGCCAAGTGCATTTTCTTACTCACCCTGTTCCATCCGAAAAACATGATGGAGACAAAGGTTGCTTCCATGAAGAAGGCCAGAATTCCTTCAATGGCAAAAGGTGCACCAAAGATATCACCCACAAACCAGCTGTAGTTCGACCAGTTGGTACCGAACTGGAACTCAAGGATGATGCCGGTGGCAATTCCGATGGCAAAATTGATACCGAAAATCTTCTGCCAGAACTTGGTGGCATTCTTCCATTTTTCATCTCCTGTTTTGACATAGAGACTCTCCATAATGGCCATAATGAGTCCCAGTCCGATGGTGAGGGGGACGAACAGCCAGTGATAGCTGGCCGTCAGCGCGAATTGCGCTCTCGACCAATTTACTGCAGATGCACTTAAAAGATCCATAGATATACTTTTTTTATATGGTTTTTTTATATTTGATTGGGTTCATTCAGATGGCTGTACTTTTTCATAAAGTTCAGTGCGGACATGTTCAGCCTTGTCGGCATCGTTGTCGTAGTTGGTTTCCAAAACATTTGGAAAAAAGAAGGGTTTGAGGATGAAAAACATGATCACCAGCTTCACTATTGCCACTATCCAGAGTGTCTTGCTCATGCTGCTCATGCTGGTGAAACCTGACCAGAACATGGTAAACCAATTGTATTTCTTTTCTGCGATGTCTATTTCCTTTTCCATATTTGCTGTGAGTTGTATCGGAATGGAGCGTTTCACGCCTGCCCTATGCCACCGATGGGTGGCAGAAAGCCGGAATCACTTTGAATGCGAATGGGACCGTTTTGCTGTTCAAACTTGTCAATGTTATCTTTGAGGGCATGCAACAGCCTTTTCGCATGTTCAGGTGTCAATATGATTCTTGACTTCACCTTTGCTTTCTGCATGCCGGGCACAATGCGGATAAAATCGACAACGAACTCCGATGAGGAATGAGAGATGACCGCCAGGTTGGAGTATGTTCCCTGTGCAATCTCTTCGCTCAGTTCAATTTGTATCTGGGTCTCCTTGTTGAAATCTTCCATTGCGATGCTGTGATTCTTACGCTGTATAAAAATATTCTAAATAAGCCAAACAAAGAAAAATAAATTTTCCTTATCTGCAAAGGAAAAAGGGATAATCTTTCCCGATTGATCCCTTTTTCTGTACCTGTCTGCAGCATCACTGTCAAAGAAGGTGCAACTGAGCAGAGCGCTTACCAGTGAAGCTCCCTGTAAGGCAGATTGAGGGAATCGGCCACGCTCTTATAGACCACCTCCCCGTCGAGGATGTTGAGACCCTGTCTGAGGTCTTCAAACCGTTTACAGGCATCTTTCCATCCGTGCTCTGCTAGCTTTATCACATAGGGCATCGTGGCATTCGTCAGGGCGCGCGTGGAGGTGATGGGTACCGCACCCGGTATGTTGGCTACACAATAGTGAATGATACCGTCAACCTCGAATATCGGATCGGCATGTGTTGTAGGCCGTGTTGTTTCAAAGCAACCACCCTGATCTACCGACACGTCGATCAGCACCGTGCCGGGAGTCATCTCTTTGAGCATCTCCCTCGACACCAGGTGGGGAGCCTTGGCACCTACAATCAGTGTGGCACCAATCACCAGATCGGCACTCCTGAGTGATTCCCTGATTGACATCTCGGTGGAATATAAGGTCCTTACATTGGCTGGCATCACCTCGGAGAGATAGCGAAGGCGGTTCAGGTTGATGTCCAGCATCTTTACGTTCGCACCAAGGCCGGCAGCCATCAATGCCGCATTGTAACCCACCACGCCGGCACCGATGATCATCACTTCGGCTGGATTGACACCCGGCACACCTCCCAGCAGGACACCTTTGCCTCCCTGTGGTTTCTCAAGATATTTTGCCCCTTGCTGTACCGAGAGCCTTCCCGCCACCTCACTCATGGGGGTGAGCAGTGGAAGTGTACCCATCCTGTCCATCACAGTCTCGTAGGCGATGCAAATAGCTCCACTGTCAATCATTGCCTGTGTCAATTGCTTGTTGGAAGCGAAATGGAAGTAAGTAAACATGATCTGACCTTTACGAATCAGGTTATATTCACTTTCCAGTGGTTCTTTCACTTTCACGATCATCTCTGACGAGGCATATACCTCTTCCATGCTATCGAGGATAACTGCTCCTGCCTGTCGGTACCGTTCATCAGAGAGACTGCTGTTCACGCCAGCACCCCTCTGCAGATAGACAGTATGTCCCCTGTGAGTAAGCTCCATCACCCCTGCAGGTGTCATGGCAACCCTACCCTCCTGTACTTTGATCTCTTTCGGTATTCCAATAATCATAATAAGAAAATGTAAAGTGTTTGAAAACAATAATATTAGTTAAGGCGACTCATACCGGCAATAGCATGCTCGTGGTAGAAATCAGAGAGCGGATACTGACCGATGACTACAAAAATAGAAAGAAAAATAAAAAAAACAACAGGTTTGGATAATTTTTATCGAATGCTATTTTAGTCGGTATTTTAACCTGTTGAAGACAACTTTTACCACTCTTTAGGGAAATAATTTCATAAATTGCATATTTAGTCGTATTTTTGTGATATTATTTAGGTTTAAACTCCAATTTAAAAACAATAAGATCATGGTAAGTTATAAAGAACTGGGTCTCGTAAACTCAAAAGAGTTGTTCAGGAAAGCAGTAGACGGTGGTTATGCCATCCCGGCTTTCAACTTCAACAACATGGAACAGCTGCAGGCAATCGTATCAGCCTGTGTGGAAACAAAATCACCCGTCATCCTGCAAGTATCGAGCGGTGCCCGCAAGTATGCCAACCAAACGCTGCTGCGCTACATGGCACAGGGAGCCGTACAATATGCCAAGGATCTGGGATATGAAATCCCCATCGTATTGCACCTCGACCATGGTGACAGCTTTGAACTCTGCAAGGATTGCATCGACAGTGGCTTCTCTTCTGTGATGATCGATGGTTCGCACCTTCCCTATGAAGAAAATGTAGCCCTCACCAAAAAGGTAGTGGAATATGCACATCAGCACGGTGTGACCGTTGAAGGTGAACTGGGTGTACTGGCCGGCATCGAAGATGATGTAATGGCTGAACACCACACCTATACCGAACCCGACGAAGTAGTAGACTTCGTGTCACGTACCGGTGTTGACTCACTGGCCATCTCCATCGGCACCTCACACGGGGCGTTCAAGTTCACTCCCGATCAGTGCACCCGCAATGAAGATGGAGTACTGGTACCACCACCATTGCGTTTCGATATCCTCGAAGAGATTGAAAAACGGATCCCCGGCTTCCCCATCGTGCTGCACGGATCATCATCCGTACCCCAGCAGTATGTGACCACCATCAATCAGAATGGCGGCAAGCTGAGCGATTCCATCGGAATCCCCGAAGAACAGTTGCGTAAGGCTGCAAAATCGGCTGTCTGCAAGATCAACATCGACTCTGACGGTCGTCTGGCCATGACTGCAGCCATTCGTGAGGTGTTGGCTTCCAACCCTGCTGAATTCGATCCCCGCAAATACCTGGGACCGGCTCGCGAGGAGTTGAAAAAGCTCTACATGCACAAGACTGAAAAGGTATTGGGTAGCGCCGGAAAGGCATAACACTCATCTCCCTATATAAAGAAAGCGGCCTTCCCGAATGGGAGGGCCGCACTTTTTTGTGGTTTTCTCAAATAATAATGAAGTTGTTTACACCCTGTGGCTCATCGCTGCAATCTCTTCATTGAAAGTTGTCTCCTTCAGAAGCTCCTCAAGGGAGAGATGCATCCGGTAGCGCCAGTAATGCTCAGGGTTTGCCGGTATGTTGATACGTTCTGCCGAAGCATCGGGATTGCGAAGTGTTGCACTGAGCGACATCCAATCCTGCCAGGGCAGAATCACCCACATGGCCGATGAGTGGAGATGTGAGGCGATGATCTCATTGCATATCGCAGTGGTACATTCCTCCGGAGCAGCTCCCCTATGGTGGAGCACTTCGTTGAAGTATCGTTGTGTCAACTCCCGGTTTTCGCCCCACCATTGACGTATCGGTGACATGTCATGTGTAGAACTGGTACAGACCGAATGATATGGCAACCATTGCAGGTCGGTAAAAAGCACCCTGGGATCCTTGGGCATCCGCTGTATTTCCAGACTCAGCATCTGCAGCTCCTGCATCACCGACGGAACACAATCGGGCACCATTCCCAGATCCTCCCCACAGACCAACATTGATGTGGAAGCAATCAGCACCGGCAATTTACGCATCGCTTTTTCACGCCAGAAGTAGTTGTGGCGGTAATAGAAAAAGTCATCATATAGACGGTTGAACGCCTCCTTCACATGATCGTCCAGGTAACGGTAGGAATAGGAATATTGTGCAGTGATGCGTGGATGAAAACGATGCTGATCGAGTGGATCACGTACGAAGAGTACCTCCGTGCATAGCGAGTATAGCCCGTCGCGCATCCGAATATACTTCTCATCCTGTTCATCCTCAAATATTTGCTTTATCTTTCGTTGGGTATTGCAACATTCCTTTAAACGGAAAAGCTGCCAGCCTTTCACCTCTAGGTATTTCTCCTTTACTTCATCCACATAGGGGCCAAAGATCTCTGGCAGGAACTGTTCGTGAATGAATGGTTGCACCATTCGTTCCTCATCGAAGGGAATGCCTGCTCGGTTGAGCTCTTCCGGCCAGTAGGGCAAGGCAGGGCTGAAATGTCCCAGCAGTCCCTGAACGGCATCCAGGGGTATCTCCCATATACGGAAAAATCCAAGAATATGGTCAATGCGATAGGCGTCAAAATAGTCGGCCATCTTCCGAAAACGGTTGATCCACCAGGCAAAGCCCTCTTTCTCCATCGCAACCCAGTTGTAGGTAGGAAATCCCCAGTTCTGACCAAAAAAGGAGAAGTCATCAGGAGGAGCCCCACTCTGGGTATCCATGTTGAACAGATGGGGTGATGTCCAGGCGTCGATGCTGTCACGATCGATCCCGATGGGGATATCCCCCTTCAGGGTGATTCCGAACTGGTGTGCGTAGGCTTTCACTGCTGAGAACTGACTGTGCAACAGATATTGAATGAAATACCAGTAGTTTGTTTCTTCTGCGGCTACTGTATCTGCATCCAGCCACTCTCTCAGCTGCTGCTCGTTGTAGGTGTCAAACCCGTTCCAATCTCTGAAATTGGCAGTCCCGTTCCTGTCGCGCAAGGTACAATAACAGGCATAAGGAAAGAGCCACTCTTTGTTGTTCTGAAAGAAACTGTTGTAATCGTCAGAGGATAGCAGCTTGGCTCCCTCCTCAAGATAGAGATCACGGCTATATGCCGACTTGAGCTTCAGCACCTCTTCGTAATCGATCTCTTTCAACCGGTTGAGGGTGGCACCCTGTTTGAGATATTGCTTTTGTTTTCTCTTGTTCTTCAATGGGTAGTCGCTGCATCCCAAATAGATGGGATGCAGTGCATAAATGGAGATGGCACTGTAGGGATAAGAATCCTTCCATGTTCTTGTAGTGGTGGTATCATTAACAGGTAACAGTTGAATCAGTTGTTGCCCAGTGAGTGAAGTCCACTCTACCATCTTACGCAGATCTGTAAAGTCACCGATGCCGAAACTCTGCTCTGTCCTGAGCGAGAACACGGGGATGGCCGTACCTGTTCCCTTGAATGTGAATCCGGAATAGCGGTATGCAATCGACATCTCCACAGTCACGCTGTTCACCTGTTGTGCTGAAGTTGCATCCAGCAGCCTGTTGGCGCCATCTTCCCAGTGTACTACCTCGCCGCTATTGCGGTCGATGATCAGGAACTTGTACTCACTCATTGCGGGCAGCGATTCCGCATCAAGGAGTATCTGCCATTCACCGTTGTTCACACAGGTGAGCGGCACAGCCTTGGAGGGATCCCATCCTCCCAACACATCCGCAGCGCCACAAACCGCCACCACCTGGTCGCGGTTGGCATAGGGGCAGATCATGTTGAGCAACAGAGATCGGGAATAATATTTTGTCGGCAGCGGTGAAATACGATGATGGAAGATGCTGTCGGTGAATACAGATGAATAGAGATAAGCATGGTATGGCTTGTCGTTCCAGTGATCCTGCACGATGAATTCCTTCTTTCCCTTGATGACGTGGAGCCGACGTCTTGCACCCCACTCCCGGCGTATGATGCTGTTACCCTGCCGTATCAGATAATAATACTCGAGGGTATCGGACACGCTCATCTTCAGTGCGGTACTCCAGTTGTCACCGCTACATTCGAGCGATAAAGCTTTGGACTCGTCGAACGCTCCCAGTTCGGGTGTCGACCCACAGAGGCAGACCTCTTGCCCCCAGGTGGTATGATAGTTGAGATGAAATGAAATAAGAGCCATTCAGATCCTTTTATTAAACACATTTGAAGGGTGGGATCCCTTGAAATGGTCTGCGTATTAAATTATTGTCTTCGACGACAAATCTACGACGAAATAGGAGCGAATGACTTTAAAAAGGAGATCTTTTACGTAGAATCGTGTGCAATCGATTGCGACCATACTCCTCACTCTTCAAGCTGACCTCTTCATTCAGAGAAAAATAAGAATCAGCAGTTGCGCCGTGATCACCCTGAGGAACATGGTTAGCGGATATACCGTTGCATAGCTCACTGCCGGCACATCATTTCCTGCGCTGGCATTGGCATATGCCAGTGCCGGGGGATCTGTCATGCTCCCCGCAAGCAGCCCCATCAGGGTGAAGTAGTTCAGCTTGCTCACCTTACGGCCAATGAAGCCGATGATCAACAGTGGCAACATGGTGATGATCACGCCATAGCCTATCCAGATGTATCCACCATTCACCACGGTCTCAACGAAGTTGCCTCCTGCCCCCAGACCCACGCAGGCAAGGAAGAGGGAGATGCCTATCTCGCGTAGCATCAGGTTGGCACTCATGGTGGTGTAGGTTACCAGCTTGTAGCGGGGACCAAACTTGCTGATCAGAATGGCAATGATAAGTGGGCCACCCGCCAGTCCCAGCTTCACTGGTTGTGGTATCCCGGGAATCATGAAGGGAATGCTGCCAACCAGTACACCCAATGCGATGCCGATGAAGATGGAGATAAGGTTCGGTTCACGCAGTCGTTTCATCGAGTTGCCCAGATATTTCTCCACATTGGCTATTGACTCTTCCGATCCCACCACGGTGACACGGTCACCCAGCTGAAGCTGAAGTCGCGAGTCGGCAATAAGGTCCACGCCCGCACGGTTTACCCTTGTGATGTTGACCCCAAAGAGGTTTCGCAGGCGCAGGTTACCGATAGAACGTCCATTTACTGCGGAGCGTGAGATGGAAATCCTGCGGGAGACAAGCTGTGAATCGAGCTTGGCCCACTCCTCCCTGTTCATGTCAATGCGTGTACCAATGAGAGCTTCAATAGCTTCAATGTTCTTCAGGTTGGAGACCACCAGTAACCTGTCCCCATCCTCCAGTTTCGTTTCTGTTTGGGGAACAACCAGCTCACCGCTCCGTGTATGCAGCACACGTGAGATGACAAACTCACGATCGATCAGCTTCTTGATCTCCCTGATGTTCTTCCCCATGATGGCAGGATTAAGAACATTAAGGGTGAACATATGTGCCTCAGTCTGTTTCGAATCATTCAACTGATCGAGGCGATTGTTCTCCTGGGCGAGATTGATACGAAAAATGAAGCGGAACAGCACCAGTGAAAGGATGATGCCCACCACACCCAGCGGATAGGCAACAGCATAAGCGGTGGCGATGGTAGGATCAACACTGCCGGTAGCATCGGTAAAGGTCTGCTGCGCTGCTCCCAGACCGGGCGTGTTCGTGACGGCACCCGAGAGGATGCCTACCATGGTGGCAATAGGCAGACCGGTAATAAGATGAATTACGATGGTGGTGGCAACACCCAGCAGTACAACACCTGAAGCCAGCAGGTTGAGGGTGATACCTCCCTGCTTGAAGGAGGAAAAGAAGCTAGGTCCCACCTGCATACCTATGGAAAAGATGAAGAGGATCAATCCGAACTCTTTCAGGAAATGAAGTAGCTCAGGTTCGATGTGAAGGCCCAGGTGCCCTAGAAAAATACCGAAGAAAAGGATCCAGGTGGTACCCAACGAGATTCCGAAGATCTTGATTTTACCCAGCAGAAGTCCCATGGCAATTACCAATGCCAAAATCAGGATCGAGTGGGCAATTCCCGATCCGCTAATGAGTTCAACAAACCATTCCATAGTGTCAATAACCTAAAATTGTGTTAGAAGATGCAAAGGTAACCCTTTTTTCACATCTTTACAAAAGTTGTGGCAACCCATCGATCCATATCCTTCAAATGGTCGAAAGAGAGTCCCAGCTCATTTGCCCGCGAACGGATGGCAGGCAGGTCATCGAGGTAAAAACCGCTCATGACAATGATTCCCCCCTGCTTCAACACTGCCTCATAGTGTGGCAGATCTTGCAAGAGGATGTTCCTATTGATGTTGGCAAAGATCACATCATACCGCTCTTCGCCCAACAGCTCAGCTCCTCCCTGCAGTACACGTATGGAAGTCATACCGTTCAACACCACATTCTCCATGGCATTGTTGTAGGCCCACTCTTCAATGTCGATGGCTGTCACGGGGGCAGCACCCTTCATCGCAGCCAGGATGGCCAATACTCCAGTGCCGCAGCCCATGTCGAGCACACACTTCCCACTCAGCTCCATTGCCAGGATCTCTTTCAATATCAGGAGTGTGGTCTGATGATGTCCGGTACCGAACGACATCTTCGGATCGATCAGGATGGGATAACGGTATGTTCCTTCGGGTTGATGAAACGAACTGTGAATGCAACACTCATCCCCTATCACAATGGGGTTGAAATAGTTCTTCTCCCACTCTTCATTCCAGTTCTTGTCTTCCATGGTCTGGACGGTATAGCTTATCTCCACCTCCAAAGGGAGGTCGGCAAGCACCTGATCCAGCTCCGACCGGCTGAAAAGTGGCTGGGGAACATAGGCTTCCAAAGCATCTTCCCCTCTCACAAATGATTCAAACCCTATTTCTGCCAGCATAGCAGATAGAATATCGGTGACCGTCTCACTGTAGGGATCGCATTTGAACAGAACCTGGTTGTATTGCATCGTAGTCTTTTTAGGGCTTAATTACTCCCACAAATGTACGACAATCTTTTGCTACCGGAAAATGTAAAAAAATTATATTTGCCATTCCAATATGTTTATTAGTGTTACAAATGATGTGAAATTTAACAGGAAGCTATGCGCAGGCTCCTTTTTTTGTTTACTTTTACCCACCAAATGAGCCGCAGTCATTTGGCGGAGCAGTCGTTCTTGCTTCTGTTAAGCCTGTCCGCCCATTGAGAACATTCATTAGAACATCACCTATGTATAAGATTATCATACTTCTTGTATCTATATTGATCACCTTGCCCAACCTGCTACATGGGCAACAAATTTCAGCACAGCAACTGGTAGAAGAGGGAGTGGCACTCCATGACCAGGGCGAATTCGATCAGGCCATGTCTAAATATCGTGAAGCATTGGCACTCGATCCCGGACTGACTATTGCTGTATATGAAATGTCGCTCACCTCTCTCGAAATGAAGGATTATGCTGGAGCCGAGAAGTACAGCAGTGAAGTGATCGCATCTGATGATAAAAAGCTGGGGCTCGGTGCCTATGCCGTCAAGAGTGAAGCACTCCTGGAAACCGATCGTGCCGTGGAGGCCATTGCCCTCCTGCAGGAGGGCCTGGAGAAGTATGGCGACGATTACCTACTCCACTTCAACCTGGCACTCAACTATTACAAGCAGGGTGAGAGCGAGAAGGCACTGATGCATGTCGGAAAGGCAATTGACTTCGACAAGAGCCACAGCGGAGCATTCTTACTCAACGCCTATCTGCTGAAAGACAATGGACTCTGGGTGCAGAGCATCCTCTCCTTCCAGATGTTTCTACTCCTGGAACCCGACAGCGAGCGTTCGAAGAACGCCTTCGAAGAGCTGTTGCAGACCATGTGCATCACAAAGAGCGAGGAACCTGTAGAACGCTCCTTCATTCAGCAGCAGATGATGCGCAACAGAACGGCAGTGAGCAGCAAGAACGAGGAGACGCCACCACTCACGCCCGAGAACAGTCTTGACCGGAGACTTGTTTATGGTGCTATCACCACAGCAATCGACTCGCTGCAGG
>Ga0123334_1005533_pt1 | contig 12149 bp, 9 predicted proteins | sample BiotimSIPDNA_FD_89706 | JGI IMG/M metagenome (GOLD analysis project Ga0123334, IMG submission 89706) | Anaerobic biogas reactor microbial communites from Washington, USA - Biogas_R1 time_0 SIP DNA | ecosystem: Engineered > Bioreactor > Anaerobic > Unclassified | place: Washington, USA | collected... | reverse complement strand
CATCGGCAAGCAATTGGTGACCGACCATATGTTCGATCGGCCGGCAGCTGACATCATCAAGAAGAACGGGGGTAAATAATGGCGTTCAGAAACTACATCTTGGTCTGCGGAGGTACTGCTTGTGAGTCAAGCCGCTCGGACCAGATTTACCAGAACCTGATAGAGGAGTGCAAGGCACAGGGAGTCGCCGATGAAGTACAGGTCGTCAAGACCGGCTGTTTCGGTTTCTGTGAGCAGGGCCCGATCGTCAAGATCCTTCCCGAGGACTCTTTCTACGTAAAAGTTGCTCCCGAGGATGCCAAGGAGCTCATCAGCGAGCATGTGGTCAAGGGCCGCGAAGTCACCCGTCTGCTCTACGACAAGGAGTCGAGCCGCAAGCATGCAAAGGTTGAGGACATCAAGTTCTACCAGAAGCAGTTCCGCATCGTACTGCGCAACTGCGGTTTCATCGATCCCGAGAACATCGACGAATATATCGCCCGTGAAGGCTATCAGGGTCTGGAGAAAGCACTCTTTGAGATGACCGGCGAGGAAATCATCGAAGAGCTGAAGACTGCAGGACTGCGTGGTCGCGGCGGCGCCGGCTTCCCCACCTGGATGAAGTGGAACTTCTCCCGCCAGGTACAGAACGATACCAAGTATGTCGTCTGCAACGCCGACGAAGGGGACCCGGGTGCCTATATGGACCGCTCGACCTGTGAAGGCGACCCGCACTCGGTGCTCGAAGCCATGACCATCTGCGGCAAGACCATCGGAGCCCACCAAGGATTTATCTATATCCGCGCCGAGTACCCCTTGGCCATCCACCGCCTCGAGATTGCCATGAAGCAGGCCCGTGAATACGGCCTCTTGGGCAAGAACATCCTGGGCAGTGGTTTTGACTTCGACATCGAAATCCGTCTTGGAGCCGGTGCATTCGTCTGCGGCGAGGAAACCGCCCTGCTGCAGTCCATCGAAGGCAAGCGCGGCATGCCCCAGCCTCGTCCTCCATTCCCTGCAGTAAAGGGTCTGTGGGGCCAGCCGACGGTCATCAACAACGTTGAGACCTGGGCCAACGTCCCGGTGATTCTCACCAAGGGCGGCAACTGGTTCAACAAGATCGGGACATCCGACAGCAAGGGAACAAAGGTCTTCGCCCTCACCGGCAAGATCCGCAACTCCGGTCTGGTTGAAGTTCCGATGGGAACCACGCTTCGTGAGATCATCTACGACATCGGCGGCGGCATCGCTCATGACAAGAAGTTCAAGGCTGTGCAGACCGGCGGTCCGTCGGGCGGCGTCATCACCGAGGAGAACCTCGATACCCCGATTGACTTCGGCTCGCTCGTCCGCATCGGCTCGATGATGGGAAGCGGTGGTATGATCGTCATGGACGAAGACGACTGCATCGTCGACGTTGCGAAGTTCTACCTGAACTTCTCGGTCGATGAATCCTGCGGCAAATGTGCACCCTGCAGAATCGGTGGAAAGTCCCTGTGCAACATCCTGGAGAAGATTACTTCAGGCAATGGCACGCTCAAGGATTTGGACACGCTCTCGTCCATCGGTGAAGCAATGAAGAAGGGCAGTCTGTGTGCTCTGGGACAGACCACTCCCAACCCGGTCCTCTCTTCGATGAAGCACTTCAAGGAAGAGTATCTCGCCCACATCGTGGACAAGACTTGTCCCAGCGGCACCTGTAAGAAACTCATTTCCTACACGATCAATGCCGAGAAGTGTATCGGTTGTACGGCCTGCGCACGCAAGTGCCCCGTCGCTGCAATCTCTGGCGAACGAAAACAGGTTCATGTCATCGATCAGGCCCTCTGCATCAAGTGCGGTGTCTGTATGGAGACCTGTAAGTTCGGCGCCGTCGAAATCCACTAGGATCAGGAGAGGAGGAAACAATTGAGTATCGTACATGTGAAGATAAATGGCATCCCCGTTGAAGTTGAAGAGGGGACCAGCGTACTGAATGCGGCCAGGAAGGCCGGGGTCAAGATCCCGACCCTCTGCTACCACGATGACCTCAAGCCCTTCGGCTCCTGCGGTCTGTGCATCGTGAAGCAGGAAGGCAGCGCGAAGATCATTCGTGCTTGTGCAGCACCGGTCAATGAAGGTCTGAGTGTCATCACCCACGACCACGAGTTGTTCGAAGCCCGCAAGACCATTTTGGAACTGATTCTGTCCACCCACCCCTCCAGCTGCCTCACCTGCATCCGCAACGGTGAATGCGAGCTGCAGGACATTGCTGCAGAATTCGGCATCCGCGAACAGCCCTTCGAGGTCCGCCTCAGCAATCGGGAGAAAGACACCTCGTCTGCATCGATCGTGCTGGATCCCGAGAAGTGCATCAAGTGCGGACGCTGTGTACAGGTCTGTCAGGACCTGCAGGGTGTCTTCGCCCTTGAGTTCATCGGACGCGGTGATGAGACCTGCATGGCTCCCGCTGCCATGCTCAAGCTTGACGACAGCCCCTGCGTACGTTGCGGCCAGTGTGCTGCACACTGCCCGGTTGGTGCCATCTATGAGAAGGATGAGATCGCAACTTTCCTCTCAACAGCCGCCGATCCCGAGAAGCAGGTCGTCGTCCAGATCGCTCCCTCTATTCGTGTAGGCTTGTCCGAATCCTTCGGTCTGCCTGCAGGAACCGTGACCACCAAGAAAATCTATGCGGCCCTCCGCAGGCTTGGTGCAAAGGCTGTACATGATACCAACTTCGGTGCCGACCTCACCATCATGGAAGAGGGGACCGAGCTGGTCACCAGGCTGACCAAGGGCGGCGCCCTTCCCCAGCTGACCAGCTGCTGCCCGGCTTGGGTCGACTACGTGCAGAAGTACTATCCCGACCTGCTCGACCATGTATCGAGTGCCAAGAGCCCGATGCAGATGGTGGGAGCCATCGAGAAGACGTTCTACGCCGAGAAGATGGGTATTGACCCGGCGAAGATGTACACCGTTGCCATCATGCCCTGCACAGCCAAGAAGTATGAGTCCGAACGTGACGAGCATATGTATGCCAGCGGCCACAAGGACGTGGACCTGGTGTTGACCACCCGGGAGTTCGCCCGTCTGATCAAGAGCCAGGGAATCGATTTCCTCTCGCTTGCAGAAGAAGAGGCTGATAGCCCGATCGGAGAGTACAGCGGCGCCGGCACGATTTTCGGTGCCACCGGTGGAGTCATGGAAGCTGCGGTCCGTACCGCCTACCATGTCGTGACCGGCAAGGAGCTGCAGAACGTCGAAGTCGGTGTGGTCCGCGGCCTTGCCGAGGTCAAGAAGGGAACCGTCGACTTTGATGGGACTCCGGTCCGTGTTGCAGTCGTGCATGGTCTTTCCCATGTCAAGGAAGTGATGGATGAGATCCGCGCTGCCAAGGCAGAGGGCAAGCAGGCTCCCTATGAGTTCATCGAGGTCATGGCCTGTCGCGGCGGTTGTATCGCCGGCGGCGGACAGCCCTATGGTGCAACCGACATTCTGCGCGAGGAACGCTCGAAAGGCCTCTATGCCGACGACAAGAACAGTGCAGTGAGATGCTCGCACCAGAATGAGTCGATCCAGAAGCTCTACGAGACCTTCCTTGAAAAGCCGATGAGCCACAAGGCCCATCACCTCTTGCATACCACCTATCAGGAACTTCCTGTTTACAAGGCCTGATGGTTGGCCAGTATCCAATGTGCCCGGCCCCCGACAGGCCGGGCCTTTCTCTTCAATGACAAGACTCGGACAGCAATGTTCGGGTCTTGATCATTGAAGAGAGAAAATCGATTGAGAAATCATCAGATCCAGCCTAGGTGATGAAACAAAACCATGGTAGCATGAATCAACGGGCGATATGAGGTGAAAGGATGCAGCAAGCTGTAGAGTACCGGCGCAAAGGTTTGGTATCGGGGGGAGTGCTGCTGGAATTGTTGGTCGGCACCCAACTCGGCTTTGCCGTGATGCTGGTCTCATTGCTGCTTGGGATGCCCCCCTGGGCAACTGTAATGCTGCTGGTGGGAACCATCGCGGCGGTCTTGTTTGTCTGTTCGGCTGAGATCAGCTACATTGTGGATGCCGACGGTATAACCCGAGCCATCGAGCCGAAGGTCTTGCACTATACATCCCTTGCTCGACGGGACTTTGTACCGTGGTCCCGCATCGCATCGTATACGCTTGACTACGACCGAAACCGGAGCTGGCAGACCTACCCGTATCTGCTCATTCTGGGAACCCGACCGCGCGTGCAGTGGAAGATTGCCGGGACTTCAATGCAAGATGCAGCCTTTGAAGGGTTTGTGGACGGTTTCGTACGAAGCATCAGCGCAAGTGAGGCAGCACCCGATGCTGCTGCGAAGGCAGCTGTTGTCCCACCCATTACGAGGCGCCCAGGATTCTATGCCACCAAGCGGGCGAAGGTTCTTGCTTGTGCGCTCGTCGCAATCGATGTACTGATCATCGCAGGAGTATGGACGGAAACGTTGCATCTTTCACAGGCGGGCATGTACCGGCTGGTTGCAGTATTGCTGCCCGGCACCCTCTATATCCTGTACAGGACACTGCGGCATTGAATGGTTTTTTTCTAGAGAGAGAAGGGAGGCGGAATCCTTGCAGATCCCGCCCCCTCGATGGATCAAGGAATTCTGAACAGAAGCAGTGAAGAAGTACTTTTGGATGTGATGACCAGCATATCCTGCTTCAAGGACATATCCATTCTCGATGCTTGGTAGGACTCCAAGCCCTTGGTATCCAGGTGGGTTGCTGCAAAGCTCGGTGACGGGCACTGGAAGGTCAGTAAGCTGGCGGGCGTGAGGACATACAGCTTGGTTCCCGACGAGTTGGGTAGCAGCTGCACGATGCCGTCCATGCTCCCTATCCCGTTTTCTCCCGAAGTGAATACCTCCATCTGCTCCCATGTCCCATTTGCATAGGTGAATCTTCCTACATCGTTGTCCGTGGCATACATCAGGTTGTCATCGTTGAGGAACTTCACCTCGGCTACATTGCTCAGATACGGGGTGTTGCCTGAGTTGAATTCAACCGGATTGGTGAATGGGACGGCGATGGTTCCCTGCCGAAAGATTTTCAACATCGAATTTTCTTTCAGCGTGAGCGCCGAGGATTTTCCTGTAGTGCTGATGGCCATACCTGCATACGGAATGTTGTACTGTGGATATCGCATGTAGTAGTAATCCGAATACAGGTCGTTTTCTGCATTCACATAGAAATTCGTCTCAACGACATGGTCCTTGAGAGGATGCAGGCCGTACAGGATTCCAGAACTGCGAACAAGGGTAAGGTCGGTCAGATACGGGAACGTGAGATCACCCGGTACACTGTATCCGTATGTGTTGTTGCGGCTAAGGCGCTTGGTAAGCGACGAGGTGGCGATGTCGTACTCATAGATGGTCAGACCCGGTGCAACCGAATCGGCGATGACCACCCTGTTCGAAGAGTGGTCGACCATCAGTTCGGTGATGCCGCTGGTGGTAAATCCATCGGCTGCGGTGTAGGTGTGTACGACTTCCAACGAATCACGGACAATTCTGCAGACTTGGATGGTCTGTGCTTGGTTGCTGGCCAGCAAAATCTTTCCATCGGGAAGGAAAGCCGCATGGGCATCGATTCCGATATGCATGCCGCCGGTATTGTCCTGTACCGTGCTGACGAGGATCGGGACTCCGGTCTCCCCGTTTACAGTGGCGGTGAAAGAGATGCTGGCCGACCCGGAACTAGCCTTCAGGGCCCCCTTTGCAATGACGTCCAAGCGATGGGTGCCGCTGGCCGGGGTGAAAGAGCAGTCCAAGCCAGACCCTATCAGGACCCCGTCGAGGTACCAATCGACCGCCAGATTCGATGTGTCGGCGGCACTCAGGCTGACGGTGACCGGCTGCAGGGCGTTGACCATAGCACTGATCCCCAGGATCGTGCACTCCACCGGAATTCCGAGCTGGTTGACCAGGGTCAAGCCGGAAGGGACGTTGGCATACTTGTCCAATTGCAGTGTAATAACCCCCTCGGTGGTCCTGTTGCCCACGATTCTCACCACCTCCGCACACCCCGCCACGGCGGTGCCGCCGCTGAAGAGCTGGGCGTTCAACAGGTAGGAGCCTGCAGCATAGTGTCCTGAATAGGTCACCGAGCCTGAGGCCATGTTGTTGGTGGTCGGGCTGAGAACCTGGGTGTTGCCCTGTTCATCGGTGAGGCTTGCCTGCAACGACGGGTCGCTGACATTCAGGGCGTTCCATGCAAGCTGGATGGAGAGCAGCCCTTTGCCTGCCAGGCTGTCCAGTTCAATGATGACCGGTGCCGGATCTGGTGTCAGGGTGACTGTCGCCTGGCCTGTCACCAGGTCGACGCCGCTGCTGTTCTGGCCTACAGCAGTGATGGTCCAATTGCCGATCAGGAGCCCTTCCACTTCCAGATTTTCCGTGGTGCTCATGACGCTGAAGGTGGTTCCCTGGGGACCTTCACCTTCCACCGCATAGCGCGACACTTTCAGGGGAGTGTCTTGGGGAACCAAGGAGCGTTCGACCGCTTCCTTGCTCACCATTCTCAACTGCAAGGTGGAACGAGGTGCACTCTCCTCCTTGCATCCTCCCATCATCAGGCACAGAAGGCCTATGAGGGGGATGAGAAACCAACGAGAAGTAATCGATGTTCTATTCATTCTTTCCTCCGACCACAAAGGAAGGAAGAGTAGGGAATCGCTTCACATCTTTTCTTTTTTCTCTTCAACAGGTACATTCAGTGCATGCAAGCATTGATCAAGATCGCCCTGTTGGCCCTGACCCTGGTTCTGGTATTCATCAACCCCCTCTCTATCGGACGGGTGGTCTACTATTCACTCTTTCCCCTGTTGTTTGTCCTGGTGTGGCTGTTCTACCTGACCTCCTACGTCGTTAGCGAGAAGGCGGTGCGCAAAGCAACCACAGAGCCTTTCTCCTACTCCTGTTTTTGCGCCCTGATTCCTCCCGTGGATGACGGGGACCTCATCCGCGGACGGCTCATCATCACCGACAAGCGGCTTGCCCTGTTTCAGAAGGATGCAAAGAAGGGCGGTGTCAAGGAAGTCTGGAGCATGGACATTGCCGAGGTCAGGCACTTTACCGTCGGACAGCTGCTTTCGGTGCGCAAAGGCGTCACCTTCCTTGCCGAAGAGCGGGAGGCCCGGTTTGTAGGCCGTCGGATTGCACAGGACAAAGAAGCGATCACCATCGCCCTCGGCTGGAAACAAGCTTAGAAACTGTAACTGAACCCTATACGCATCGGCTCGAAGGAGAACCTGAAATCAGGGCTCGTGATCACCCACTGAGCCTGGATGCCTGCCTGGTAGAAGAACCGCAGGTTCTCCACGATTTCATAGGAGAAACCGCCCAGCACTTTCGCTGTCAGCCCAAAATCGGTGCTTGTCCCGAAGAAGAAAGTCGGGCCGAGGGAGATGGAGAGCGGAATAGTGAAAGCCTCATCTTTCCTGAGCGTCCATTGCCCCTTGGCCAGCACACTGAGTTGGTTCTCGCTGCCGTCCCTCGCATACTCCAAGGCGCCTCCGAAACTAAAGAGTGTATCGGTGTGTTTCAACACATCCAACTGCACGGAGAAGCCGTTATTGGTCAGGGCGGGCAGGTCGAAGTTTGCAAACGATACCGCCGTTCCGATCGTCCAGCTCAACGGCTCGGGATCGATCTCTACACGGGTTGTGGGAATTGGCGGGGTCTGGGGCGCCATTGGGGTAAGCACTACTTTTTCGCTTTCGCGTGGAACTTCTGGAGGGCCTTCATCTCCGCCTTGCATTGCAATCGGTTCTGCTGATTCTTCACTGACGGGAATCTCTTCAAGGCCCGGCTCCTGCTGTTCGACTACAGGCTCCTCCTCCTTGACGGATGCCTTCACCAAAGGCTGTTCAGGGGCGAACGGAATCGGTACTTTGGGGGCGCTGGAAACGGGAAGCTTGAGCAAGCCCGACATCAGCAGCGGGTCGATGGGAGGGGGGAGTGGAGCCGTATTTGTCAGGTCCGGCTGTTCAATGGGGATCACTGCGATGGGCTCTTCCTCTGTGACGGGGATTTCCTGCACCACCGGACTCGCCTTGGCTTGCACCTCCTGTTGCACAGGTTCGGCAATGAAATCCGGTTTTGGTTCTTCTTCGAAGACAGGTTGGATAGGAGGTTGCACCACAGCTTCTGCCGGCTGAGTGGATACCTGTTCAGCTTGCTCAGGCTCACCTGTCTGGGGCCTCATCGCAATGTACCAGTAGGTACCGCCCAGTACAACGAGGCAGGCTAATACTATCAACACTACCGACCAAGTCTTATTCACAACATACTCCTTACAGTAACTATAACACCACAAGAGGCCTTTCTTGTACAAGTCTAACACGGGTTGATGAACTGAGTACCATCAATTCCTTTCTTTTCGGTGAAGATTTGTGCATTTGTTCCCTCCCGAGGGTACCCTTTTCGGAGAATTCCAGCACCAGGGCATGCGTGATAGGGTCTGCAAACGGAGGGTATCGTATGCGGATTCACCTTGTCGCCCTGGTTTTGCTGATTCCTTTCAGCCTTTCTGCACGGCATGCCGGATTGGCAGTCTCCCTCGACCTCTGCTCGCTGGACAGCCTTGCCTCTGATACCGCGATTGTCCGCATGGAAGCCGCCTTGGATGTTACCCCGGAGTTCAGCCTGAGCATGCCCCTGACTTTGATGGCAGAGCGGTACCGCGGAGGAGTGCAACTGTGGGAGACAGGCATCTTTCTCCAGTACCACCCGCTTGGTTGGGACCTGTTCCTCTCGCTGTCCCTGATGCAGGTTGCTTGTGTTGCCAACCATCCCTATGAGGATGGGACGCAGCTGTTGTTCCTGAACGAAATGGCGGTAGGGTGGCAATGCTCCTTCCCCCCGTCCATTGTCGTCAAACCGAGTGTGATCATCAAGGATCCCAATCGCATCCTCACCGAGGAGTATGGCTCCTTGCAGTCGTTGTTTACACGGTTTCCCATGGTTCGCTTCGCCCTGCTTGTCGGATGGACGTTTCCTGTTCCCTCCTCCAAGGGTGCAGGGCGGTGAAGAGTTTGCATGAACAGGAAGGAGGAAGTTTGTATGATGCGCACACTGGGTAATTGGGTGGTGGTCATCCTGCTTGTCCTGCCGCTCAGCGGATGTTCGATGGGCTGGGAAGTGCAGAGCAAGGCGAAAATCAGCGATGACCAGCTGTTTCCTGCTGTATCGGAGATGATCGAGCAGCAGAAGGATGTGGTATGGCCGTATCTGCAGGAGGACCTGCAGCGCAGCCTTGCCTCAAGACAGGTCAATGCCGGTGAGATTGTGACCAATACCTTGGAGGAGGAACAAGGCCGGCAATATCTGGAGTTCTGCTACACCGTAGGCAGGGATGCGGATATTGAGGAGGTCGTCGCCTTCGCCCATGGTCTGCTGAATGAACAGGAGCAGCAGGAGTTGGATGAGAAGCTTGAAGCAGCACGAACACTCATGCTGGACAAGGCGGAAGTGCTCAGCCGCGGCTTGGCTCCCAGCCAGCGTGCTGCATTCTGGAAGGATATGCAGAAACTGGTCACCAGGACGCTGGTGCTTTTTACCGCAGGCGTAGTCTATGCATGCATCCCTACGGTGGTGTTCTGGGGGAAAATCTCTGCAGCAACCGCCATCGCTGTAGCAACCGGAGTGGTCGCCAGCACTGTCATGTCCATCTGGCGGTACTATCAGTTCGGCGGCAGCATCGACGAATCGTTCGGTGAATGGCTGACCAGCGTCACAACCGAGCCTGAACTGTCGTATGCCCTGGCGGCTAGCGTGATTGCAGTGGGCAATACCCTCAAGCGGGGAGCGGTGGTGACAGGAATCATCATCTGCGTGTTTGCCCTCTACAACGTCGTGGACATGGTTAAACCGATGCTTGCCAAATACAATTTCGGTGTTTGAGCAAGCTCTGTGTTTCTGAGGTTGCTCCAGCCAATGCTTTGTGAAATACTGTGTGCATCACGAACATCAGCAAGGAGCTCCTCACCATGTCTACTTCCCTGAAAAATGAAATCCTCTCACGGTTCCTCCGTTATGCAGTCATCGATACCATGAGCGACGACCAGGCAGTGGCCGTCAAGCACCCCTCCACCGACGGTCAGTGGGACCTGTTGAACCTGCTCGTCGATGAATTGAAGGAGCTCGGCATCAGCGACATCCAAGTCGATCCCAACGGGGTGGTCATTGCAAGGCTGGCTTCCAATATCGATCATCCGGTGCCCACCGTTGCCTTCATGGCCCATGTCGATACCGCAGATGATGTGATGGGAAACAACGTAAAGCCAAGAGTGATCGACTCCTACGACGGCAAGGACATCGTGCTGAACGAGCAGTACACTCTCGTGGCCGAAGAAAATCCCGAGCTGGCCAAGTATGTGGGGGAGACGATCATCGTCACCGACGGTAACACCTTGCTGGGCAGCGACGACAAGGCCGGGGTGGCTGAGATCATGAGCGCCGCAGCCTACCTGAAAGCCCATCCCGAGATCAAGCACGGGGTGGTGGAGTTCATCTTCACCAGCGACGAGGAGACCGGCTCTGGCATGAATACCTTCCCTTACGACAAGATCAGCTGCGACTACTGCTATACCATCGATGGGGGGAAACGCTTTGAGATCGAGAGCGAGTGCTTCAATGCAGCAACGGTGAAGGTCCATTTCAGCGGGGTCAGCTATCACCTGGGCATGGCCCGCGGCAGGCTTGTCAACGCACTGACGATGGCCTCGTTCTTCATCAATGCACTTCCCCAAGCCGAAAGCCCGGAAGCTACCGATGGCCGTTACGGTTACTACTGCGCCCAGAACATCAGCGGGACCAGCACCGAGGTGGACCTTGTCATCTATCTCAGGGATTTCGACCTGGACATCCTGAATCGCAGGATTGATGCGATCAAGAGTCTTGCTCTTGCCACCGAGGCTCTCTATCCGAACGGAAAGGTCAGCGTCGATGCAAAACACATCTACTACAACATGGCCTTGGTTGCAGCAAAGAAACCCTTTGCCATGGAGAACCTGTATGAGGCAGGCCGGCAGCTCGGCATGGAGCTGAAGAGTGAGCTGATTCGCGGCGGCACGGATGGGGCGCGCATGGCAAATGAACGCGACATCCCCTGTCCGAACATTTTCACCGGCGGTCACAACCTGCATTCACGCTTTGAGTGGGCGGCCCTTCCTGCCATGGTGGATGCCTGCCGCCTGATAATCAAGATTGTCGAGGTGGGTGCCTTGAAATGAAGCGGCTCTGCTCTCTCCTTCTTTGCCTGCTTCTCTTTTCGCTTCCCGCCGCATCCCTTGCGATCGACAGTGCAAGCACTGTTTCCGAGCAGGTCCGCCTATCTGTCAGGCGGGCCTTGGAGCGCGCGATGCTGCCGCTCTTGCAGGAGGACGAAACGCTGGTCGCCTATATCGATACAGCGGCCCTCACTCTTTCCGTAGGAGAGCGACACCTTGCACTTGATATCCCTGATTATGCACAGGACCTGGAAGCGTTTCTGGTCTCCAACCTCGCCTATGACGGGCTTGTCCTGGTTCAAGAGCTTCCTCCCATCGGCCTGGAGTTTGTCCTTGATCGGGGCTTTGCCGTTGAAAACAACTCAACGACGCCCATCAGTGAGGGTCGGCCCTACTGGGTATTGGACGGCCAAGGCCACAAACGCGGCGTGGTGGTGGCCTCGCATGTGAGATCCAGCGAGCCCAAGCTGGCCTTCCTCCAGCAGACGGCAGGCAGGGAGCTTTTGGCCGGCATGGCCCTTGAGCCCATGGGGTTGTTCCCACTCAGCATCGAATCCAGCATCCACTCGGATGGCTCGATAGGAGTGGGCGTCGGTGCTTCCTACCCTCTGCCTTCCTATCCGTTTCGCCTGCACGTGGGTTTCAGCACCCCCGATTTTACGCAGGGGTATCTGGTTGCCGGATTGGGATCGGCCCTCCCGCTCTCCCATCTTTTCTCATCCAAGAGCCATTTGGTGCGTTCCCTCAGCCTTGAAGCAAAGGCCCTTGTCGGTATAGGTACCTCCTTTGCATCAGGCGGCCTCTCCTATATGGGCGAGGGGAGCCTATCTGTGGTGTATCACCAGGGAGCATGGACTTTCAGAGTGGGAGCAGGGAACCATCTTGCTGCCTCCAGCCAATCGTTGGTGCGTCAAGGGCTTTTCCT
>Ga0123334_1005531_pt1 | contig 12155 bp, 9 predicted proteins | sample BiotimSIPDNA_FD_89706 | JGI IMG/M metagenome (GOLD analysis project Ga0123334, IMG submission 89706) | Anaerobic biogas reactor microbial communites from Washington, USA - Biogas_R1 time_0 SIP DNA | ecosystem: Engineered > Bioreactor > Anaerobic > Unclassified | place: Washington, USA | collected... | reverse complement strand
TTCCGGCCAGTCTTTTCGAACGGCGAAATGCAAAGCCTGTTGGCTTTCGGAGTCAAAAGCAACAAATCTTAAGTTAGTCAACCCATTGGAACGAATAAAATAATCTGCGGTTGCCAGATTTCCTACAAAAACTTTTTCAGTCCCCATGGCAACTGCGGTGAGACCTTCTTCGAAAGATTCATAAAGACTGAGGTTGATTTCCGGATAGGACAATAGAAAACTGTGATGGGAGCTGTTCCGCTGAACGGAGGCCACTTTTCCCCTTAAATCCTCAACGCCGGATATGCCTGTATCGGTGTCCCGGGTAACGATTACCCTTTTGATATTATAATAGGGTCGGGAAAATAGAAAATGTTTTTCTCTGTCTTCCGTTCTGTCAATAGCAGGCAGTACATCCAGATCTCCTGCTTGTGCCAGAGCGTATGCTTCCGGCCATGTCAGGCCTTTTGCAACTTCAAACTGTAAGCCCGTTCTGTCACTGATCAGGGCCAGATAATCCGGAGCAATTCCAACATACACACCGTCTTCATCAAAGTACTCGAATGGAACAAAGCCGGGGTCTACACCCAGTCGAATTACAGGATGCTTTTCCATAAAGGCAATCTCATCCTCTGTCCAACTGATACTGTCTGCAGTTGCATAGCAAGGGAACACCATAGCGGTAATGGTAATCACCAAAGCAAACAGTACGGCAATAGCCCTTCTCATGTGCACTCTCCTTTGATCCGGAACATCTCAGCAAGTACAGGCCTACACAATATTCATAATACAACAAAAAACGACAAAATTCCACATACTTATCAGAATTCATAGAAATGAATTATTTTTGAAATCTACGGCAAAATAATACAAACACGTATTTTTATAAGGAAAAGGAGAGCAAAATGGATCGCATGAACAACAACCACATGGGCATTCGGCCAAATGAAGTTAAGGGCGCCGCAGAAGGTACATGGCATGAGATGAAGGACGCTGCAGGTGACATGTGGGACGAGGTGAAGGACACCGCTGACGAAGTCCGGGATAAGGCAAAGAAGATGAAGAACAAGGCAGAGAATAGAATTGAGAACGCAACTGATAAAGCCCAGCGCATGATGGGTAAGGTCGGCGACAAGGTCGAGGACAAGGCCGAGGACCTACTGGACAAAATGGATGATGTGCTCCGCAGAACAGATGACAACTCCGGCAGAAATCATCCAAACACCACCTTATAAAGCTCGTCACTTCCAGGAGCCTCAATGGGAGTACGTTCTTCTCCTCTTATCTCCACTCTGCCCTGCGAGGCTTCCATGATCCTTCCTATACAGGTTACCGGAATACCTGCCAACCGTATCTCCTCCAGAAGCAACTCCTTTTTCTCCGGATGAGCCATGATCATCATGCTGCCACTGGAAATTAAGCGTAGAGGATCGATATTAAAATGGCTGCAGATTTTCTTAGTCACATCCGCAATGGGGATCTTATCGACCCAGACCTCTGCACCCGTCCCGGATATTTCACACATCTCCCATACAGCACCCAGAATGCCGCCTTCTGTAACATCGTGCATACCTGCGGTGCCGATTCTGCCGGCGATAACACCTTCTTTTACCACAGAGACCTGATCCAGCATATCCTTTGCTTCCGAAATTTCATTCTCCGTTAAGATACCCTTTAACCTGGCCTCATGATCGCTTGCAATGATGCCGGTACCTTCGAGCCCTGCCTGCTTGGTGATCAGGATCCAGTCTCCCGGCCGCATATCTGCCGCATTCTGTGATGCACCTTTGGCTGCCCTGCCTACTGCAGTGGATACGATGACAGGAGTGTTGACAGCCTTTGTGATCTCCGTATGACCACCGATGATCATAACTCCCAATGCTTCCGAGGCCTCACCCGCCTGGCGCATAATCTCGTCGATCTCTTCGATGGTGGTTCCTTCAGGCAACATGCAAGCTAATAGGATCCCCAGAGGTTCTATGCCGTTTGATGCGATGTCATTGCAGGAGATCTGAACTGCCAGCCTGCCGATGTCCGACACTGCCCCTGTGATCGGATCTGTTGACAAAACGCAATCATACTGGCCGAAATCCACCAGTGCGCAGTCCTCACCGATGCCCGGACCCGTAATGACTTCAGGTCTCTTAAATTTCAGATGCTTGAAAACCATCTCCTCAAGCAAGTTGCTGTCCAATTTTCCTGTTTTCATGTTTCCTCCAATGTGATCATTATAATGCCCGGGACGATATGGGCATCAGAACTATTCCGGCACCCTGCCGCTTTCCAGCCATCGAACAAACTGGTCCTCTGTGATGATGGGGATGCCCAGTTCCTTTGCTTTTTTATTCTTTGAGGAGTTTGACATACTGTCATTATTGATCAGATAATCCGTCTTTGCTGTAACGGAATCCGTTACCTTGCCGCCTTTTCCTTCGATCTCTGCCTTTAACTCGTTCCGATTTTTGTAATGAGCAACAGAGCCGGTTATGACAAAGGTCAGATTTTCAAAGATCTGCTCTCCCGTCGAACCTTCCATCTCTTCAAACCTTATCTCCTTCAGAATATCTTCTATTGTCCGAACGTTCTTCTCATTGCTGAAAAAATCCACGTAGGCTTCTGCCATGACCTGGCCGATTCCATATATCTGTGTCAACTCCTCAAAGGGGGCGGACTGGATTGCATTCCAGTCGTAGTTGAAATGCTTGCAGATGGCTTTAGCGTTAGAAAGACCCACATTAGGGATCCCCAGACTGTAAAGTAGTCTCACGGAGTTGGTGGCTCTGGCTTTGTTTACGGCATTCACCAGGTTTGCATAAGACTTCTGCCCAAATCCCTCCATCCGGACGATCTGCTCCTCGTGCCTCTCAATATGGAAGATATCAGCAAGCTCTCTGATCAGCCCTTTGGATAGAAGCTTCTCAATGGTGGCCTCGGAGAGTCCGTCTATACCCATAGCGTCTCTGCTGACGAAATGAGTATAGGCTTTTACTTGCTTTGCAGGGCACTCTTCATTGGTGCAGAACAGCACCTTTACACCGTTTTCCTGCCTGATGCTCGTATGCTCGCTGCATACCGGACAGTTTTCCGGGATCTGCACAGTGCCGCTTCTGGTGAGGTTTTCGGCCACCTGGGGAATGATCATATTGGCTTTATATACACGGATCTCATCTCCCAGACCAAGCTCTAAGCCTTCCATGATGCTTATATTGTGGACGCTTGCGCGGCTGACTGTTGTTCCTTCCAGCTCGACGGGTTCAAAGATTGCAATGGGATTGATCAGACCGGTTCTGGAGGCGCTCCACTCCACTTCCAGAAGTATCGTTTCCTTAATCTCATCCCTCCACTTGAAGGCTATGGCATCTCTCGGAAATTTAGCCGTGGTTCCCAGCCCTTCTCCGTATTTTATATCGTCATAGATAAGAACCAGGCCGTCGGATGGAAAATCATAACCCTCTATCTCCCCGGCGAACAGATCCACACACTCCTCAATATTACTGCTCTCAACTTCTCTGTATGGAACCACATCGAAACCCTGTCCCCTTAGCCAATCCAGCTGTTCCTTCCTGGAGTTGGAAAAGTCTACACCCTCAGCTCTGACGAGTCCGAAGGCAAAGAAATGCACACTTCTCTCTGCTGTAATCCTGTTATTCAGCTGCCTTACGGAGCCGCTGCAGAGATTTCTCGGATTCTTATATTTGGTTTCCACCTCTGCAAGCTCACTGTTCAGCTTATTAAAGTCTGTATAACCAATTACAGCTTCTCCACGCAGGATCAGCTCTCCCGGATACGGGATCATCAGAGGGATGTTCACAAATACTTTGGCATTATTTGTGACCACCTCACCCACTTCCCCATTGCCCCGGGTGACTGCCTTCGTGAGTTTTCCATCTTCATAGGTGAGGACTATGGTGAGCCCGTCAAGTTTCCAGGAAAGGAGCCCTTTCTGCTGCCCTAACCATTCCTTTAAGGCTGCAACATCCTTTGTCTTATCCAGTGAAAGCATAGCCTTCTCGTGCCTTTCCTTGGGCAGGCTTCCCGCCAATTCATAACCAACATGAATGGTGGGGCTGTTGGACAGCACGATCCCTGTTTCACGCTCCAGCTCCTCCAGTTCTTCATAGAGCCTGTCGTATTCCAGGTTGGACATGATCTCCCGATTTTCACGATAATAGGCCTTTGCGGCCTGATTCAATACCGATACTTTATCCTTCATGAGCTGAAGCTTATCGTCCATTCCCGTCTCCTTTACAGTTTCGTCAGGGGCGCAATATCAATGGCCAGCTTTTTCGTTCCTTCACTCTCAAACGACACCGTTACCGCATTTTTCTCCACTGCAATGACCTGGCCGACTCCAAACTTGGTGTGCTTTACCTTGTCTCCCGGAGTCAGATCCTCCGCCGATAGCTTTGGTCTGGCGGCACTGCTTTGCTTGATAGCACGTAGCTGCTCAAAGGGGCGGAAGATATCCTTTTCATCCGCATAAGTGCTTGTGGTCGCACTGCTGTACCGGTCAAAGCTGCCTCCTGTGAACACAGCATCCCCTTCCAGCAGTTTTCTGTCGATTTCCTTCAGGAACATGGATTCCCTGGTGTAATCAGTCTTCCCGTAGACGGTGCGGATCCCTGCACTTGTCAGGTAAAGTTTCTCTTTTGCCCGTGTCATTCCCACATAACAGAGTCGGCGCTCCTCCTCCACTCCATCTCCTCGCTCAAAAGACCGCCAGCTTGGGAACAGACCATCTTCCATACCGGCCATAAAAACTACGGGGAATTCCAGTCCTTTGGCACTGTGCAGGGTCATGAGGACCACTGCGTTCTCATCGGGGTCCAGGTTATCCACTTCAGCCATCAATGCGATGGATTCCATAAATTCGCTCAGGCTTCCCGATTCGCCTGCATCCTCTTTTTCCTTTTCATAGTCATAAATAACGGATTTGAATTCTAAGAGATTCTCGATTCTGGTCTCCGCCTCTACTGTATTCTGCCCCTCCAGGGCACGAAGATATCCCGTTCGCACCAATAGTGCATCGTAAATATCGGATATTTTGAGGTTTTCCTGTTCACCGGAAAGCAGACTTATTGCTTCTGCCATCTGAAACAGGCTTTCTCCGGACTTTCCTGATAACCCTTCCATGATCTCAGCATTCTGCAGCACCTGGAGAAGGCTCTCGCTCCGGACTGCCGCCAGGACTTTAAGCTTCTCCAAAGTCTTTTGTCCGACACCCCTCTTTGGTTCATTTATAATCCGCTCCAGAGACAGGTCGTCGGCAGGGTTTTGCACGAGCCGCATGTAAGCCACCATATCCTTGACCTCTTTGCGGTCATAGTACCGGAATCCGGCCAGGATACGATAGGGGATCCCCCTCGCCCGAAAGGCTTCCTCAAAGAGTCTGGACTGGGCATTGGTGCGATAGAGCACGGCGAAATCCGAGTACTGCCGCTCTCTGTTGCGCAATCTGTCTATCTCGGACGCAATGTAACGGGCTTCGTCTTTATCATCCTCAGCTCTGAAATAGTGTATTTTTTCTCCGTCGCCCCTGTCTGTCCACAGTTTCTTCGGCTTTCTTCCCTGATTGTTCTTAATGACAGAATGGGCCGCAGCCAGTATGTTACCATCCGATCGATAGTTTCTTTCGAGCTTAATTACCTCAGCACCCTTAAAGTCCTTTTCAAAATCTAATATGTTGTTGATGTCCGCACCTCTCCACTGGTAGATGCACTGATCATCGTCACCTACAACGCAGATGTTGCTGTGGGCCTGCGCCAGCAACCGTATAAAGCGGTACTGCATATAGTTGGTATCCTGGTATTCGTCCACCATGATGTATTTAAACTTCTGCTGGAAGCGCTTAAGGACCTCTTCATCCTGTTCAAAGAGCCTGACCGCCTGCAGCAGGAGATCATCAAAATCCATTGCCTGATTGGCCTTCAGCACTTTCTCATATGCGATGAAAATATCAGCAGATGTCTTGGCTCTGGGATTACTCATGTTCTCTTCCGCAAATTTCCCGGGAGTTATCCCCTTTTCTTTGCAATCGCTGATAATGGTCAGGAAATAGGCAATCGAATACTTTTTATCATCGACGCCCAGTTCTTTCATGCAGTTTCTTATGATAGTTTTCTGATCTGCCGGATCGTAGACTACGAAGTCCTTGCTATAACCCAGCCGATCTCCGTACATGCGGAGAATTCTCAGGCAGGCGGAGTGAAAGGTCAGGATCCACATACCCTGAGTTGCCCCGATAAGGCTCTCTACCCGATCCCTCATCTCCTTTGCTGCTTTATTGGTAAAAGTCACTGCCAGAATTTCGTAGGGGGAGACCCCTTCCTTTAAGATCAGATGGGCAATACGGTGCGTCATAGTGCTGGTCTTCCCGCTACCGGCTCCGGCCAGAATCAGCAGAGGGCCATCCTTGTGAATAACAGCCTTCCGCTGTTCCGGGTTCAGTTGTTGTAAATAGTCCAAATCATTGTTCATTCATTGTCTCCTGCTTCTTGTCATAATGATCTCTTCCCCTTCCCTGTCCCTAAATCAGTTTATCATATCAGTCTATTTTTGGGAATACAAAACCAGCCACGCTTCCGTCTTGCCTTTGAACAACAATGATGGTAATCAAACAAGTGATATCAGGTGAAGTGATGCATGGCCTTGTGTTATTAGCCAAGTGATACCTGACGAAGTGAAAAGATGTCTTGCGGTATACAGGTAATCGATAAAAGATGAATTATCTGTATACCATAAAGTATTTAAGCCACTAAAATGGAGATACATGCCACAGATTTTTGTATAAAACCCCGAAATCTGTATACCAAACGCAGGAATTTATATATCAAATGCCGATATGGTATACAGATTTTAAGGGTTTAATGCAGTTTTAGGTGGAGTTCTACCTCCTCAGGGGCTCTAATTGGAGTAAAAGACCACAGATTTCAATGTAATCTTGCTTTTTCTGTATAACTTTTAGGTCTAAGCAAAAACTCTATTAATGATTGTTATCTTGATTTATATACTCTTCATATGTGCACGCCCTGTCGACGATGCTTCCGTCCTTTTTTATTTCAATGATTCGATTTGCTATAGTTTGGATAAATTGATGGTCATGGGAGGAAAACAGCATCGCTCCCTTAAAGTCGATCAATCCGTTATTTAATGCGGTGATAGATTCCAGGTCCAGATGATTCGTCGGTTGGTCCAACACGAGAATATTAGCCCCGTAGAGCATCATGCGCGACAGCATGCACCTTACCTTTTCACCACCGGAGAGAACGCTGACTGCCTTGAACACATCATCCCCCGAAAACAACATCCTGCCAAGGAAGCCACGCATAAAGGTCTCCGTCGTCTCTTGTGTAAATTGGCCCAGCCACTGCACCAGATTCAGATCCGAATCATTGAAAAAAGCGGAATTGTCCAATGGGAAATACGATTGAGTTGTACTTGCCCCCCACTTAAAGGATCCTTCGTCAGGTTCTATTTCCTTCATCAGGATTTTAAACAGCGTGGTGTTTGCAATTTCATTCTCACCAACGAAAGCAATTTTATCCTCCCTGTTCATCTGAAAGGTCACCTTATCTAAAACCTTGACTCCATTGACGGTCTTGCTGATGCCATCTACAAACAACGCATCTTTACCGATCGGGCGGTCTATCGTAAATCCTACAAAAGGATATCGTCTTGAAGATACCGGCAGTTCATCCACTGTAAGTTTGTCCAAAAGTTTTTTTCGTGACGTTGCCTGTTTTGACTTCGACTTGTTTGCGGAAAAGCGCTGAATAAAGCTTTGCAGCTCTTTTATCTTATCCTCGTTCTTTTTGTTCTGATCCCGCAATATCTTTTGCGTGAGCTGGCTGGACTCATACCAAAACTCGTAGTTTCCAACAAACATATTTATTTTTCCGTAATCCACATCTACAACATTTGTACAAACGGTGTCAAGGAAATGCCGGTCATGGGAAACAACAATGACGGTGCCTTCGTAATCCAGAATGAAATCTTCCAGCCAATTTATGGCGACGACATCAAGATGGTTCGTCGGCTCGTCCAACAATATAATTTCCGGTTTTCCAAACAACGCCTGCGCTAACAAAACCTTGATTTTCTCATTACCGGTCAAGGAGCTCATCTGCATATGCAGCACATCAATGCCAAGCCCCAACCCTTGAATAAGTATGCCTGCGTCGGATTCTGCTTCCCAGCCGTTCAGCTCCGCAAATTCACCCTCAAGAATAGAGGCAGCAAGACCGTCCTCGTCCGAAAAGTCTTCTTTGGCATACAAAGCTTCCTTTTCTTTCATTATTTCATATAGCCTTGCGTTGCCCATTATGATCGTATCTAATACTGTGTATTCCTCGTATGCGAAATGATCCTGCCTGAGCACGGATATGCGCATGTGCGGAGGAATGGAAACTTCGCCGGTGGAGGGTTCCAGATCGCCGGACAATATTCTCAGGAACGTTGACTTTCCCGCTCCGTTTGCACCGATAACACCGTAGCAGTTACCGGGGGTAAATTTCAGGTTTACATTTTTAAACAATGGGGTTCCGCTGAAATTAAGACTTACATTTGTGATTGTTATCATGATTTCTCCTTATATAAAACTGTCAAATATGAATCTTACATCATCTGTGCAGATAAAGCAAACCGCAAATAAAAGAAATAAATAAGCGACCCCGGAAAGAATTCCGGAGTCGCCACAGCTTTATGCGATCTATATTCGATTAATATTCGATGAACTTGTCGCCCATCACACCACAGATGCTGCATTTGTCAGGACGTGCCTTCTCGATGTTTCCGCATACAGGGCAGAGGTAATAGAAAACTTCCTCAGTCTGATCGATATTATCCAGTGCATCCTGATAGAGGCCTGCATGAACTTCTTCCGCTTTCATGGCAAAGGTAAAGGACATGAGCGCAGCCTTGTTGCCTTCAGCCTCAGCTTCCTTTACAAAATCCGGATACATATCCTTATATTCATAGGTTTCACCTGCAACACCATCTTTAAGATTGTCAGCTGTTGAACCGATCTTTCCGGCTACCTCGAAATGCTTTAAAGCGTGCAATGTCTCCGCATCCGCTGCTGCCCGGAACAGTTTTGCTGCATTCAACTTACCGTCTTTTTCAGCTTTTTTAGCATAGGCTGTATACTTTCTGTTCGCCTGGGACTCTCCGGCAAATGCCGCCATCAAATTTTCCAATGTTTTGTTTTCACTCATTTGTTAATTATCCTCCTGTGTATGTAAAGATTAAACAGTTATTACCTAATTATCATACCATCCTTCTCAACAAATTAATCATTTAACAAGAAAGAAATGGTAAGTTAACTGTAAAAAACGACTCCGGAAATGCCCCGCAGTCGTTTTTATTTGTCTGATTATACTATTTCGTCATTCAGTCCTATTTGTAGTTTTCGGGCTTTACCTGGAAGTAGGCCTTGGAATGCTTGCAAACAGGGCAAAGCTCCAGAGCTTTCTTTCCTACGTATTGGTGACCGCAATTTGCACACTGCCAAACAACATCCTCATCTTTTTCAAAGACTTTGCCTTCTCTGATGTTTTCAGCCAGTGCTCTATATCTTTCCTCATGCTCTTTTTCGATTTTGGCAACGCCCTCCATCTGGAATGCGATGTCGGCAAAACCTTCTTCTCTGGCAATCTCAGCCATCTCTTTGTACATCTTGGTCCATTCGTAATTTTCACCTGCAGCTGCATCCAACAGGTTTTCTTCAGTGGTGCCGATGCCATGAGCCAACTTAAACCAGAGCTCTGCATGTTCTTTTTCATTCCCTGCTGTCTCTAAGAAAATAGCCGCGATCTGCTCGTAACCATCTTTCTTCGCCTTGGACGCGTAATAAGTATACTTGTTTCTAGCCTCTGATTCTCCTGCAAAAGCAATCAGCAAGTTTTCCAGTGTCTTTGTACCCTTCAGATCCTTCATTCTCTTCTTTCCTCCTGATCAAAGTATATATAACCATAATAAATTAATTATACCACTATTGCCGTTCTCTAAACTCACAAATCCATCATTGCTGAAGCAATTTCTCCTCCCACCTTTGCATTGTTCAGGACCAATTGGATATTTGCTTCGAGGCTTCGCCCTTCTGTCAACTCCTTGACCTTGTCCAGAAGAAACGGAGTGATCCGTTTTCCGGTGATCCCCATCTCCCCACTCTCCTTGATCGCCCGGCGAATGGTCTGGTCCATACTTTCAAAGTCGATCTCGTGTTCCTTAGGAATGGGACAGGCTACCAGAATGCCACCCGCGAGCCCCATATCTGTCTTGACCTTTATTAATTCTGCGATCTCCCGCGGATCATCCATCCTGCACTCCGCCGGAAAGCCGCTCCTTCTGCTGTAAAAAGCAGGGAATTCATCGCTCCCGTAAGTGATGACGGGAACGCCTCCCGTCTCCAGATACTCCAGGGTAGCGCCGATATCCAGTATGGACTTCACTCCTGCACAAATCACCACTACATTGGTTTGCTTCAATTCCTCCAAATCTGCGGAGATATCAAAAGACTCCGCCGCGCCCCGATGGACTCCGCCGATGCCGCCGGTTACAAAGAGTGGGATCGCCGCCTGCTCGGCAACCATCATGGTACCTGCGACTGTGGTTGCTCCGTCAAGGCCTTTTGATGCTATCAGAGGAAAATCTCTTCGGCTGACCTTCACCACATGCTCTGCTTTAGCCAGGTATTCGATCTCATCTCTTGTCATTCCCACCTTTATCCTGCCTTTTATTATACCAATCGTAGCGGGTACGGCTCCTTTGCTGCGAATGACCTCCTCTACCGCTAAAGCGGTCTCTACGTTCTTTGGGTAGGGCATGCCATGTGCGATGATGGTGGATTCCAGTGCTATTACAGCCATACCCCCGTCGAGAGCCACCTTAACTTCAGGATTAATATCTATATATCTGTTCATCTGGTTCTCCTCTCTATCTCACTTACAGTAGTTTCAGGATTAACAGCCGTCTTGGACTCCATTGCCAGAGAAGCTGCAGCCAAAGAGAAATGAGTTGTCTTTAACATATCATACCCGTGAATGAAACTATAAATCGCCGCTGCTGAAAAAGCGTCACCGGCTCCTGTGGCTGAGCCTGTACCACTTAAATCAGCTAAGGGCTTGATCAGATCTGCCTGCACCCCATCGGTAAAATAGACACCTCCCGCTGATAAACTGATAAATACCCGCTTTACCCCTTTTTCAATAAACAATTTTCCTGCTTCTTCTAAAGCCCGGGGATCACGAATTTCCATATCCAATAGAATTTCTGCCTCTGCACGATTTGGTTTTATTGTATGGAATTTTCCGATGTACTTCTTTGCTCGCTCCGCTTTCACTGTAGATACGGGATCCAGGAAGAGGGGCTTATCTCCCAGCCTTTCAATGGCATAGGCCAGTGTTTCTTCCGTCAGATTGGTATCCAATGCCACCATTTTCGATCCGGAAGCCGCCCGAACGGCTTCATCGATAATATCGGGAGAAATGCGTTCCAGAGCATCCATGTTGGAAAGTGCCAGCTCCATATCACCTACCATGTTGAGTATGGAAATATACATAGCTGTATTTTCACCGGACAGGAGACGCACGCCGGTGACATCCACTCCCAGGTCGGCCAGTTCTCTCACCGCTGCTCTTCCGGTCAAGTCCTCTCCCGCTACGGAAAAAAAACTGACGGAAACACCCATTCTGCTTAAATTTTCAGTAATATTCCTACCGACTCCTCCATAGGCGATGGAGATCTTACCGGGATTGGAGTCAGCGTAAACCAGTCTCTCATAGGGGTGTCCTTCGATATCTGCGGTAATACCGCCTATTACAATTACTTCACTCATAATTCCCATCCTTTGTGTTGTTTACACGAGAATACTGCCACCAATAAATTCACGAATGATAGAGTTGTTTGCAATGACGGAATCATCCTCAATAGTATGGAAAAAGCGTAGGAACCTCAACAGTCTGACCGCCTCACTATACGACGGATCTTCCTTATCAATGGCTAGCAGCATGGGTTCCGCATACTTCTTCAGCACTGCAAGTTCATAGATGTGGGCCGAGTTGAATAGTATATCTGCCTCTCCGTTGAAGGGGAAGATATTCCTGTCCTCTCCGTCGCGAACCTTTTTCCACTGCTCTATGGTCCGGCTTGCTTCATAGCCCCGGAACTGATGATCTCTT